>Ga0105357_10000865_pt1 | contig 16362 bp, 11 predicted proteins | sample GOMGulsemesocosm_4_FD_83660 | JGI IMG/M metagenome (GOLD analysis project Ga0105357, IMG submission 83660) | Methane-oxidizing microbial communities from mesocosms in the Gulf of Mexico - GOM15B Gulf of Mexico | ecosystem: Environmental > Aquatic > Marine > Cold seeps | place: USA: Gulf of...
GTCTATTGTTGATTGTAAAGACAGCCCGGGTTTTATCGCCAATAGATTAGGTGTTTACTGGATTTACGTTGCTTTAGTTGAAGCAATGGATGCTGGTTTAAGCATTGAAGAAGCAGACGCTATTTTGTCTAAGCCTTGCGGAATTCCTAAAACCGGGGTGTTTGGCTTAATGGACCTGGTTGGTCTAGATTTGATGCCAAACATCTTAGACTCTATGGTGAGCTTATTGCCTGAGAGTGATGCATTTGTACAAATCAGACGTGAACTGCCGTTATTAGAAAAAATGATTGCTGACGGTTATACCGGTCGCAAAGGTAAAGGTGGCTTCTACCGCATCAACCGTAGCCACGGTAAAAAAGTTAAAGAGGCGATTAGTTTAGTGACCGGTGAATACCATCCCGTCGCTAAAGCACGTCTTCCTGAGGCGCGCAGTCACTTTAAGAAATTCTCTGAACTACTTGATACTGATAGTAAAGGCGGAAATTATGCATGGCGTGTAATGTCCAAAACATTAGCCTATGCGGCAAGTTTGATTCCTGAGGCCGGTGAAGATATTACCGCTATTGATGAAGCAATGCGTCTAGGCTACAACTGGAAACTTGGCCCATTTGAACTGATCGATAAACTTGGATCACAAGCTTTTGTTGATAAACTAGTCAAAGATGGCGAGAGCATCCCCACCCTTCTATCAACGGCCGCTGGACGTGACTTCTATACAGAAACTAACGGTGTACCACAGTACCTTGGCAGAGATGGCGAGTACGTAGCATTAGAACGTGCTGCAGGCATCGTGATGTTGTGCGATATCAAGCGTAACAGCCAACCCATTTTGAAAAATGGCTCTGCTGCACTTTGGGACATCGGCGACGGTGTTGTCTGTTTCGAATTCACCTCTAAAATGAATTCTCTTGATGCTAATACCATGGCATTGATTCAGAAATCCATTACCCAAGTAAAGAAAAACTACAAAGCACTGGTTATCTACAACGATAGCAGTCACTTCTCTGCAGGCGCCAACTTAGGTTTAGCCATGTTTGCTGCGAATATTGCCGCTTGGCCTGAGGTCGCTAAATTAGTCAGTGAAGGACAAAAAGCTTATAAAGCATTGAAATATTCACCTTTTCCTGTGGTATCAGCACCTGCTGGAATGGCCTTAGGAGGCGGTTGCGAAATATTACTGCACAGCGATGCCGTTCAAGCGCATATCGAAACCTACACAGGTCTTGTTGAAGTGGGTGTTGGTTTAGTCCCTGGCTGGGGTGGTTGTAAAGAAATGCTAGCGCGCTGGCAGAGCAACCCTAAACACCCACGTGGCCCAATGCCGGGTGTCGGCAAAGCGTTTGAGCTTATCTCTACCGCAGCTGTATCTAAATCAGCGGAAGAAGCTAAGAGCAATTTAGTGATGCGCCCTACTGATGGCATCACCATGAACCGCTACCGCCTGCTTGCTGATGCTAAACAAAAAGCACTCTCTTTAGTTGAAGGCTACGAAGTACCAGCAGAGCCTACTTTCAATCTGCCAGGACAAAGCGCCAGAGCGGCTCTAGAAATGGCCGTAGATGGTTTTGCCAGAGCCGGGAAAGCGACCAAGCACGATCGTGTGGTATCAATGGCCGTTGCCGATATTTTAACCGGTGGCCCTAAAGCAGATCCGACGGTTGAACAATCTGAAGATGATATCTTGACGCTTGAGCGCAAAGCTTTTATGAAAATTATTCGCCACCCAGACAGTTTGGATCGTTGCGAGCACATCCTGTTAACCGGCAAACCTTTGAGGAATTAATCATGGCGACTTATAAAGCCCCTATCCGCGATATGCAATTTGTATTGTACGAATTACTCAATGGCGACAAACTTAACGAACTACCTGGCTTTGAAGAAGCCACTCGTGATCTTATTGACCCTGTTATGGATGCAGCAGCGACCTTTAGTGAAGAAGTGATCTTCCCTATCAACCGCTCTGGTGATGAAGAGGGCTGTAAACTAGAAAACGGTGAAGTAACCACTCCTGCAGGTTTTAAAGAAGCTTATAAGCAGTTTTGTGAAGGTGGTTGGAGTACATTTGCTTGTGATCCTAACTACGGTGGTATGGGCATGCCTAAGAGCGCCCATTCCATGGTTGAAGAAATGCTTTGCTCTGCAAACATCTCTTTTGGTATGTACCCGGGCCTATCTTTTGGTGCTTATCATTCACTACACAACTTTGCATCAAATACACTTAAAGATCTGTACCTACCTAAAATGGTCGATGGTACTTGGTCTGGCACTATGTGTTTAACAGAGCCACACTGTGGTACGGATTTAGGTTTATGTCGTACTAAAGCAATGCCTAGCAAGGATGGATCATACGCGATTAGTGGTACTAAGATCTTTATCTCTGCCGGTGATCACGATTTGACTGAAAACGTGATTCACTTAGTCTTAGCACGCACACCTGATGCCCCAGCTGGCATCAAAGGTATTAGCTTGTTTGTTGTGCCTAAGTTTAACTTAGATGAAAACGGTGCAGTGTCTGATCGCAACGCTGTTGTCTGTAGCGCGATTGAGCATAAAATGGGCATCAAAGCTTCGTCTACCTGTGTGATGAACTTTGATGGCGCTAAAGGCCACCTTGTAGGCGAGCTTAACAAAGGCATGCAAGGCATGTTTGCGATGATGAACAGAGCGCGCTTGGCTGTTGGCATGCAAGGTCTTGGTCTTTGTGAAGTCTCTTATCAAGGTGCTGTTGAATACGCAAAAGACCGCATTCAAGGGCGTTCACTATCCGGTGTTAAACACCCTGATAAATCAGCAGACCCTATCATTGTTCACCCTGATGTACGTCGCATGTTAATGACAATGCGTGCTTACACGCAAGGCGCGCGGGCCTTTGGCGCTTGGGTCTCCGAAGAGTACGATTATTCAAGTAATCATCCAGATGTTAAACGTCGCGCTGAGGCTGATGAATTTGTACAGTTGACAACACCTGTTGTTAAATCACTGTTCACTGATCTTGGGTTTGAATGTACTAATTTAGGCATGCAAGTATTAGGTGGCCACGGTTTTATTCGTGAATCAGGTATGGAGCAGTACGTACGTGACTGTCGTATTACTCAAATTTATGAAGGCACTAACGGCATTCAAGCGCTGGATCTTATCGGCCGCAAAATGCCAGATAAAGCCGGTCGTAACTTACGTCGCTTCTTTCACCCAATACAAGAATACCTAGAAGCTAACATGGCCAACCCTGCCCTAGCAGAATTTGTGCAGCCGCTTTCTAAGTCTTTTATCCGCTTACAACAAGCCACAGGGCAAATCGCTACTGTTGGCATGTCTAAGCCTGAAGAAGCAGCGGCAGTTGCCAGTGATTACTTGAAACTGTTTGGTTTAGTGGCGCTTGCGTTTATGTGGTGTCGTATGGCTGAGATTGCGCTTGAAAAGCAAGCAGATGATAGCAGTGGGTTTTACGCGGCTAAGGTTAAAACCGCGCGTTTCTACATGCAAAAGCTACTGCCACAGACCAGTACTTTATTTGCAACCATCATGGCCGGCGGCAGTACTTTGATGGATCTGGATGAAGATCAGTTCTAAGAGACCCCAGCATATCGACTGCATTTGATAATACAGCGTTAAAAACAGGCTCAATAAAGATGAATTAAGTAATGCCTAGCTCATCTGGAATGCTCATTTACAACTGTAAACTCCGCTATTTCGCCTGTTTTTTCCTTGCCTTATCGGCATTCGTGACGTTAGCAGAGGTCCCTATAAATAAAACATTCTTTAACGTTTGTTTCCCCTAACATTGCGGTTTTGCTGGAACGTTAGGGGATTATTGAGTCATTTAATATGAATATGCACCTGCGTTTAGTTAAAGTTTTAGTCGCCGGATTTCTAAGAAAAAAGTTTAATACTAGCACTAGCACACCGTCAACTATGACCATGCGTGTCTGGCCAATGGATTTAGATTTTAACTTACACAAAAACAACGGTCGCTATTTATCTTGCATGGATCTGGGCCGCTTTGATCTGGCGTTTCGTTTAGGTCTGCATATTCCGCTATTAAAAGAAAAATGGATGCCATTGGTGGGTAGCTCCACTATTCGCTACAAAAAATCACTAGGCCCTTTTCAGCGTTTTGAGTTAATGACCAATATCGCAGGCTGGGATGAAAAGTGGATTTTTATGCAGCAGGAGTTTCGGGTAGGTGATGTTGTCTACGCACGTGGCTGCACTAAAGTGCTCTTTCGAGGAAAAACTGGCAATGTGCCAAGTAAGACTTTAATGGATTACGCCAACATAGACGAACGGTCTCCCGAATTACCCCAGTGGATACAAGATTGGCACCACGCCGATCAAGCTTTAGGCGAAACATTACAAATAAAAAAATGAGGTCTACATGAGCAATTTAAAAGGTAAAACGCTATTTATTTCAGGCGCGAGTCGCGGTATTGGTCTGGCAATTGCTAAAAAGGCCGCTGCTGATGGCGCTAATATTGTTATCGCTGCTAAATCAGCAGAAGAACACCCAAAATTACCGGGGACTATTTTCTCTGCTGCTAAAGAAATTGAGGCGCTAGGTGGTCAGGCACTGCCGCTGCAAGTTGATATCAGAGATGAAGAGCAAGTGGCAAAAGCGGTTGAAAAAGCCGTTGCAATGTTTGGTGGCATTGATATTTGCATCAACAACGCATCGGCCATTAGCCTAAGTAAAACGTTGAAAACGCCAATGAAGCGTTTTGATCTTATGCACCAGGTAAACACACGCGGTACTTTTGTAGTATCACAAGCTTGTTTGCCCCACTTGTTAAAATCTGCAAACCCGCACATTTTAAACCTTTCTCCGCCATTAAATATGGATCCAAAATGGTTTAAAAATCACACAGCTTATACTATTGCCAAATACGGTATGAGTATGTGTGTGCTAGGTATGTCTGCTGAGCTTAAGAAACAAGGTGTTGCAGTCAACGCGCTCTGGCCAAAAACAGTCATCTACACTGCTGCCCTTGCTGCGATTGGACCACTAGTACAAGGCGATAACTGTCGTACCCCTGACATCGTCGCTGACAGTGCTTATGAGATACTGACACGTGATGCGAAGGGCTGCACAGGCAACTTCTTTATCGATGAAGAAGTATTGGCTGAAGCGGGTATTACGGACTTAAAGCATTATGCTGTTAATCCTGGCAAGCCGCTGCTTCCTGACTTATTTCTTTAATAGAAATGAATTAGGTAATGCCTAAATCATTTGAACCATAGATGAATTAGGTAGAGTATCCACAACTGTATATCTGTATTAGCAGGTATGCAGTTGTTTTAAGTCTCAAACTCTTTAAATGTTTACCTATTATTACTGATTACCCATAGTTGCTGGCATTTTAACAGCGATAACCTGTCCTTTGGCACACACCACTCCTTTAGCAGATAAAGTGATATCTACCACCACTTTACGCGCTTTAGCCTCTACAATAACTCCTACGAGCTCTAGCTCTACGCCAATAGGCGTCGGCGCAAGATAATTGATATTCAAGTTAGCTGTCACAAAACGCATAGCAGGCAATGAGCCTAGCGCTCGCCCTTCTTGCTTAAATGCCATAGCAGAGGCGCTGCCCGTTCCATGACAGTCAATCAGAGATGCAATAAGACCACCGTAGACAAAACCTGGAATGGCAGTGTGCTCAGGCTTAGGAGTAAAATGTGCGATGGTCTGGTCGCCCTGCCAATAGCTTTTGATTTGATGGCCCAATGGGTTTTCTTTACCACAGCCATAACAGTGACTTAAGTCTTCGGGGTAAGCATCTTGAAAAGCGAGTTGCGTCATAAATAGGTCCTGTTGTTCATGAATAGATTCACGATAGTTCAATAAATACCAAAGATGGATGTAAGAGATACCACTAATTAGTTCTCATTCAGAAACGGGGCCGTAGCGAGAGCGACTCAATGGTTCAAGATGCACGATACTAGATGTGGGCGTTTGGTCATTCCAAATAACGACATCTAGTAGTGAGCAGATTGAGCCAGTGAGACGTTCGCAGTAGGCATCTGTTTCTGGATGGGAACTAATTAGCCTGCTTAAGGCATGCTGCGCTGATCATCTATCACTTTACCGTCATTTGGTAGACTGTTGGTGGCAACCAATTGTACGCTGGCATTTAAGCGAGTGATATTTTTTATATTCAATTGGATATCAGCGCACAAATTCTGGTATTGGTCGTCAGTCATAGCGCTGATATCGGCTTCGCACAATAATGACATATGATCATTAAGATTCACCTGTGTGACAGCGAGCCTCGCCTTACTGACCTGCGGATGCTTCTGGCGAATTTTTTCTATTTGCTCGGGATGTACAAACATTCCTTTCACTTTGGTGGTTTGATCTGCACGGCCCATCCAGCCCTTAATACGCATGTTTGTTCGTCCACATTCACTCATTCCCGGCAGCAATGCCGACAAGTCGCCCGTGGCAAAGCGAATCAGTGGGTAATCTTGATTAAAGCTAGTCACAACGACTTCACCCACTTCTCCTTCTGGCACTAACTCATTGGTACCAGGGCGTACGATTTCAACAATAATGTCTTCTGCAATGATAAGACCATCATGAGGCTCGCTCTCATAGCCTATAAGACCTACATCCGCGCTTGCATAGGCCTGCAATGCGCTAATTCCGGCCGCCTTAAATTCTGCCCGCAGAGGAGGAAGGTAGGCCTCACCTGTAACAAGCGCCTTTTTAATACTAGAGATATCGCGATTATCAGCTTTGGCTTTATCGAGCAGTATTTTTAAAAAGGAAGGCGTCCCGCAATAGCCCTCTGGTTTTAAATTCTCGATAACATCTAATTGCTGTGCACTTTGTCCAGGCCCTGCCGGGATAACGGTACAACCACAAGCTCTAGCACCAGAGTCGAGAATAAATCCCCCTGGGGTTAAATGGTAACTCAAACAGTTTTGTACTTTGTCTCCATCTCTAAAGCCTGCGGCAAAAAAAGCTTGTCCTAAACGCCACCAATCAACACTACAGACTTCAGGATCATTAATAGGGCCAGGGGACTGAAAAATTCTGTTCACCACCCCCATCCTTGCATTAAGTCCGGCCAATGGCGCATTGTTTTGCTGCAATTCAATCAGCGCTGATTTACGAATAACCGGTAGTCTGGCAAGCTCTGCTCTGCTAGTGACGCTACTCGCATCAATATCCTTTAAGCTTCGCGCGTAGTAGGCGCACTGCTTCTTGGCATAGCTAATAAACGGTGCTAAGCGTGCGAGTAATGCTTGCTCGCGCTCAGCACTAAGTTGGCTTTCTTTAGCATTAAAATATAGGCTCATTACAAATCTCTATTCTTGTTTGCATTAACATCGGGAGTTTAGGATAAAGCTGCTACACAACTGAGAAATCACAACCAACGTTTACGGCGCTTGTAAGATTTTAGATTTTTAAAGCTTTTGCGCTCTTCATTACCACCACCTAAGTAAAACTCTTTCACATCTTCATTGGTCATCAGCTGCTCAGTGGTGCCATCTAAAACTATTTTCCCTGACTCCATAATGTAGCCATAATCTGCGGCGCGCAGTGCATAGTTGGCGTTTTGCTCGACCAATAGCATTGTAATACCCTGATCTTTATTGATTTTTTTAATGATTGAAAAAACTTCTTTAACCAATAATGGTGACAGCCCCATTGAAGGCTCATCCAAGCAAATCATCTTAGGCCTGGCCATTAAAGCTCTGCCTATAGCCAGCATTTGCTGTTCACCCCCGGATAAGTATCCAGCCAATCCGGTGCGCTCTTTAAGGCGTGGAAAATAATGGAAAACCATGTCAATGTCGTCTTTTATGTTAGTGTCATTGCGGGTGTAAGCACCGAGTTTTAAGTTTTCGATAGACGTCATATCTTCTATGATTCGGCGCCCTTCCATCACTTGGAAAACCCCAGTGCGTACTATTTCATCTGCGAGTTTTTTATCTATACGCTCGCCCATAAAGCGGATATCACCACGGGTTACTTCACCATCTTCTGTGCGCAATAAGCCTGAGATGGCCTTTAAAGTGGTCGACTTCCCTGCCCCGTTGGGCCCAAGCAAAGTGACGACGTCTCCTTGAGGTACTTCTAAACTGACACCGCGAAGTACTTGAATCACTTCGTCGTAGACCACTTCTATGTTGTTGACGCTAAGCAGTGGTGTCGCAGCAGCTGTTTGTAGTGCGGTTTGTGACATGTTTACTCCTGATAATCCAGATACGACTAGGTGTAACCTGAATCAGTGACTTCACAGCACCACATAGCGCAAGCTCTTGATTCCACAGCGGTTAGAAAAATACCCATTGAACCTAAGGGTACATAAGACATTTCTATTCCACTGTAAAACCAATATCTTACACTCTGTTCCCACTTTGAAGTCACGGATTTAGGTGTAAATAACAGGGCCCAAGCCCTATTCTTTAGTTTCGTTGCTTAATCAGTTAATTAATATCCCAACCAATCATCACGACGCGCAAGTGTTACAGTAGTCACTTTGTCTATCTTTACTTCGCCACCGTTGTAGTTGCCTTTGTAAATATTCACTTGGTTAATGCCGCGGTGATCTTTATCTGTCCAGTTTGCGGCTAAACAAACCCCTTCTAAACCCTTAGGTACCCAGTTGGTTCTTGCGTACATGCCTTTACGGGTATTTTCACCGGTAATGCCCCCGTTTTCCTGTGCCCACTCCATTGCCTCTTTCATGAAGTATGCCGAGCAAACCCCGCGAATGTAGTGATGTAAGCGCTCTGTTTTGCCATCAGGATCAGATACTTTAGAAATTTCACGCACTAAGCTCATGCCTGCAGCATCGTCGTTCCAAAAAGGTGTCATCGCAGGGAATATGTAGTCTTTTATGCCCTCACCCGCAGCGGCAAAAGTTTTTTTATCTCCGCCCCAAATGTTAGACATAAACTGGATATCGGTGCCGACGGTATTACAGGATTTGATCAGAGATAAAACGGAGCCGCCTAAGTTACCTATGTAGCCATAATTAGAGCCAGAACTTTTAATACTTAAGCATTGTGCTTTAAAATCCCCGGGTTTCATTGAGACAACGACTGGAGACTGCACATCAAAGCCCAATTCTGTGGCATATTCACCACACGCTTTTTTAGGCGCGTTAGGGAATGGATGGTTAGCGCCTATATGGGTAAATTTAGGCTTGCCACTATTACCTTTATCTTTCCAGTCTTGTGCCGCCCACTGCACTAACCCACGACAAGCATCAGAGTATGATGCGCCATAGAAAAAATTGTAGGGTGCAGGCTTTTTGGTGTTGGGATTTAAGCCGCTAGGATCGGTTAAGTGTCCTGAGTAAGAGGCTGAAAAAACAGGGGTTTTATCTTTTGCTACAAAAGAAATTAGCGCTTCGGTATCGGCAGTCCCCCAACCTTGCATTGCCACCATGTTCTTACGTGATTTCCACTTTTTATAAGCGGCGATAGCCTGTGGTACTTTATAGGCATAATCAATCGTCTCAAATTCAAGTGCGACACCATTGATACCGCCATTGTCATTAATATAAGCCAGTGAGTCACGTATACCACCGGCGTATTCCTTGCCGATAAAAGCGGTGGGGCCTGACATATCCGCCAAGTGGCCGATGAAAACCGATTCAGCGGCGCTTGCATGCGAGCTAACTCCCACTATTGCGGCGGCGAGAATGGTCGGTATTAAAATTTTATGTTGACGAGCTGGTTGTATCATTGTTTTTTTCATAACGAGCTTCCTTCATAAATGTGGCACATATGCCTTTTTAAAAATGAGTTTATCTATTATTGCTGATAACGTTTTTACTACCTATCGAGACCTATTATCTCTACTTATTCTGTTAATATTTCAACCAGTGCTCTAATAAGAGAACGGATAGAATTTCCAATAATTCTTTATTTGCGCCCAACGATGCGCCAGACCATCAGGCTCAAAGATTAAGAAGCCGATGATCACTAACCCTATCGCCATCTCTTTAATGTAAGCTAGCCCGTCAACCACCATGGGAGTATTGCCCCAATCTGTCATTTTCATTACGCCTACTACGCTCTCTAGTACCTCTGGCAACAGGACCATAAAAATCACTCCCATCAGCGTGCCCTTAATTGAGCCCATACCACCGATGATGATCATGGCCAAAAATTGAATAGACATGAAAATGGTAAAGCCCTCTGCGGAGACATAACCTAAATAGTGGGCGTAAAGCGCTCCGCCAATGCCGGCATAGAAAGAGGATATACCAAAGGATAACAAGCGATATTTGTTGAGTTTAATGCCCATGATCTCAGCGGATAAATAGTGATCGCGAATAGCCACAAAAGCACGTCCATCACGGCTGCGCATTAAGTTACAACCCCAAATATACATAGTGACTAGCGCAAACAGTGCCACATAATAAAAGCTTTGATCAGTATCAAAAGCATAGCCAAATAGCGAAAAAGGTTCAGCAGATGCACCAGAGGAGCCACCGGAGAACCAATCGGCACGCGCAAAGAAGTCTTCGATGATAAATTGCGAAGCGAGTGTCGCTATCGCAAGATACAAACCTTTTATACGTGCTGCGGGTAAGCCGAACATCATGCCGACCCCCATAGTGAGAAAGCCTGCCAAAGGTATGCTTAAAAATACTGGTATTTGAAAACTGTTGTTAAGCCACACAGAGGCAAAAGCGCCAAAGCCAAAAAAAGCACCGTGCCCTAAGGATATTTGACCGGTGTAGCCTACTAAAATATTTAAACCCAACGCGGCTATGCCTAAGTAAGACACTTGAATACACAGCGTTAAAATGTAGCCATCTAAAAACAGCGGCGCAGTGCACAGTAACGCAATGGCAGCAATGGCCATAAAGCGAATCGTTTTGGTTTCAAATATTGTATTATCTTGTTGATAGCTCGTGCGAAAATCACCGCACGGACGCATCGTTAAACTAGACATAATTCACTCCTAAAAAATGGTGCTGTAAACATAATGAGATCAGATACGTTCAATATCTTTAGTGCCGAATAAACCATAAGGTTTGAACCACAAAATAATTAACAATACGTAAAAGGGTGCTATGTCGTACATATTGCCGATCTGTAAATACTGGCTGTCGACAAATTCAGCGACGTTTTCTAATACGCCTATAATGACGCCTCCCGCAATAGCCCCAATAATCGAATCTAAGCCTCCTAAAATAACCGCTGGGAAGACTTTAATGCCCATGATAGATAACGAATCAGATACGCCATTAACCATGCCTAACACCACTCCTGCGGTTGCAGAGACTGTTGCAGCAATTCCCCAGCTCATAGCAAATACATTTTTGACCGATATGCCCAAGCTCTGTGCAACTTGTTGATCAAAAGCAGTCGCACGCATTGCCAGCCCGTGTTTGGAATATTTAAAGAAAAAGTAAAAGGCCCCCATAATCACTAGCGCTATGAGTGTGCTCATTAAGTAGGCCATCTCTATATTGAGGCCTAGGATATTAATGGTCTGAGTATCAAATACTTGCGGGTAACTTTGCGGGGATACACCAAAGATCCATTTCATCAATGCCTGGAAGAAAATAGAGAGGCCTATGGTGATCATAATCACAGAAATAATGGGCTCACCAATCATTGGCCTGAGTACAATCATCTGTAACAACACCCCAAAAGCTGCCATAAAACACAAACTCAAGATGAAGCCGACTAAGAATGGTAACTCTAGATAGACAAGCGCAGCCCAACAGACCCAAGCACCTATCAATAAGAACTCCCCTTGGGCAAAATTGACTATTTTGGTGGATTTATAAACCAGTACAAAACACATACCGATGACACCGTATAATAAGCCTACGATCAGACCATTAACGATTAGCTGTATTAACAATTCAAAATTCATGATGCTCTCCTACTCAGTACGACCGGCGCATGATTATCACTATTGTTTTCAATGAGTGTCGCTACTTGAAGTTGGGTTTGAATTCTCGACGTTGTGCCATCTTGAAAAGTGATCAAAGTGTCTATATCTACCTTTTGATCGTTATTGTAGATAGAGTCGATAATATCACCATATTTGTCTGCAATGACTGAACGACGCACTTTTCGAGTTCGTGTCAACTCACCGTCGTCAGCATCTAACTCCTTGTAAAGTAGCACAAATTTATTTATTTTTTGTGCGTCAGGCAGCGTTTCATTGACCTTTTCTATCTCTTGAGTGAGTTTCTCATAAACCTCAGGCAAGGTGGCTAGATTGGTATAATTGGTGAAAGACAGCCCTTGCTGTTCAGCCCATTTTGAAAGAATAGAAAAACGAATACAGATGATAGCGCTGATATACGCTCGCTCTTTACCTAAAATAACGGCCTCAGCAATAAAGGATGAGAATTTAAGCTTGTTCTCAATATATTGCGGCGAGTACTGTGATCCATTACTGGTTTTAGCCAGGTCTTTAATTCTATCGATAATCACTAAATGGCCGGATTCTTTGAAATATCCGGCATCCCCTGTGTGCATCCAGCCATCTTTGACATCTTCGTCATAGGCTTTTTGATTATCTAAATAACCGCTAAACATACCCACTGTTTTGCCAAGTACTTCGCCAACACCCTCACTGTCTGCGTTTATCACTTTTACCTCAGCGCAATCAAAACTAAAGCCAACGCTGTCGTAGTCAATATCATTATTTTGGTGCACAGTGTAAGCACCGCATAGCTCGGTTTGGCCGTAAAGTTGGCGCAGTGGTACGCCTATCGTCTGGAAAAACCTGAAGGTATCAGGCCCCATCGCAGCACCACCAGTGGCGGCTGATTTGAGAAAAGTAAACCCCAGCCTGTCACGCAGCGCTTTTAACAGTAGCACTTCTGCCAGCCAAGATTTACGACCGAGTTTCTGTGCTTGTTCAGCGTGTTGCATAGCAAAATTAAACAGTTTTTGCTTCAGTGGAGTCGAATCCATCATGCGCGCTTTAACGTCTGCTAAAATGCCTTCCCACACCCTGGGGGCTAACAAGACAAAACTGGGCCCAATTTCACGCAAGTCAGACATCAATGTCTCTTGCTCTTCAACAAAATTGACTACTTGCCTAGCGATTAATGCCTGACCTACCGCGTAAACTTGCTCCATAATCCAAGGTAGCGGCAATACTGATACGTAGTTGTCGCCAGCTGCTCTAGGATCAGCACGTAAATAGGAACTACAATGCTTAACAAAGTTACCCCCTTCTAAAAGGACTATTTTAGGCTCAGAAGTGGTGCCTGAAGTGGTACAGTAGATAGCAGTGCTTTCTGCTTTGGTTGCATCGACGTAAGTATCATAAAGCTCTGGGGAAAGCTCATCAATTTCACGCCCTTTCCTGTATAAGTCTTGGATATCGATTAAACGCGAGTCTTGATACTTGCGCATGCCTCGTGGATCACAATAGACAATTATTTTCACGCTCGGTATTTCATCACCAAGTTCTAATAGCTTATCGCATTGCTCTTCATCCTCTGCTATCACGACGCTCGCTTTGGATTTATTCAGAAGATAGACCACTTCCTGGTGCAATGAGTCTTGGAAAATTCCCAAAGAGTATCCACCCATCGCATGTGCGGCAATTTCGCCCCACACCCACTCTGGTCGATTGTCACCCATAAGCGCAATAGTATCTTTGGCTTTTACGCCCATTTTCACTAAAGATAACGACAGCCATTTAACCCGGTTTTGATAGTCTTGCCAGTTATACTCACTCCAGATACCAAACTCTTTCTCACGCATAGCGGTATCTTTTGGCCAATTTTTTGCATTGTGTCTGAGTATCTTGGGAAAAGTATCAAACTCGCCCATTTCATAGTTATTCATGATTAACTGGCCTCCTGTACTGCATCGATATCATCGTCTTCAATACCCAGATAAGCGCGTTTAACCTGCGGATCTGCCATGATTTCATCAGGTAAGCCGCTAATGAGCTTCTTACCAAAATCAAGCACCATCACCTGATGAGATATATCCATTACCACGCCCATATCGTGCTCTATCATTACTACACTAATGTCGAACTCTTCATTGAGATCAAGGATGTAGCGAGCCATATCTTCTTTTTCTTCTAAGTTCATGCCCGCCATTGGCTCATCTAATAATATCAATTTTGGGTTAAGGGCCATTGCCCGTGCAAGCTCAACGCGCTTTCGCAAACCATAGGAAAGTGTGCCAGCAATCGACTTTCTAATATGTGATATCTCAAGAAAATCAATAATTTCCTCTACGGCTCTGCGATGTTCTAATTCTTCTTTTTGGGCACCAGAACCCCAATAGATAGGCCCAGTTAGCCAGTTGTTTTTTAAAAGATGGTGTCTTCCAACCATAATGTTATCGAGTACTGATAAGTGCCCAAACAGCGCTAAATTCTGGAAGGTGCGACCCATACCTAAATCAGCTCTATCATTGGTTTCTAGATGGGTTATATCTTGCTGCGCGAAACTAATCTTGCCGCTATTGGGTTGATAGCGACCAGATATGCAGTTGAGCATCGATGTTTTACCTGCCCCATTAGGGCCGATAATAGAAAAGACAGCGCCTTTTTCGACTTCAAAACTCACATCGCTCAGTGCTTTTACACCACCAAAAGCCAGTGAAACCTGTTCTACTTTGAGTATTGGCTCACTCATACTCTCTCCTTATGGCATTAAACCTTTGATGATTTAGGCTCTGCCTAATTCATCTCTATTAAATTTATAATGTGCAAAAAATTTAACTCATCATAATTCAGCCGTAGAAAGTCACAATCCTCAATAAGGTCTAGCGCTTAGGGGTTAGCTCTTTTGGTTTAGTACGCCAAGACTAGTACTTTAGTCGCAGAGATAAAGCAGAGTGAATTGTTCAAGGAATAATTCCTTTATTTCAAAGAGATATATGTTAGATTTAAGCAAAATAATAAGGCGTTGATATTGCTATGTTTTCGAATTGGTTATTAGTTATAGTCAGCATTGGTTACGTCAGCTTGCTGTTTTTACTCGCCTTTCTGGGTGGGAAATATGGTCATAAACTCGCGGTTTATCAGCACCGCATCATCTATGCTTTATCGGTAGGCGTGTATTGTACTTCTTGGGGTTTTTTAGGCACAGCAGCACAAGCAGCCAATGGCTCTTTAAGCTATGTGTCGCTCTACCTTGCGCCAATTTTGTTATTCGTGTTTGGCTGGGACTTTATTCAGCGTATTATCAAAATTAGTTTAGAGCTGAATATCACTTCAATCGCCGACTTGTTATCGGCGCGCTTTGGCAAGTCCCAAAAGCTAGCCATTATTATCACCACAGTGGCGTTGATAGGCACAATGCCTTATATCGCCCTTCAGTTAAAAGCGATTATCTATTCATATATTTTGCTACAAGAAAACCAGGATCTTGCGGTATGGCTGTTGGGCGTAATCGTGAGCCTGATTTTGGCGTGTTTCACTATTCTGTTTGGCGTACGTAGTATTGATATTAGCGAGCGCCATCCAGGTGTAATGGTCGCGATTGCCTTTGAATCATTGGTAAAGTTAATTGCATTTATTATGGTGGGAGTTTTTGTCTGTTTTTTTGTGTTTGACTCGCCCCTACAGATTTTCCAATTGGCCAGCGATAAAATAAATATAGATAATCAGATAGAGATGACTAGTCTTGTCAATATACTAGGCATGTTAGTGATCGCCTGTGCGGCATTTCTGTGCTTACCGCGCCAGTTTCAGGTAATGTTTGTCGAGATTAAAGATGTCGGTTATGCCTCCCTTTCGCGTTGGTTAATCCCTATCTATGTTTTAATTTTTGCTTTTTTTGCAGCACCTATTGGTCTTGCTGGCTTCTTGCTTTACGGCGACTCAATACCCGGAGATGCCTATGCGCTGTTTCTTCCCTCTTATAATGGTCAATTATGGCTATCTTTATTTGCCTTTGTCGGAGCTGTTTTTGCCGCAAGTTCGATGGTGATAGTGTCAACAATCGCCTTAAGCACTATGCTGAGTAATGAAATAGTCTTTCCGTTAATGTTTAAATACTCTGGCCGCCAACATCACGATTTCAGTCATTTCCAATCACAGTTATTATTGATTCGCAAAGCGCTTGTGGTGTTAGTTATCACTCTTAGCCTCTGTTTATTACTGCTTTCCCCTCCTGATACATTGTCCTCTCTGGGCGAAGTTGCCTTTGGTGCCATTGCACAAATAGGCCCTGTACTCGCTGCCGCATTTTTATGGCGTAGAGCTACGTTATCGGGTGCTATTAGCGGCATATGCGCCGGTTTTAGCATTTGGGCTGGGTTTAATTTTTTACCACAGCTAGGGGTATATGACCATTTAATGCAAGACTCTCAGTACCCTGGTACAACTGTCGTTACGCTTATCGGCTTAGTGGTCAATGTTTTTGTGTTATGGGTGGTTTCAGTCTCGACCCGCCA
>Ga0105357_10000866_pt1 | contig 16333 bp, 17 predicted proteins | sample GOMGulsemesocosm_4_FD_83660 | JGI IMG/M metagenome (GOLD analysis project Ga0105357, IMG submission 83660) | Methane-oxidizing microbial communities from mesocosms in the Gulf of Mexico - GOM15B Gulf of Mexico | ecosystem: Environmental > Aquatic > Marine > Cold seeps | place: USA: Gulf of...
GTACAAATATAACTCCATTTAATCCATCCATAAATGGGATCTTAAAACCAAAAGTATTTTCTAAATATAAATTCACACTTCCATTTTCACCAAAAAACAATTGCATGGCAACAGCACCAACAAATGGAGGCATAATTAAAGGAATGAATCCCAAACTCTGAATAATTACACTACCTTTAAACTCAAAGCGACTTGTATAATATGCAAGAGGTAGTGCAATAACTGAGGCAACAACAACCGACATGGCTGAAACATAAAATGAATTATAAAATGACTCTCTAAACAATGAAGTATTGAAAAAATCCGCAAAGTTATTTAGAGTTAGGGTATTGGTATTAACGTCAACAAACGCAACATAAAAAACTTGAATAACAGGTCCAACTAAGAAGACCAGAAGGAAAAGAGCTATTATAAAAAATAGCCCTTTTTCTCCAAATGAAATTTTAGACAGCATCTAAAATTACTTCACTAAATCAATAGCTAAATTCGCTAATGTTTTTGCTTTTTGATAGTTATCTTTTACAGCTCTATCCCATTTTTCTTCTACTTCAGCTTGTCTTCCAAATACTTTATCAGTTCTTTTTTTACGTTTAGTCTTAAAAACTGCAGTAAAGTCATCTGTTAAAGACAATTCGTTTGAAACTGGCGTTTTATCAATTAATGCCCATCCTTGTTTAATCAAATCAGCTGCTTTTGGATTGTTATTAGATGCCAATAAACTTGATGCTTTTTGTAAAGCAGCAGTGGCTTCTGTTAAGTCTTCCAGTCTGTATGTAATCATTACATCAAATAATGAGTTAACTAAGTTATATCTAGACTTTGATAATTTAACATCAAATTGAATATCTTTCCCAATAGAATTATCTTTAAAGGGATTTGGAAAGTTTGCAGGTGCATCAGCATACGCAGCAGGATTAATTGGAAGTCTTGAGATCTTTGGTTCTAGTAAAATCTTTTGTCCATCATTAGAACGTAAGTAATCTACAAACGCACGTGCAGTATTAATATGTGGAGCATTGGTAATAATTCCCGCATTCGCAGGAACTACTGCTGTGTATCTAGGATATGTAAAGTCAACAGGGAAACCACTGGCTTTTGAAGAAAGACCAAAAAAGTCAATTACAATTCCAACACCAAATGAACCCGTATTTACACCATCTGGAACACCAAAACTTCTCTCTGTAACTGTTTTAAAGTTTCCAGCCATTCGTTTGATATTTTTCCAACCATCAGCCCAACCTTCTTTACTTTGTAACATTGTTTCAACTGTTAAGTGAGTAGTTCCAGATCGTGATGGTGCACTCATACCAACATGGCCATGGTAGATTGGATCTGACAAATCTTTCCATTGTGCAGGTGCAGGAATATTTTTTGCTTTTAAATATCTATTATTCCACATGATTCCATAACCAGCAGCAGCTACCCCTGAGTAGTAACCATCAGGATCACTTAAAGGATAAGAACCAATTGTTTCAGGAATACCTTTAGTTTGCGATTTATATACTTGTAACAATCCATCATCTTTTAATACTTCAAAAGCATCAGGTGCAGATACCCAATAGATGTCTGCTTTATTATTCTTTTTAGTTTCTTGAATATACTTAATACCTGCAGTTGTTTTTTTCTTTAACATTTCAACTTTGACACCAGGATATTTAGCTTCAAAACCTTTTTTAAATGATTTTGTTAAATCTTTTGGAAATGAGGTAATAACAACCAACTTATTTTCTAATTCAACAGCAGCCAATGGAGCTACTAGAACAACAGATGCAACAGCAGTTGCAAGAACTTTTTTTACACTTTTAACACGCATAATTATCTCCTTTTGTAATTATAAAAATATTCTAACATTCAATGCTGGCAAAAAACTTGCAGGCAATGTGTTTTATGAAAGAATTTGATTTTTTATATTCATTTATAAAATTTAATTTAAACTCAAATAGTAATTAATTTCATTTTCATTTAATATCTTAATACTGTTTGTCCCACCAGGTATTCCAGCTGGATATCCAGCTGTTACCACATAAGGACCTTTCGTATCCAGTAAATTATGACCTTGCATCGTTTTAAAAATTTGTGAAATCATTTTAGTAATTCCATCTTCTTTAATCACTGCTGTTGGCTCAACTCCCCAAGCAAGAGTTAGTGATTTAAGTATTTTTTCATGATGCGTAAATGCAAGAATAGGTGTTTTTGGTCGATATCTTGAAATCCTAATAGCACTTTGTCCTGAACTGGTCAGTGCTAAAATTCCAAGTGCTTGCATATCATCTGCAAGTTTTGCAGTGGTAGCTTGTATCACATCATGGTTATCTAAGTACTGCATATTATATTGTTTGTCGTAGTTATATGTCTCTTCAGATTTTTGAATGATATTACTCATAGTTTCAACCACATTTTTTGGATTATCTCCAATAGCACTCTCTTCACTTAACATCACCACATCAGTACCATCTAAAACGGCATTGGCAACATCTGAGATCTCAGCTCTTGTTGCTCTTTCATTAGTCGTCATGGACAACAGCATTTGGGTTGCTGTAATAACTGGTTTTGAAGCAGCATTGGCTTTCTTAATCAATTGTTTTTGAATAATAGGCACATCATAATAAGGTACTTCAATTCCAAGATCACCCCTGGCCACCATTAATCCATCACTGGCTTCTAGTATTTCATCAATATTAGTAACCGCATCAAATTTTTCTATTTTTGCAATTAACTTCCCCTCATATCCATCTAGCAAGCTACGAGCATGTTTCATATCAGAAGCATTTTGCACAAAAGAAATGGCAAAATAATCTACTTCATTTACGACACCCCATTTGATATCTTTTTCATCTTTTGAGGTTATCACGTCTATATCTATAATAGTATTGGGGAAATTGATACCTTTTCGAGAACTAAGAACTCCACTATTTTCGATACTTGCAACTACAGTTTCACCTGTTTGTATCACTTTCGCTCTGATAGTTCCATCATACAAATAAATAAACTCACCCTCTTTAACTTTATCAAGTAAGGCAGGATAATTAGTCGATACCATATAATGATTTTCATTTTCTTGATATCCCAACATTTCTTCTTGTGAGAAACCAATAGTATCACCAACTTTTAAGTAAAAATTCTCTTTTAAATCTCCTATTCTAACTTTAGGTCCAGAGATATCTTGTAATACACCAACTCTTGTATTTAAATTTTTCATAGCTGTTCTAATGTTTGCTAATGTTGTAGAGTGATACTCATGGCTTCCATGAGAAAAATTGAGTCTAAATATATTAGCGCCTGCTGTAATTAGATCTTCAATGATTTCAACACTATCGCTTTTAGGGCCCAGTGTTGCTAGTATTTTTGTACTTCTCTTCATTTTTTCTCCTATTTTAAAAAAGGAGTATATCACTTCATGCTGTCTAAAAACTTGCACATAAAATCACAACAATCATAAACAAAAGAAAAAGTAAAAGAGTTTATATTAGATGAAATACTGCACGAGCGCCATATAAAAAATAGTACCTGCAAAAATAGAGATAAGATAGTTTTTTAGCCATATATGTAAAAAAGCAGTAAAAAATACGCTCATAATTTCTTTTAATCCATAAGGTGCAGTGTTAAAATCAATATCTTTTAAAGTATAAAGAATGAGTATGGTCATAATTACAGGAGGAAAATACGTCTCTATAAATACGATAAATTTAGGAGGTTCACTTTGTCTAAAAAAAATGAACGGGAAAACACGAGTAAGATAATTTACTAAGGTCATAACTCCAATTGCTAGATATATTTCATAATTACTCACGACAACTCATTTTGTACTTTTTGTTTAAAAGTAAATAATAATACCAAAGCAATACAAATAGATGTAACCAACATCTTATCACTAGGTACTATTATAATTGCTGTAATTGATGCAAATATACCTATAAGGAAAGGGTATATATTTTGTAGGTTTTTGTATTGTTCAATACATAAAACCACGAACAGTGCAGTAAGAGAAAATTCTAAACCCGCAGTATTAAAAGAAAGTTGTGAGCCTATTAAAGCACCCAGTGTTGAGCCTATAAACCAATAGGATTGATTCAGGGCTGTTAAGAAAACATAGTAGTGTTTTTTAGATAGTTCTTTATCGTCTTTTATGGTTGTTAATAATGCATAGGTTTCGTCAGTCAGGCCAAAAATAAGATAGTTTTTAAAAGGAGCTGTTTTTTTAAATCTTTTTAACAAAGACAAACCATAAAAGGATTGTCTGATATTAATAAACCACGAGGCAATTGCAATATCGACCAAACCTACTTTTGCATTAAAAAAACCAATAGCTACAAATTGTAAGGCGCCTGCATATATAAACAAAGACATAAGGGGAGCTAAATACCAATCATATTCGAAAGAGACTAAGAGTAGTCCAAAAGCAAATCCTAAAACACCATATCCCATCATAACTGGGATTGAACTAGAAAATGCCTTTTTTAATTCATTTTTATATTTCAAAGTATCTTATTCGTGAATTAAGTTTTCGTTATTTGGGTTATTTTTAAAAGCATTAAAGGATTTATCCTCTTGATCTTTTTTAGTAAAGAAGCTTTTAACAGTTGCAGTACTGTTCACGAACAGAATAGATTCATCTACAATTATTTGAAAAATAGCGTTATAAGGAATTTTTACAAGTGAGCCAAAGTTTTCTTTTCCAAATCCAGCTTCAAAATAAATATACTTGTCATCTAACTCTAACGTTGAGTAAGTATAATTTGCTAAAATAAATAGAGAAAATGATGACAATTGATTATATATAGTCTCTGGTAACTCCGGATTAAAAGTAATTCCTTTGATATTAGCAGTAACTGCAAATTCTTCATCGCTTTGTATTAAATATTTCATTGTTTCTTTAATTTGTTCACTTACTAATAATTTATAATTTTCATTTTCTATAATATCTTTAATCATTTGTTAACCTTATTTTTCAATCCGAGAGAAAATAATTCATTTTACTTTCACTTGTTTTTGTTTGAATTTTCATTTATTATATCTAAACAATATCAAAAACTATAGGGTAATTGTTTTTGATTTTGCTTGATTATTATGATATTATATAGTATGAAACACATACTAATCTTAATCACAATTTTTTGTCTATTTTTAAATGCAAAAGAGTTAAAACTCACAAAAAAAGAATTAAACTATATCAAAGATTCACCCAACAAAAGTTTTATAATCAATCGATTTAAAAAATTTAAAGAAATGAGAGACAAAGCAGTCAATTTTCCCGTAGAAAAAAAACTGGCCTATGTTAATGCTTTTTTTAATAAAATTTTACCCGTTGATGATGCTACAAAATATAACTATGACGACTATTGGGCAACCAGAAAAGAGTTTATTATTGAAGGGAAAGGTGACTGTGAAGATTATGTTATCGCAAAATATTTCACACTACTAGAAGTGGGCGTTAAAAAAGAAAATCTTTACTTTGCAGTTGTTCAAGTGAAGGGCAAGACCTCCTATCATATGAATTTACTTTATTTAGATAATCCCACCTCAGTACCCTTGGTTTTAGACAACTTAAGTTTTAAAGTTGTGCCTTTTCCAAAAAGAAAAAAACTACTTCCAAAGTTTGTATTTAATGAATTTGATGCCCATATTCTTACTAAAAATGGTTTGGGTAAAAAAGTAAAAGTTGATTGGGGAGAAGTGAACAAGTGGGAAGTATTACTAGATAGAGTTTATAATAAAAATGAATAATCTTCTTTAATATCCATTCCTATCATAGCATTTAATAAAGCTATTTTCTTTGATTTAAGTAACATATCAACTGTAATATTAGCTTCAATAAGTTCTCTCTTTTCTAAAAGTCGTGCCCTGGTTGTTCCATATAATAAGGGTGTTGCAGGTGTCAACCATGAGGTTCCATCATAAATAGCAATATTAGCAATAGATGTATCTGATACTAGATTATTTTTTATTATAATAATCTCATCCGCTTTTTCTTTTTGGGAATATAAGCTATCTAATTCTTCTCTATTCAGACTTTTCTTAGCATAATTTATAGTATCACTGTAAAGAAGTTTAAAACTATTTATATCTCGCTTGTGATATTGAACATAGGAAACATCTTTAATCCCTTCTTCATTATAAATCACTTTACATTTTAATAGTTTATTATTTGGAGCGTAAATATATTCACTAAGATTTAAGTTTAAACAAACCGTATTTGAAATTCTTCTATTATGGTAAGACAAGTGATACACTTCATAGTCATCACACTTTACTGTTTCAAAATAATCTTGCATTATAATCAATCGCCTTATGCTGGAATATAAATTTTATCGAGCAACTCAAGATATTCATTATATACATTTGAATCACAAGTAATGCCACCGCCACTTTTATAAAAAAGTTTACCCATGGAGTTTTTTTCAATGAAGCGAATATTTACCGCACTGTCTAAAGTCTCTCCATCATAAACACCAAAAACTCCTGTGTAGAAATCTCTATCATATTTTTCAACATCATTTAAAATTTCAACTGTTTTTCTTTTTGGTGTCCCAGTGATTGATCCTGCTGGTAATAAAGAAGTTAAAATATCTCCAATTTTTTCATGCCAGTCTTCATCTAAATGACCTGATATTTTAGAACTTACTTGAAGAAGTTTTTTATTACCTGCATTAATTTTATCAATATATCTAAACTTTTCTACTTTTACTTTTGTAGATACTATTCCCAAATCATTCCTGAGTAAATCAACAACCATCGTATGTTCAGCCATCTCTTTTAAATCACCTAAAACTCTTGCCTGTGCATTGGGTACTTTAGCATCAATAGTACCTTTCATTGGATAGGTGTAAATTTTGTTCTTTTTAATTTGAACAAATCTCTCGGGAGAAAAGCAGACAAAATCATCTTTAAATTTTAATTTAAATTTTGCTCTGGCTTTCTCATATATCTCTTGAAGTTCAAGGTCTGTTTCTATTTTTGTTTTTGTTGTTAAATTAAGTAAGTAGGTATTACCCTCTTTAATATTTTCTTGAAGGACATCAAACTTCTTTTTGTAGGCTTCAAAAGAGAGGGGTTTTTTACTTAAATTGATATTTTCATGAATTTTACTGGATACTTTTTCGTTAATTTCAAACTGAATATCTTCATCTAAATCCTTTAAAGGTTGTACAACATAGTTCTTTAAATCATAGGAAATTAGAAAAAAGAATGGTTCTTTTTGGGAACCATATTTATTTAAAATATCTTTTAGTATCAAGTTCATCCAGTTTTATTTTATAAGTTTTTTAAGTATTGCCATTCTTACTGCAACACCATTACTAACTTGTTCTAAGATTTTGTTTCTTTTATCATCTAACATTTCATCACTGATATCTACATTTCTATTTACAGGACCTGGATGTAATAATAAAATATTTCTATCTCCAAAGGCCTCTTTAGTAATACAATAATCTTTAGCATACTCTTGTAAAGACGCATAATACACTTCTGAGTGTCGTTCAAGTTGCGTTCTTAAACTCATCACAACATCCACTTCATCAATAACTTCACTTAAGCTATTTACTTGCCTAAAATCATTGTGATTAAATTTGAAATGTTCAGGGGCAACAATAATTGGCTCAATTCCAAAACGCGGTAAAAGTTTAACATTACTTGCTGCAACTCGAGATGTTTTTACATCTCCAACAATAGCAATCTTTTTACCTTGTGTGTCTCCATCAAAATGCTCTACTATAGTAAATAGATCTAATAAGGCTTGTGTTGGATGAGCATTGGTACCATCCCCTGCATTTAAAATAGGACAATCAACTTTATCTGCCAAGCTTGCTGGCAATCCACATTCACTATGCCTTATAATAATAGCATCTGGTTTCATTGCGTTTAAATTAGCAACGGTGTCAAAAATAGTTTCGCCTTTGCTTCTTGAACTGGTACCAACATCTAAAGAAACAACTTCGGCCCCTAATCTTTTAGCTGCGATTTCAAAACTACTTCTGGTTCTAGTAGAGTTTTCAAAAAACAAAGTGACTACTAATTTTCCCGCCAGACAGGTATTTGACTGTAAGTCATTAAACATTCTCGTGTCCGCATAAAGTGCTTGTATCTCTTCGTTGCTAAAGTCAGAAGTTGTAATTAGGTGTTTCATTATTTACCTTTAATTTTTGCTTGCAATTTTAGCAAAATTGAAATTAAAATGACGTCAAATTTTGGCTATATTGTTCTTGGGTTTTTGATTGTTATTTTTACTCATTCACAAACATAACTACAGTATCTCTAAACATCTTCTTATTGGTGCCCTAAAATTCGCGAATTCTTTCAATAAAACCACCTAATGTGACATTTAAATCACAATGTTTCGATACAATTAGTTAAAGATATTTTTAAAAAAAGGGGAATTTATGCAGAGTAATTTTTCGTTGTTATACGCAGAAGATGACCAAACAGTAAGAGATGGTTATTTACTTTATTTTAGTAAATTTTTTGATAATGTTTATGGTGCAAAAGATGGAAAAGAAGCTTGGGATATTTATAAACAAGAACGACCAAGTGTCATTATCTTAGATATTAATATGCCAAAAATTTCAGGTTTAGATGTGGCCCATATGATTAGAGAGATTGATGGCAACTGCAAAATCATCATGTTTACGGCTTATTCAGACTTAGAGAAACTATTAGCTTCTATTAAACTTAATCTAACTGAGTACCTTATCAAACCAGCTAAACGCTTAGACCTTGAAAAAATTTTACTCAAAACAATTGATGAGTTAAATGGGAAAACAAATAATATTGTTAAACTAAAATATGGTTACTCGTGGGATATAAATTCGAATAAATTATTTAAAAGAAACAAAGAAATCAACTTAACAAAAAAAGAAATTAGTTTATTTAATCTTTTAAGTTCAGATTTAAATGGCAGCTTTTCAAATGAAGAGATTATGAACTATCTGTATGATTTTTCACCAACAGACCAAGGATTTGATACAAGCAAATATAGAACACTATTGTATCGATTGAAAAGTAAATTAGGACACGAGATTATTGAGTCTATTTACGGTATTGGCTATAAATTAAAAAGGGCCAAGTAAATTTTACCTATGCAAGAAATTGAAAATATAATAAAAAACTACTCTTGTTTTAAATTTGATCAAACTAAAGAACTCCTAGTTTTACAAGAAAACTCAAAGGGTTATTTGATCATTAAACAAACAGTCGAAATTTCTGAACTTTTACATGAGTTAAACATTATTCATGTGGTGTATGAAAACAATAACATTCAACTCTACATGGAAAAAGATTAATTCCTCAATATCAGCTTCAGGAAATTCTTAATGTATTTATCGCTTTTTAGATATAATATTTAAAAATTTAATACTCTATTTATAGAACTATTTCGAGGACCAAAGAATGTCAGAAACTTTAGAAAACCTAGATAAAACCTATGTACTTAATACTTATGCTAGAAACTATGTAAACTTTACATCAGGATCAAACGCAATCCTAAAAGATGATAAGAAAAAAGAATATATAGACTTTACCAGTGGAATTGGTGTAGTGTCCGTTGGACATGGTAATAAACAAGTTGCCAATGCAATTTATAAACAAGTTAGTAATATAACACATACTTCAAATCTATATGCCATTGAACCACAAGCACGCTTAGCCAAAAAGATCCAAGAACTAAGCACTTATGATGTAGCTACTTTTTTCTCAAATTCAGGTGCTGAAGCCAATGAGGGAGCCATTAAAATTGCTCGAAAATATGGTGAAACTAAATTTGACAATAAAAGATATAAAGTTATCACTTTAGCCCATTCTTTTCATGGAAGAACAATTACAACTGTAAAAGCTACGGGGCAAGAAAAAATGCACACGCCAAATTTCTCCCCTTATCCTGATGGATTTTCTTATAACAAACATATTGAAGATATTTATAACTCAATTGATGAAGAAACAGTAGCAGTTATGATTGAACTTGTTCAAGGTGAAGGTGGAGTTCAACCTTTTGAAAAAAGTGAAATTCAGAAATTAGCAAAGTTTTTAAAAGAAAAAGATCTTTTACTCATTATTGATGAAGTTCAAACGGGTGTTTATAGAACAGGTGAATTTCTTGCAAGTAATTTGTATGACATAGAACCAGATATTGTCACCTTAGCAAAAGGTTTAGGTGGTGGTGTTCCAATTGGGGCAGTGATAACAAAACATAAAGATATTTTTGAGCCTGGAGATCATGGTTCTACTTTTGGAGGGAACTACCTAAGTTCAACTGCAGCGCTTGAAGTGTTAAAAATCTTAGAAGAGCAACACAACGATGGGAAAATCAAAGAAGCAACTGAGTATTTCTCAGAAAAACTAACAGCCCTATTTGAAAAATATCAAAATATATTTACCAAAGAAGTTGGTCTTGGATTGATGAGAGGTTTACGAGTTAAAGATGAAGAAACACTTAGTTCTATTATCAACAGTGCATTTAATGAAGGGGTTTTGGTCTTAAAAGCTGGAAAGAATACATTGAGATTTTTACCGCCTTTAACTATCACTCAAGATGAAATCAACGAAGGTTTCAAAAGGTTAGATAATGCGATTTCTAAAATCTAAACCTGTTCTTTTCTTACTTATTGGATCACTAATGACTCCATCATTAAGTGCCAATGAATCAATTGAAAATGTCTTATCTAATAATAGATTAGAAATTTTTGATTTAAGTAGAAAAAAAGCAGATGAAGACAGTTCTATTTTAGAAAAAGATTGGATAAATCAAGTTATTTATAAACTAACGAAAGATTATGGAGAGGAATATGATACTTTAAAATCAACCATCTCCATCTCTCAACCCATCTTTAAAAGTGGTGGTATTTATAAAGCAATTAACTATGCAAAAGCTTCAAAAAAATATGCCCACTTAGATATCACTTTACAAAAAAAAGAAATGATTAAAGACGCAGTATCATTACTCTTTCAAATAAAAAAGCAAAATATCAAACTTGAAAAGCAAAATTTACTTATCAAAAATGCAGTTATTGACGTTGACAGAAAAAAAGAACAAGTTTTAAGTGGTCTAATTGATACTTCATATTTAGACAATGCAATCCTAGATGCCAATACTAAGAAAAACACTCTTCTGGATTTAAACTTTGAAAAACTCACTTTAATTAATAATTTTTCAAACCTTTCAAATGCTGCCCATGACAGTATCATCTTACCGACTCTATCTATTATTGATAAGCATAATTTTTTAAGAAAAAATTTAAATGTTTTAAAAATAACAGCAGATATTGAAAAAAAATATCAATTTAAAGGTATGAGTATTTCGAAATATCTTCCTACTTTAAATGTTACTTACGATTATTATAATCATCATGATGATGATGGTCGTAGCAGTAGTAGTGCAGATAGTGCAAGTACTTACGGCTTTAATATCACTATTCCCTTAGATACAAAAGTATTTAATGATATTGAAAGTTCAAAACTTGATTATTTAAAAGCAAAAGTAGAACTTCAAAATATTAATATAGAAGAGCAAAACTTTTTGAAACTAAAGTTAGCAAAACTTGGAATGTATGATTCTAAAATAAAACTTGCTAAAGATGACTTCAATCTTTACACTTCATTATTAGAAGATCTTTCCATTTCATTCGAAGCAGGATTAAATGCAAGAGCTGATGTTGATATCATGAAAAATTCAAAAAAAATAAAATCATTGGATATTAAAATATTCGATATTGATAAACAAATTGAATTGTTAGGTATTTACGCTCGAATTAATTAATTGTAACAACTTCATAGTAAACAACATATCAAAAAGATATGTTGTTTACACTCTTATAAATTAAACTTTTTCTTTTGTTCTTTTAGATTTAGATAATAATTTATTTCATCTTCATTTAAAATTTTAATAGTATTCGTTGAACCAGGAACTCCTACAGGATAACCAATAGTTGTAATATATGGTCCTTTAAGATCCAGCAAGTCTCTTGATTCTAAGGCTTTTAACATTTTTTGAATCATTTTTGAAGCTTGTGCTTCTTTGATAGTTTCAATTGGTGTTACTCCCCAAGCAGAAGTTAATGATGTTAATGTTTTCTTTTTATGTGCAAAAGCTAAGATAGGAACTTTTGGTCTAAATCGCGACATTTTTATAGCACTTTTTCCTGAACTTGTAAGTGCTAAAATACCTGCAGCACCTAAACTATCTGCAAGTTTAGTAACTGATGATTGAATCACATCAAAATCATCTGCACACTCCAATTTTTCTTGTTTTTGAAAGTCATAAATATACTCTGTTTGAGTAATGATATTACTCATGGTATCTACAACATTAATAGGATCATCACCAATAGCACTTTCTTCACTTAGCATCACTACATCCGTACCATCTAAAACAGCATTAGCAACATCAGAAATTTCAGCTCTGGTCGCCCGCTCACTTTTTGTCATACTTAACAACATCTGAGTCGCAGTAATTACTGGAATTGAAGCCTCATTTGCTTTGTCAATTAACATTTTTTGAATAGTTGGTACTTCATAATAAGGTACTTCAATACCTAAATCTCCACGTGCAACCATCAATCCATCACTGCCTTCAATAATTTCATCAATATTTTCAACCGCATCAAATTTTTCTATTTTTGCAATTAATTTACCTTTGTAACCATTTAAAAGTTGACGTGCTGTTAACATATCTTTTTTGTTTTGAACAAAAGAAATTGCAAAAAAGTCTACTTTATTTTCAACACCCCATGCAATATCATTTTTATCTTTTTCTGTGATTACTTCAATATCAATGGCAGTATTGGGAAAGTTGACACCTTTTTTAGAGCTGAGTATTCCTTCATTTTCTATTCTAGCTTTTAAAATATCTTGTGTTTGAATTACTTGTGCTCTTATGGTTCCATCATACAAATATATAAACTCTCCCACTTTAACTTTCTCTAAAATACTTGGGTAATTTAAAGAGACAACATACTGTGACTCACTTTCTTTATATCCAACAATCTCTTCTTTTAAAAAAGTTATTTCATCACCACGTCTAAGATAAAAAGACTCTTTCAAATCCCCAATTCTTACCTTAGGTCCAGAGATATCTTGAAGAACACCAACAATAGTATCTAAGTTCTTCATAGCAATTTTAATATTGTTTAATGTTTGAGAATGATATTCGTGCGTTCCATGTGAAAAGTTTAATCTAAATAAATTTGCACCAGCTTTTATCAAGCCTTCAATGACTTCAACTGAATCACTTGCAGGTCCTAATGTAGCTAAAATTTTTGTTTTTTTATCCATTTTTTCTTCCTCTTATATTATTTAAACTCAGCACTTCAATAAGAAATTTTAAGTTTTATATCTGTTTAATATTTTGACTACATTATATCTAAATAATTTTTTTATTCACTGTGCTAGATTTTCTTAAACACAGTAATTATTTTTATAAACTTTAAAGAGATTTTAGATACTATATTGATAATCATTATTATTCTGGAAGAGTTGTTTCTACACAAACTCTATACGAATATTAACTAACATATCCATCTAAATTGGTTAATGGTATGTAACCCAACTGTAATTAATTCATAGAATAATTATACATATAAAACGCAAGGAAAAAAAATGAAACTAAAAAACTATACACAAAGTATTAATAAAAATATCAAACAAATTCATAAGAATATTGCAGAAATAGAAGATAAGGTTGTTAAACTCAAAGAAATTCAAGCATCTTTCATTAAAATTGACAAACAATAATTAAAAATGTAAAATTCCAAATAAAATTGGAAAGTTTACTTTAAATGCACAACACAATAAAATTTAGTACTTATTTTAACAACTGGTTATATGCAGATGCTGGGTATTATACAAAATATAATACCATTGGAAAAGAAGGCGACTTTTATACCTCGGTGAGTACCTCAGCTTTTTTTGGTGGAACCATTGGGAAAAGAATTGTGGATTCAATTTCAGGTGGTTTTTTACCCAAGGATTCAACTATTCTTGAAATTGGTGCACATCATGGATACTTACTTGCAGATATAATTCAATTTATTTACACCTTAAAACCCCAACTACTCCAAACACTCAAGTTTGCTATAGTTGAAAGACAAGCGCATCTAAAAAAACAACAAATAAAATATTTTCAAGACAGTTTTGGTGATGTTATTTCTCTTACGCATTATAAAGATATTAAAGAAGTTAAGTTGGACAATGCTTATGTAATAGCCAATGAAATTTTTGATGCCTTTCCTTGTGAGCTCATTTATAGCACCACTGATAACATAAGACAACATGCAGTTGTCAAAAATCATGAGATTTCTTTTGAAGATTGTGATGATGTTTATTTAAATAAAATATGTGATAAATACAATATTCGAAAAGGCGAAATCGCACTTGGTTATGAAGAGTTTGTAGAAGACTTATGTCAAAATATTAAAAATTTTGAGTTTTTATCTTTTGATTATGGAGAAAAATATGCAAGAAATGATTTCTCAACTAGAGTTTATCACAAGCATAAAGTATATCCCCTCTTTGATGAAACATTAGATCTTGGCAAACATTTTAAAACAAGTGATATTACTTACGATGTAAACTTTTCACACTTAATTGACTGCTTTAAAAATCAAAACTGCCATCAGGTTGAGTTTAAAACGCAACTAAAAGCTTTAGTAGAATTTGGTATTCAGGATCTACTTCATATCCTTAAGAATAATACCGATGAAAATACCTATTTGAAAGAAGCCCAAAAAGTAAAAACACTCTTAGATCCCATAGGTATGGGAGAGCGATTTAAAGCGATCATAGTTAGAAAGTGATTAGATCAAATACTGCCAATAATGAATGGGAAAGTTTTGTGACTTTCCTATTCTAGACCAACTCTATTTTTCTAAGTTCTCATACTCGTAAGCAGTAAAAATTCGTGAAATTGATACAAACTGTTTCTCTAAGGCAGTTTCAAGTGAAAAAGAATTTGAGCCAGAAAAATTATCTTTACAATCAAGGGTTATATGAGAATGCTCAAAATACTCAAATTGATCCGCACTAATAAAGAACTCACAACCACAGACATCACCCAATTTCACATTTCTACTGGGAACATAAAAATCTCCTTTTTCATAACACATGGGTGCACTTCCATCACAACATCCACCACTTTGATTAAATACCAAAGGTCCATGTTCTTTTTTTAACTTCTCTATCATTTCACTTGCGGCTTGGGTTACTGACACTCTTTGCGTTGGCATTATTTCTCCTTGTTGTATTAAAAAAAATGCACAGAAGAAAACTTCCATGCATTTTTATTTTCTTATATAACTAATTTCTAAAAGAATCCTAGAGCATTTTTATTATAAGAAGTTAAAATATTTTTTGTTTGTCTGTAAGAGTTTAACATCATCATGTGAGTTTCTCTTCCAATTCCTGATTTTTTGTATCCACCAAATGATGCATGAGATGGATATAAGTGATAACAATTTACCCATACTCGTCCAGCTTCAATACCTCTACTCATACTGTGTAATTGATGCGCATCTCTTGACCAAACACCAGAACCCAATCCATACATAGTATCATTGGCAATTGCTAATGCTTCAGCTTCATCTTTAAAAGTAGTCACCGCAAGTACTGGTCCAAAGATTTCTTCTTGGAAGATTCTCATTTTATTGTGACCTTTAAAGATAGTTGGTTTAATGTAATACCCACCTGGATGAGCAGGATTTTTATATTCTTCACCACCAATTAAACACTCAGCGCCCTCTTCTTTACCGATTCTAATATAATCTAAGATTTTTTCTTTTTGATTAGATGAAACCTGTGCGCCCATCATCGTTGTTGGATTTAAAGGATCTCCCATTTGAATTGCTTCAACTCGCTCTAATACTCTTTTCATGAATGGCTCATAAATTGATTCTTGAATAAGTGCTCTTGAAGGACAAGTACAAACTTCACCTGAGTTAAATGCAAATAATACCAATCCTTCAATTGCTTTATCAAAGAACTCATCATCAGCATCCATGATTGATTCAAAGAATACGTTTGGAGATTTTCCACCAAGTTCAAGTGTTGAAGGAATAATATTTTCAGTTGCATATTGCATGATTAGCTGACCTGTTGTAGTCTCACCTGTAAATCCAACTTTTTTTACATCTGGATGCGTTGCCAGTACCTTACCAATAACTGCACCTGGACCATTTACAATATTAATAGTTCCAGCTGGAAGTACTTCTTGAATTGCTTCCATTAATAATAAAATTGACATAGGTGTTGGACCTGCTGGTTTTAACACCACACAATTTCCAGCAGCAAGTGCAGGTGCAAGTTTCCAAGCAGCCATTAGAAGTGGGAAGTTCCAAGGAATAATTTGTGCCACAAC
>Ga0105357_10000867_pt1 | contig 16326 bp, 15 predicted proteins | sample GOMGulsemesocosm_4_FD_83660 | JGI IMG/M metagenome (GOLD analysis project Ga0105357, IMG submission 83660) | Methane-oxidizing microbial communities from mesocosms in the Gulf of Mexico - GOM15B Gulf of Mexico | ecosystem: Environmental > Aquatic > Marine > Cold seeps | place: USA: Gulf of...
AATTGCCTTTAGCCGCTGCCGTCACGCTGCAGGTAGCGTCGTCAATACCACCAGCTGGTCAGCTTCCTGCAGCTTCAGTGGCTGATCACGCGGTGGGTTCAGATGCAGCCGCCGGCCCTCTTCATCCGGCGTATTGCGATACAGTCCCAGCGCCGTCTCACCCTGCAAAGCAATGACAGCCTCCAGATCAGCAAAAGTCGTCACGCTCTGCATGGAGTAATCGCTGGTCTGCTTAAACACAATCTCGGCGCCCCCGGTCGTGAACAACTCCTCGAACATCAGCCCGAGCTCACGCCGCTGGGCTATCTGCGCCATCAGATGGCTGAGAATCATCGGACTGACAATACTTTCGCCGCGTTTACGCACCACTAGCGCTTCGTTGGCTGGATCGCTGAGCTCCAAAAGAATTTGCGGTTTGTGCGTTTGCTCGCGCAACAGTTCATCGACCACCAGATACCCGACCATGGCACGCGCGTCAGCCTCCTCGCCCGAATCCATGCGATCCGACGAGAGCAACAACACGCTGTGAAAACGTTGGGCCAATAAATCTCTCAGCGCGCCTTCAACCATATAGTCGGCTTGGGTGTGCTCACAGCTGACGCGAGCCGTCAGATCACTGTATTCAGTGATCTGCGCGGCACGCTGGGCAGGATCGACTACCGCAACCATGTGCACTTCGAAGCGATAATCCGCGTAGCCTGCCAACTCGTGAATCAGTGCCGGTACTCGGCGATTCCAGCCCAGTATCAACAAACGACGCAAGCCGCCAGCCGGAGCCTTGGTTGGACGAACGCTGCGCTGCAGTGGCCGCAACGGCTGTTCGGCTGTACTTTGCGGTTCGGCGTGAGCATAGTCGCGGGCCAGCATCACCACCTTGTCGCCCTTGTGAATCAGCTCATCGGTGGGAGCATTGAGCCAGGTACGCCAACTGTCACCATGCGGGCGCATCAAACCACAGACAATCGCCTGTGGCGCGTGACGACCAATTTCGCCCAGGCTCTGACCTACGCAGTTATCGGTGGACCGGATATAGAATTCATTGCCGTCGTGCACCGTCAGCACCTCACCGAACAGCTCTGGCATGCCCGGGTGGACCAGCGACTGCGCGAAGAGCCGGCTGACCATGGCATCGCTGGCAATCACTTCAAGCGGCCCGGAGTATGCGCGCTGCAACACGTTTAGTTTGCGCATATCGTCGATCTCGGCAACCACGTATGGCGGTGGTGTATTGCGTAGATGCGCCTGCGCCTGAAGTGTCAGCAGCGCCTTGATGGTTTCCACGTCGCCGGTCAACAGCGCATTGCCCAACTGGTTCCGGCCAGGAATAAGCACCACAGCCGCCTGTAGACAAGCGACCCGGTCCAGATCCTCCGGCTGTAGCGCGGTGCCGGAGCGCAGAATGATATTGCTCATGGCGCGACGTATCTGCGGGATTTCGCGCAGCTCCTGCACGCGATCAGCGTTAATCTCATCCGCCAGGATGACCAGGCGCAGACGTTTGGTTTCGCGTGCTTTCAATAAGCGCTGAATACCACCGCTGGCATCCAGGATCTCCTGCACCAGCGGGATGGTGCGGTTGGTCCAGCCGAGGATAACGATGTGATCACGCACCGTCACTGGCGTCAGCCCCTGCTCCAGCTTGACCATCATATCGATCAACCAGCGGGTCATGATGGCTACCAGAGCACCGAGAAATACCACGTAGCCGCTGATCGTCAGGCCGGTCGACACGATACGCCGCCAGGTGCCCTCGTCGTCGCCCAAGTACCCGGGATCGGTCAGGCGCAGGAATGCCCACCAGACCGAATCTGCCAATGAGCCCCCCGCGGGCGCCGAGGGCCAGGCCAGCCAGCCGCCAATCAGCGAAATCAGCGCAATAAAGGCCGCCACCACCAGCAATTGATAATGCGCGCCTTTAACAAACTGACGCTCAATCACATATCTCAGGCGGTCGACAAAGGAAAATGGCAGCATTTAGTGAGCCTCTCTACTCGGTGCGGTGCTGTTTCTTAACGGGGCAGACAAATCCTGCTAGATTGAGCGCACTGAAACCTAAGCGCAGGCCCACCGGTCATTTATGCAAAATGTAGAAAACATCCTCGGCGTGGCGCTGGTGGTACTCTACTGGCTTTTCACTGCGGCCGTCACGCTGCGCGTCGCCGCCAGGCGCAACCCGGTCAGCGTGACGCTTTCCTGGCTGCTGGTTATCTATATTCTGCCGGTAGTCGGCGCTGTGCTTTACCTGATGTTTGGCGAACTCAATCTGGGTAAGCAACGCGCCAGACGCGCTGAGGCCATGGTTGAGCCTTTTCTGCAAAGCATCGCCAGCGACTTTGCCGCTACCAAGGTACCGCCAATGGGTGGCAACTCGCTGACTCAGGGTATCTATCAGTTGCTGGCCACCCGCATGGGCATCGGCGCTTTGGGTTATAAACAGATGGCCCTACTGGATACACCTGAGCTTATTTTTTCCCACCTGTGCAACGATGTCCGCGCCGCTCAACAAAGCATTCATATCGAGACCTATATATGGTTTCCCGGTGGTCGCGTGGACGAGCTCAGCGAGGAACTGATCAAGGCCAGTGAGCGCGGCGTAAAGGTCTCTTTATTGATTGACCATGCTGGCAGCCGTCCGTTCTTTCGTTCGCCTTGGCGCAAGCGGCTGATTGACGCCGGCATTGAGGTAGTACCCGCCCTGCCCGTGCGCTTGCTGCGAGCGCTGGCGCAACGCATCGACCTGCGCATGCACCGCAAGCTGGTGGTGATCGACGGGCAGATTGCCTACAGCGGCTCGATGAACATCGCCGACCCACTCTACTTCAAGAAAGACGCCAACGTTGGCGCCTGGATCGACATCATGCTGCGCCTCGACGGCCCTGCCGCACGCGGATTGGACAAGGTGTTTGCCTGGGACTGGGAGGTTGAAACCGGGCTGCGACGACTGGAACCCGCACCGCCGAGCCTGCCGGCTTGCTATAAATGGCTGTCGATCTTGCCGTCTGGGCCAGGTGTAGGTGATGACTTGATCGGCCAGGCTGTGCTTTCCAGTATCTACCGCGCTAACGACAGTATCACCATCAGTACCCCCTACTTCGTGCCCTCCGAGGCCATTTTCAACGCACTATGCCAGGCGGCGGAACGTGGTGTCCGAGTCAAGGTACTGATCCCCGAGCGCAACGACTCCAAGCTGGTTGGCTGGGCCAGCCGGGCATTCTATCAGCGCTTTCTTGAGGCCGGAGGCGAGATTCACCTGTTCCGCGGCGGCCTGCTGCACACCAAAGCCATGCTGATGGATGAGCAGTTGGCTCTGGTTGGCAGCGTCAATCTGGATATTCGCAGTCTGCAGCTGAATTTTGAACTGACCGTGGCGCTATTCTCGCCAGAAGGCTGCGCCAGCATTCGCCAATTGCTGGACGGGTACCAAGCCAACAGTCACCAACTGCAGCTCTCAGACTGGCAGGAACGCTCGCGCGCGTCCCGGGTGCTTGAGCGCGGTGTGTTCTTCCTCAGTCCACTGCTCTAACGGCGGGCCTGAGCGCGCAGACATGCGCGCCTTGCGCAAGTGAAATAAAAAGGTAAGGCGGGTTGCTTTCCTGACGCGGCCGATTACAATCCTTAATGAGTTTGATTATCATTATGGATTAGCGCATGAAAGTACACCTGCTACCCGTCAGCCTTACCGTCGCCATGATGAGCCCTGCCATGACGATCGCAAGCCCCGCCGGCAAGACTCCCTGCAACTCCCTGCACGCTGTAGTCACGCAGCTGAGCGTGCACAATCAGTCGCTGCAACAACTGTTGAGCGCACCGCTGGACAGCGCCACTTTCCGCCTAATCGACGAGCTGAGCTATCAACTGGAAAGTGATTTACTGCTGCTGGGCACAACCGCATCGCCGGTGGCGGCGCCACTGGAGTCACTCCACCAGGCTGTGGAGCATGAGGACGGTAACGCGGTGCTTGTGCATGCCACCGCGTACCTGAGCGCTGCTCAACGCTGGCTCGGAGAGTCAGCCTAAGTGGACTTGGGCTGTTTCAGAGCTGACCGTCCAGCGGCAACCAACCGAGGGTCCAGCTCATGAAGCGACGGAAGCGGCTTGCCGCTGGCTCCGTCGTCCAGGTTCTGCCCTCTGCCTGCCACTGCAGGTCATCGTCTTCGTTTAGCGTTACATGGTAAGCAAAATCTTCCGACGTCCAGCGTTCAAACAGATCAACCATCTCCTGAGCAATGTCAGGCTGTTCGATGTAGACACCGGCCTCGGTATTCAGCTTTACCGAGCGCGAGTCCAGATTCACCGAACCCACAAATACCGCCTTACGATCAAACACGAACGTCTTGGCATGCAGGCTGGCCAAAGACTCGCCGAGGAAGGGGCTGGCTCGCTCCTGCTGGCCCGCGATGGGCCGCAGCTCCCACATACTCACACCGCCTTGCAGCAATCGCTCGCGCGACTTGGCGTAACCACTGTGAACGGCCAGAACATCAGTGGTTGCCAGCGAATTGGTCAGCACCGAGATATTCACACCCTTGTCGCGAATACCGAGTAATAGATTCTCACCGCCTTCACGCGGAACAAAATATGCTGAAGTGAGCAGGAGCTCGCTTTGCGCGGCCTTCATGGGTTCCACCAGGCTACGCCCGAGAAAGGCGACCTCATTGCCGTTGCCATGGGGATCGGATTTGGACGGATCATCATAGAACCACTTGGCCTGTCCCCAATGCCAATCCAGGTTGCCGCTGTTCATTGCCTGAATGAAAGGCGATTGAGCCGCCGCTTTAAGATAAGGGTCCTTTTCCGCCTGACGATTCTTTGAACCCAGTCGCGCACGCATATCGGCCAGCGCTTCGGCGTTTGTCTCCTCCGACATAGCGCCAATCGGGATAGCAATGCCGCTATTCCAGAAGTTATCGAAACTGTCAGACGCCGGCTCCGCAATCGGACCGATACCGATCACATCCACATCCTGAAAGTCGACGTCACTGAGGGCAAAGTACTCGTCACCAATATTTCGACCACCGGTGATAATGGCGCGATTATCCGCGACGATCAGCTTGTTATGCATGCGATAGTTGATGCGGCCAAATTCGCCCAACTTGCTGAACATCTTTAACCATTCGCTGCGCAAACTAAGTGGATTGTAGAGGCGAACTTCAATATTGGGATGTTGGTCGACCAGTGAGACCTTGATGTCTTCCAGGCTGCTACCAATATCATCCAGCAGCAGGCGTACTCGCACACCGCGATCAGCCGCCTTGAGCAAATGCTCGGTCAGCAAGCCGCCGGTAATGTCGGTTTTGTAGATGTAATACTGAATATCCAGGCTGTTGTCGGCCATGTCGATCAACTTCAGGCGCGCGGCCAGGGCATCACTGCCCTTGTGCAGCAGGGTAAACCCCGAGGCTTCACTATCAGCAGGCCTTACCCTTTCCACATATTTGCTCAGACGGGTGTCAGGGTCAGCTGGCAGGTAGAAGGAAGGCAGCTCTGTGTGGGTTAAACCCTGTGTCGCGCAGCCGAGCAAAAGTCCCGTCATGGCCAGCAGCCCCAATATTCGCATCGTTCATATCCTTTGCAGTTTGCCCGACTCATCAGACGCAGCCGGGCAGCTCTGGTTCCTCGGCGATTACTGGTCTGCGTAGGTATCGGTCACCACCAACTGATAATCCATGCGGAATACGCCACGGTTGTTGATCACCACATAACCTGCGCCCGAGGGCTTCAAGCCCTGAGTATAGGCTGCACTGTGCAATGCTCGCCAGGCGCCTTCCACGCTGTGCTTATCGGCTTGGAAGTGGATGCTCAACACCAGCTCTGGCTGCTTGGGCATCAGGCGGTAACCGGCGATACTGCCGATATTACCTTCCACCGGGAAGCTGACGACCGGCTTGACCAGCTCGGGCGTGTTATCCGCCAGGCTCTCAAACACCAGGTTCAAGGGCCCGGAGATGCGCCCCCCCGCCTTGCGCTGCGCAGTCATCGCAACATTCACAGCGATCTGGCCGACTTCTTCTCGCATCTCTGCCGGTGCAATTTCAGACGGGCGACCGAACAGCACCATCGCAGGGCGCGTCAGCAGATTGATGGCGTACTCGGTACCGTCATCGCGCACGGTCATTTGGTCGCCGGCACGAATATCAACAATCTTCTGCGCGCTCACCGGCACCGGCGCGTAGGCAGCCTTGCACAGGTCGGAAGCGAGGTAACGCGCCCGCTGACTCTGATCCAGGCGAGTATTTTTCTCCACTTGCTGACAGACCTGCTGATCATAGCCACGCCACGCCTGCCTTGCCGCGCCGGCGTCCACCAGCGTATCGATCATACGACTGCCCGCTTCACCAGCAGCAATCAGCAGCGCTGTCTGTCTTGGCGACTCGGCCTCCCGTCGGTCTGGCCCACCCACACCCACGCCGGGCGCGCGCTCGGTCTGGGCGTGCACATTGGCGCCGGCCTTCAATAACAGCGCGGCGCTTGGCGGCTGATCGGCCTGCGCAGCCGACATCAACGCGGTTTTGCCCCACTGATTGCGCTCATCCACAGCAAAACCACGCTGCAGCAAAAACGCGACAGCATCCGGGTTTTCTACCGCCGCCATCAACGCGGTGTCACCATCCGGGCCCTTGCCACGCTGGCTACCCAGAACATCGGTTTCATAATCGACAAAATCACTGATAACTGGCAATGGCGCCCCATTCAACAGCACGCTGTGCAAGGTGGCGAACTGGCGTCCTTGCTCCAAAGCACCCGGTTGCGGGGCAAAGGCGTAACGCGGCGAGTAATTGGCAAACGGAGCCACAGGCGCTGCCGGAGCCTGCATCGGCGGTTGCAGGTTCTCCATGGTGCGCGCGAAGGTTTCATGGAACAGTAGGTCAGCAGCGCTACTGGCTTCCTCTGGCTTGAGGCCTTGCCCGGCAAACATGGCAACCAGCTCCTGGTGAGCCGGTTGCAACATCGGCATCAGTTTGCGATACAGCTGCTTGGCACCGATATTCCGCTCCGACCAAGCAAAAAACTGATCCATTGCAGCATCATGCCGTGCCCGCACAGCGGCTTCTCGACCGTTGCGCTGCAACTGATCAACGCCCAGCAACGGCAGGTTGAGCAGCGTCCACTGTCGCTCCTTCCAGCGCTGATACATATCGCGCCGCTCCTGTTGCGAGTAGCCCGGCAGAGGGTCGCCTGCCAAACGGGTCAATTCGCTATCCAGCGCGCTATACGCGGGTAAGCCACGTAGCGTATTGGTACGCGGCGGTGTCAGGTAGGCTTGCAACAGACACTGTGGCGTCACCCCGCCCTGCAGGCTGTAAACGCCGGCATAAGCCGATTCACCGCGTGCCGCTGGCGAATAGAAACCCCAGGTTTCATTAACCAGCGCCAAAGTCTGCCCGCGGTAGGTGAAAACATCGATACTGGCGTAGTCACCAGTCTGCGATGAAGACGCGTGGGCACGGCCACCATAGTTAGGCTGCTCCGCCACCCAGCGCGGCAGCATGCGATCATCCATTACCACCTGACCATTGATCCGCAGGCCGCGAGCACGCTGCTGGTAACCCGCATACAGGCCAGCGTCATACAGTTCCACGGTGATCTGCTGACCCGCCACCTCGGCGCTGCTGACAGGCGCATGACTGCCCGCCTTGAGTTCTGCCCCTGGTAACGCCGCCATGCTGATGCGGCCATCCCGTGCCATGGACTGATTCAGGCCATCGACGATGGCGCTACACATACCCGTACTGCGATCCTCTGCGACGCGAAACTCCGCATAGGTAGACCATGCATGCCGTTCGCGTTGCGCAGCCGGTTGCGGCGTCGGCCAGGCCTTGAGCTCTGCGTCGCGCTGACGGTACATCGCTTGCAAACAAGCAATGGCGTTACTGTCAGCAGCCACACCGGTGGCGGTATCCACACCCAGGCCGCACTGCCCTGCGCGGCTCAGCAACCACTGCCGCTGGTTCGCCTCGAGCACCAGGGCGCCAGGCACATCCAGTTGGTCTGTTCGTTTGCGCAGATAGTTGGCCAAGTCCTTATCCTGCTGCGCCAGGGCATCGCTGGCACAGATCTGGCGATGCACGGCCGGCAACGCGCCGGCGCACTCAAAGCTGGCCTTGGTATCGGCATTCAGCGGCGTCAATTTCGGGGTCAGGTCAGGTTTGGCCGGGCCGGGTACCGGCGCGCTGGCACAGGCGCCCAGAGTGGCCAGGGTTGCCGCAAGCATCAGGCGTTGATTGATCGACATACTTGTCTCCTGCCTATTTGATAAAGATGGCGGTGCCATAAATGGTGTATTGCCCTGCGCCATCACCCGGCGGTGCAGGGAAAGGGCCGGCACTGCGGATGGCCTGCTCTGCAGCCTGATCCAGCACGGTATCGCCGCAGCGATCTATCTCGAAGGACACCATGCGGCCACTACCATCCACGGTAATTTCGTAGGGAATGTAGCACTGGCGCTTGAAATCATTCGGGTCACCCTTGTAGCCCGGCGGCGGCTTGTACACCGAACCTTCCGGGCGTTTGAGGTTGGCGATCACGCGGTTCTTTACGGTATCGGCGTAGCCCGAGGGCGCCATACGGCCGCGGCTGCTCGCTGGCGCACTAGGTGCAGGGGCTTGTGGTGCAGCCCACTGCTGGTTGGCACCAAAGCTGTGTACCGGTGGCCCGCGTGGTTTCGGCGGCTGTGCAGGCGGTGGTGTGGGGCGCTCCACAACGCGCGGCTTGGGCGGCGGCTCGGGCTCGGGCTCGGGCTCTGGCTCCGGTTCGGGTTCGGGTTCGGGTTCTGGCTCCGGTGGTGGTGGTGGAATTTCCACCAACTCCACTGCAACCACTTGCTGCTGCGGTGGTGCTGCGTGACGAAACTGGCTACTGAACAACCACGCCAACAACGCAGCATGCAGCCCCAAGGACACCCCAACTACCAGCAGACGCATCGCCCACCGGCTGCTATCTGTCGTGTGCCTCATCAGGGCTCCAGCTCTTCCGAGGCGACCAGACTGATGCGGGTGTAACCAGCCTTCTGCAAAGTATTCATGACGCGCATCAAGGTGCCGTAATCCACCGCCTGGTCGCCACGCAAAAACAGTCGCGTATCCTTGGCCCCAGCGGTAACGCCCGTGATCAGCCCTGACAGGTCTGCCAAGCTGGTCGCCTGCTCCTGCACAAACAGTTGGCCATCAGCCTGCACGCTGACGTAGATGGGGTCCTGCGGTGGCGGGCTTGGGGTTGCCGCATTGCTGGGCAAATCCACCGGTACATCGACAGTTGCCAGTGGCGCCGCGACCATGAAAATGATCAGCAGTACCAACATCACATCCACAAAGGGTGTGATGTTCATTTCGGCGTTCTGCTGATAGTTGTGCCGCTTTACCTGCGGCCCTGAGCTGAGCTGGATTGCCATATCAGCGTCCTTCGTCGAGTTGCCGTGAAGCGCTGGCGATCATCTCGGCCGAGAAGTTGTCCAGGGCGCCAACAAAGCCGTTAATGTCGCGGGCAAATTTGTTGAAGATCATCACGGCCGGGATAGCGGCGAAGAGGCCAAGCGCTGTGGCCAGCAAGGCTTCAGCGATACCGGGGGCAACCACCGCCAGGCTGGCTGACTTGAGCGTGGCAATACTGGCAAAGCTGTTGAGAATGCCCCAGACCGTGCCGAAGAGTCCGATAAAAGGCGCCGTGGCGCCAATGGTGGCGAGAACACCCATCATGCTGCCCATACGCGCAAGGTCGCGCTCCTGCACGATGCCGGCGGTCAGCGCCATGCGTTGCAGCAAACGGTTGACGCGGTCAGTCTCCGCCGGTTGCGCCGGCATGCTGCGATAATGCTTCAGCTCGGCCTGCCCTACCTGCCACATGCGCCCCATCGCACTCTTGTCGGCGGTATCGTTCATCACATCCAGCTGGCCGGCACGGAAGGCCTTGAGAAACCGCTGATTGCCGCGACGCGCCCGCGCAAAGACAAAAATCTTCTCAAACAGCACAGCCCAAGTCAGCAGCGAGCAGAACACCAACAGAAGCATCACACTCTTGACCAGTGCATCGGCCTGCTCAAACATCTCGCGCACACCAAAGACCTCCACCGGCAGCGCCTGTTGCGCGGCAATTTCCTGAGCAATTGTGGGTACTTCTGCTGGCGCAGCCTGACTAGCGGCAGGCGTAGCCACCGTGGCCGTAGCGTCATCCGCCTGAGCCCAGACCCAGGTAGCCGAGAGACCACCTGCGCCCAACAGCAACATCAGTGAAAGTGCCCGCAAACGGCTATGCCAGCGATTGGCGAAGGTTGAAAACGTACGACTCTGCATGTTGCCCCCGATTGTTGATTTTTATGTTGAGGTTGTTGGGTACTGCGGTCAGGTATCGATATTCTGTGGAGCCAGAATGGCGTGTAGGGTCGCCACGTAATGCGCAAAGGCCTCTCGCCCCTTCGCACTCAGGCACACCCGCGTACGCGGCTTCTTGCCAACAAAATCCTTCTTGATGCGCACATAATCAGCGCCTTCAAGCGTGCCCAGATGCGCACCGAGATTCCCATCGGTGGTATCCACAATGGCCCGCAGCGAAACGAACTCGAGCCATTGATTGTTTGACAGGGTATTCAGTGCGGCCATGATCTTCAGCCGCACAGGTTGGTGGATGAGGTCGTCTGGCGTTTGCATCAGGTACGCCTCAACCACAGGCTGGACAAGATGAAAGTGCCGCCCCAGGCGAGCGCCAGCCACCACCAGTAATGGCTAGTGGCGAACAGGAAACAGCAAAAGCAGAACACCACCAGGCTGGCGCCAATGATCATGTAACGGGGTCGCGATTGAGCACCGCGAATGACATACAGGGTGCCAACAAAGAGTGGCGCAACCATGCTGCCTTGGCGCGGGGTCAGTGGCCACATGACTATATGCAACAGAAAAACAAACACCAGCACGGAGCCGACCACCAACAGGTAACGCCAGACAATTCCCGGCATGACCTCCTCGGCGATGCGGGCGAGACGCACGCCCACGAGCAGTCCGACGATGACAAGGGCCAACCAGATAAACAACGGGAATGGGGGGAACAACGCGGTGAATACACAGCCAAGCAGATTGACCACGCCCCATAGCATCAATTGCCGTGACTCTGCGCGGTAGTCTTGAAAGCCAGCCGCCCTGGCCTGCACGTGATTGATCGCGCGCAGCGCCGCTGCAGCTTCTTCGGGGGAAGGTGACATGCACTATCTCTGTTTTTGTTATCTGCAAAGCACTCTATTGGACAGAGTAGGCAAAAACAAGATGTGTCTTGAATTATTTATTTGACAGAACTGATGCGTAACGAGCCATGCCCAAGAGGCGGCATGCACCGCCTTTTGGGCCCAAATCACCGCACCTCAGCCAATAATGTCGTACTCACCACCGCGCTCCAGTGCGCGTTGATAGGCCGGACGGGCATGAATCCGCTTTAAAAACGCCATCAGGTTTGGCCACTTGTCGTCTAAACCGCCGCGGGCCGCAGCGGCCTCCAGCGGGAAGCTCATTTGCACATCGGCAGCACTGAAATCGCTACCGGCGAACCAGCCAGTGGCAGCCAGCTCGTCGTTCAGGTAGTTCAGATGCTGAATGATCTGCGGTTCAACAAGCGTGCCCTTGACCTTGCGCGCGATACCTTTGGCAATGGGTTTTACAAAGAACGGCATGGGCGCAGATTCAACCCGGTTGAACACCAGTTTGAGCAGGAGCGGCGTCATCGCTGAGCCTTCCGCGTAGTGCAGCCAATAGTTAAAGCGCAACCTCTCCGGACTACCGTGCGCCGGTGCCAGACGCCCTTTCCCATGGGTATCGACCAGGTATTCGATGATCGCACCCGACTCGGCTAGGGTCAGCTCACCTTCGGTGATCACTGGAGATTTTCCCAGCGGATGTACCGCCTTGAGCTCTGGCGGCGCCAGCATGGTCTTGGGATCGCGCTCGTAGCGTTTGACCTCATACTCCAGGCCCAACTCTTCCAGCAACCAGAGTATGCGCTGAGAGCGCGAGTTGTTCAGATGGTGGACAACAATCATATGTATACAACCTTCAAATGAGATGAAATTAGACGACGCCTCAAACGCCCGCCACTGACAGCAACCGCTCTACCTGCCAGCTGCGCACGCAATTACGTCCTTGCTGTTTGGCCTCATAGAGCGCTTGGTCGGCCCGGTCGATCAAACGGTAGAGCCCCTGCTCAGCGCCATCGTTCACGCAGACATAACCGATGGATACGGTAGTAACCAGCTCCCCTTGGGGTGTCTGGAAGCACTCCTTACGCCAAAGCGATCGAATGCGCTCGGCCAAGGCCTCTGCGCTGGCCTGATCTGCGCCTGGGACCAGCAGCACGAACTCCTCGCCGCCAAAACGGCAGAGCAGGTCCTGCGCCCGCAACTGCGCTGTCAGATGCCCGGCAAAGGCGATCAGCACCTCATCACCGGTACTGTGTCCGTGGGCATCGTTGATGACCTTGAACTTGTCCAGATCCATCAACAGCAAGGCGACGCCCTCACCTGCTCGGCGACTGATAGCAAGCTGGCGCAAGGCAGCCTCTTCAAAGGCTCTGCGGTTAAGCAGGTTCGTCAGGGGGTCACGGGTGGCTTGCAGCTTGAGCTCTTCTTGCAGGCTGCGCGTGGCTAAAATCACACATAGCAGCGAAAAGCCGTACAGAAAGACTATCCCTTCAAGGTAGTTGAGCGCTTCGACCTCTTCAGCCGCTTCAAACGAGCTTGCGGTGATGTAGGCCGGATCAAATAGATAGAGCAGAAAGCGCCGCAGATACAGTAAGCCGTGCATGCACCAGATGGCGCTCCAGACCCAAACCAGCGCACGCTGCGGGAGTCGCATGCGCCACAGTTCCAGAATCATCAACACCGCGACCAGCACCACTATCGCGCTGTGCGCAATGATGCTGAAGCGCAGTGATTCCTGGAGTATGAAAAATAAAGCCCCCTGCAGCAGGGTAATGATCACCATCGCCGGCACGAAACCGCGCGAGGAACGGTTTAACCGGTAGCAGCGCGTGCCCCACAACAGCACGAAGTAACCTTGGGTGATCACCACCGCGCTGATCCACAACGGGAGGTACGCCCGCACGCTTTGCAAGGCCACGCCGCACACGATGATGCCCAGGCCCAGCGCCCAGTAGCGAATGGCAACCACTTGGCGATTAAGCACACTAGCCACCAGCAAGCCAAACACCGAAGTTACCGTCGTCAGCGCCAGCACTGCCATCAGAGTGGTGATATCGAGCATGGAGCGCCTTTAGTCGAGCTTTTGTATACGCTAAAGACTAGCGTTAACCGCCGACGAACTCCACGTCAGATGATGTCAAAACGCGCCTAGTTGATGCCAACACGGGCGCATCATCACGCTCAGCTTTTCTGGCTAGCCTGACAAGACGCTTCGCCCTGCTCCACCCAGATCAACTCCTCGGTCGCGAAACCCCGGTCTGCCGCCTGTTGCAGGAAGTCTGCACGCACACTTTCGCTGACCTCGGGGGTTCTGGACAGCAACCACAGATAGTCAGTATCAGGGCCTGATACAAAGGAGTACTGGTAGTCCTGTTGATCTAGCTCAAAGACGGCATAGGTGCCATAGAAGGGGCCGAAGAACGAGACCTTGAGAAAGCCTTCATCCTTATCCCCAACGAAGTAGGCCTTGCCTTCGGCCTCGTCCCACTCGCCCTTCTCTTGGTTGCAGCCACGATTGAGAACCTTGATACCACCGTCATCCCGCAGGCCGTAGTGGGCGGTGACATTGGACAAGCCGCGCTCAAAGGAGTGATCCAGTCGCGCCACCTCATACCAGGTTCCCAAATACCGTTGCGCATCAAACCCCTGCACGGGCTCCACTTTCTCGGGGAGCTCAACACAGGCACCGAGCAAGGCCGTGGTCAGCACGATTGAGCTGGACTGGAGGTGGTTCATACAACATTCTCCTGGCGAGTAAGGTAGTCCAGCAAGTGATCGAGTAATTCGGTGGTCGCGGTCAGCACGGGCTCACTCACGCTTTGTATATGCTCGGCGGGCTGCACAAACTCGGCGCGCTGCAGGTTCTGACCATCGGCCTGAATGAAGTCAGCAAGCAGCTCACGGGTGGCTTCAAGGTGAAATTGCAGCCCGATTACCGAACGCCCCAACTGAAACGCCTGATTAGTGCAAGCTGCACTCGACGCCAGCGGCACAGCGCCATGCGGCAGATCAAAGGTTTCACCGTGCCAGTGCAGCACGGTGATCTCCTGCGGAAAATGAAAGGCGGCGCCGTTGTGATGGGTATTGCCCTGTACCGGGAACCAGCCGATTTCCTGCTGGACGTTGGCGTGCACCGAGTTACCCAGAGCACTGGCAATCAATTGTGCCCCCAGACAGATACCGAGTATGCGTCTGTCTGCGTTGAGCGCCTGGCGGATAAAGGCCTTCTCTGCAGCGAGCCACGGCAGCTGAGTTTCATCGTTTACACTCATTGGGCCGCCCATGATGATCAACAGATCAATCTGCTGCAGCGTCTGTGCGTCAGGCAAGGGTTCATCACGATACAGGTGCGTTGCGCTGATTTCATAGCCATTGCGCTCCAGCCAGTGTTCAATCTTTCCCAACCCTTCAAAGGGAGCGTGTTGCAGATAGTGAGCGCGCATCTGATACCAACCTCTGGTGACTCTGGATATCCCGCGACCCTGGGCGGCCGCATCTGGTTTTCTGAGTAATGCCTTGCGGCAAAGGTTCCCGCTATACCGGCTTGAAGCGGAACACGTCTTCCTGCTGGTAACGCTTCAGGCATAAGGTAATCAACAAGGTGCGGTGCGGCCGGAACATATCGCGCACCTGCTGCAGGCTGAGCGACAAGGCGCCGATGTCATCGTCCGTATACGTACGGTAACCGACCTTGCCATTACTGACTTCCGGGTAAGCGGTAATGCTGATACGCAGCCAATCCTCCGCGCGCGGCAAAAGCTCGTAAAGCCGATCGCAGTTTATTAACAGACTGCGGTAGGTCTTGGCCCCGGAGAACACGTGCACGCCCTTGATCACTTCTTCCTGGATTACCTTGGTGAGACGGCGCTCGCGGGTGGTGCGGTCGTCGTTGATGTAGAACTCGATAATATAATCGGTAACCGGCTCACCATGGTTGTCGAGCACCCGGAAGACAGTGTTCTGGTAGCGCTGATAATGGTCACCCGCACGCTGGGCCGCCACCGCGCTGATCTGCTCGCAGTGACTTTTCAACCGCTGTCTCCAGGCCTCGAAACCGCTCTGCGGCACCATGAGCGCCCCGCAGATCAGACTCCAGGTGATGGATTCATTGGTACCGCGTCCCTTGGCGGTGATGCTGCCATGATCTTCACCATCGACTACGGTAAACGCCAGGGCGCTGTCATCCACCGCCTGATAATCGATGCGTGGCGCCTTGCCGGGTTCATGACTGAAATCGATCAACATGCGGGCTGCAGCCAGATTGGCTGTGGATACCCGCACTGTGCCGTCGGTACCCGGCTTGTTCGCCACCGCAGAGATGCCGCTGTAACCGGTATTACCCACCAGCACGGTACAGAGCACACGCGACGGCGCGAATACGCTGTCGTCCACAAAGAGGTCCCGCTCAGCCAGTTGCCAGCTGTAACTGCTGGCCAACTCCAGCCCCTTGAGGATCTGTGCGCCGGTTTCAAACAGCCGTGTGCCCTTCCAGCCCTTCACTGCCCGACCGATCACCGAGCGCCCAGTGTGTGCCAGGGGTGAACCAAAGTTGGCGGGCGCCAGCATCAACAGGCGGTGAATGGGCACGCTGTCTGCGGCAAAGCGGCTCATCCAGTCGCGGATGACCAGGCCACCGGTGCTGTGCACGACCGCATCGACACTGCGCGGCGCGCGCGGCAGGTCGGCGTCCGTCCAGGCACGGTCCATCGCCTCGACCAGATCAGCAAAGGTGACTTGGTCATCCAGCGAGATGTAGTCACCCAGATGAATTTCCGCCACATCCGCCCCGATACCGTCGGGTAACGGGGAAGCAAGGCGCTTGGCCAGCGCGCGAAAGGAACTGTAGTTGTCACTCCAACCATGAATGATGACCAGCATCGTCGTCTCCGTACCTGAAAGGAAATGCGGGCATGAATCACGACTGCTGGCTGTGAACGGCATCCTGCCAAACCTGTCATAAAAACATAGCTGCTTGCCAACGAATCACCAAACCCGGAGCGGCGCCAGACCCCATTTGCGGGCGCGGCGCAGCAACGACTAAGGTAGGCACCTGGTTGCCCACACACAGAGGAAACGACATGCTGATTGATCTAAGCGGTAAAACCGCCCTTGTCACAGGCTCTACCGGCGGTATCGGTCTCGCTATCGCCCAG
>Ga0105357_10000869_pt1 | contig 16313 bp, 12 predicted proteins | sample GOMGulsemesocosm_4_FD_83660 | JGI IMG/M metagenome (GOLD analysis project Ga0105357, IMG submission 83660) | Methane-oxidizing microbial communities from mesocosms in the Gulf of Mexico - GOM15B Gulf of Mexico | ecosystem: Environmental > Aquatic > Marine > Cold seeps | place: USA: Gulf of...
CAGTTTTTGCTCATTGGATAATTTTTCCCGCCTGACGTCCAAAAACATAAATACAAACCCTATTCCCACCGCCGAAAATAGGCAGGATAATACCAGCAGTATCAAATGGGTTTCACTACGATCACCAAAAAACTGATTCATGAGTTGTTGCTGAGCGGCCCCTTTATAATTGAGCATCCAGTCATTCCAGTAATAATTGAGTGCATTAAACTGATTACGCATGGCCTTTAACCAGGGGGAGTTAGAAGAGAAACCCGCAAAATCACGCTTCACTGCCTCTTCCAGTCCTTGTTCTATGCGCTCCGGTGCCACCCAACCGGTGGGGTCAATTTTCAGCCAACCTCGACCCTGTAACCATATCTCCACCCAGGCATGTGCATTGTATTGATAAACAGAGTAATAATTGGCCACCGGGTTTTCTTCCACCCCCAAATAGCCCAGCACCACCCTGGCAGGTATGCCCACCGAACGCATTAGATACACTAGACTGCCGGCGTAATGGGCACAAAATCCTTTACGGGAATCAAATAGAAACTCATCTATGGTATTACTTGTTTCAAGTTCCCCTGGATTAAGCGTGTAGTAAAACTCTGTGCCATTAAAGTAGCGTTGCAATGCATAGGTAAAGTCTGAAATAGCAGGAAACCGGGTTTTAAGCGTTTGCGCAAATTCTCGGCTGCGCGGGTTATCACCACCGGGAAGCTGCAAATAATAATTTAACGCCAGCGCCGACAAACCATCCTGCTGCATGGCGCCGGACAAATTTGAGGTAGCGAAATACTGCATTTGACCGTGTATGGCTTTTTTAGATATGAGACGAGCATCGTCGCTGACCCCTATCCCTGACGTTTCGGGGCTAGCCACTCCCAGTGAGAATAACCACTTCTGATCGTGGGGCTGCAATAAAATTTCGTATTGGATCAATTCATCTTTCGCCCTGTTTTTAACAAGCTTTGCTGGCTGCCAATCTACAGGGGGCTGATACCTCTGGCTCCAGGTTTCCCCATCAAAATAATCCAATACCAGAGCACGCCAATATTGATCTTTCATAGCGGGTACTTGTGAATCAAAGCGCACCCTGAATGCTAACTCATCACTTTTGCCCAGCTCGGCAATTTGCCCGGGGGACATGCTATCTGACAGCCCTATCACCCCATCCTGGGTGGGTATATTGAGCACCCAAAGCGGACCCAGACGAGGCAATACAAAAAACAGAAAGGCGGCCAAGGGCAATGATTTTAAAAATAATGAGAGAGCCTGCCAATGTACGTCATTACTGGACTTTTCTTCATGATCTTTTTGCAATGATTGGTTTACACTGATCTGCGTGGTGAGCACCACCACCAGTACACACATCACCCACAGGTAATCCAGCGGCCCCTGTTCAAACAAAAAGTGCAAGCCAATCAACAAATAACATAGAAAAATCAACACATAACTGTCGGCCTGTTTTTCGACTTCCAGCGGTTTTAATGCAAAGCCCGCCACCAGTAAAGACACCATGCTTTCAATACTAAGTTCTCGGCCGTAGGTTAAATAAATACCGCTAAATCCTAATAGCACCAGTGCCCCTTTAATACTCCAGTGAGGACTGGCGACTCGGCCCAAGTGCACCCCAAGGCGCCACAACAAACTGCCCGCAGCCGCCAACAGAATCCATACTGGCAATCTATCCATGTGCATTTGCAAGGTAAGCAACAGGCTCGCGGTCAAATACAATAAGGCTCGACTATTTAGGGTAATGGTCTTCATGTTGCATTCACCATGGGTTTTGCCAGACCGTGCAATGCCAGCGCACGCAGGCAAGCCTGTTGATGTAAGTCGCCTCTACCGGCTGGGATTTTTAAGCCTGGCAAGGCCAGACCGTATTCTCGGTTTTCTTCATGAGAGCGCACCACCCACCCGCATATTACCTGAAGGCGCTGTTCGGTTTTGTACCCCGGCAAAGCATCCCAGTCCAGCCAATGCCCTTGCGCTTGAGGCTGTTCAAATTCTTTAGTCAGCAATTGATTGGTTTTAGCAAACTGGCGCCAAGCCACATGTTTTAACGAGTCACCCGCTTGATACTTTCTAAAACCCCGAAAGTCATCCACACCACTGCTCACTGACTGCTCGGCAGACTCCTCGCCGGATTCAGTCTGCCCCACGTATTGATAAGGCAAAAAGAGTGGCCTTGGGTATATCACCCCTTCAAATTCGAGCCTAACCCAAGTCCAGCAGGAGAAGAGGCCCAGCGGGTAAACGCTGTACAAGGTTATTCGGGGCACAGATAGAAAACCTCTGGCACCGGTCTTAAAATTCAGCGTTACCTGGCGTTTGGATTTAATTGGGCTCAAGGACAGGCTATCGGTACGATCGAAGCCTAACTTTAATCCGTCTTTGGTTTTTCTGGAGCCATGTTCAATGACAAGGTGAAGCAAGGTGGTTTTGCCACTAAAAACCGCTTCGCCATGACCGGCTGAAATAATCAAACCAGCCATATTTTGGTAGGTCACCACAATACTGGTAATGAAAATACTTAACAGCAACACACTAAAACTAAATATGAGGTTATTCTGATAGTTCACCCCATTCACGAACATTAAGACCACTAACATCAAAAACAACAGACCCATTTTACTGGGAATGATATAGATGCGTTTCTGTGTAAGCTTAATGCTTTTTGAAGTGGGTGAGCGCCTGTCCATCCATGACAGATATTTTTTACTCATGGCACTTTTAATGCGTTGTTTGATACTCATTTTGGCTATGCCACTCACAACACACTGACTTGCTCGAGAATTTTTTGGCACACATCATCACTTTGATCCTGCATGGCATCCACCAGTCGGTGCTCTACTACGGCCAAAAATACCACCTGCACATCATCCGGTAAAACATGCTGGCGATCATGAAGCAAAGCCCAACTCTTGGCACTATTAAGTAAGGCAAGTGCTGCACGGGGGGACAAACCGTAACGTAATGACGAATGCTCTCTAGTGGCCGCCAGTAGGCGCTGAATGTAATCAAGCAAGGCATGGCTGGCTTGAACATTGTTAACCGCCAATTGAAATTGTTGTAATTCATGTAAGTTAATTAGCGCTGATAATTCACTGGCGTGGCGATTTTTTCCTTCCAGTAACTGGCGTTCGGCCACCGGTGCTGGATAACCTAACTCGATGCGCATTAAAAACCGATCCAACTGGGACTCGGGTAACGGAAAGGTGCCCGCCTGGGACAAGGGGTTTTGAGTGGCAATCACAAAAAATGGCGATGGCAATGGATAGGTCTGCCCATCGACACTTACTTGTCGTTCCTCCATGGCCTCCAGCAAGGCACTTTGTGTTTTAGGAGTGGCCCGATTAATTTCATCAGCCAACACCACCTGCGAAAAAACCGGTCCTTGGTGAAATACAAACTGTCCCGCGCCACCTTGCAGATCCTTCTGGTAAACACTGCTGCCTAGAATATCGGCTGGCAACATGTCACTGGTAAATTGTATGCGCTGATATTGCAGCCCCAGTACATTGGCCAAGGCGTGAGACAATGTGGTTTTACCCATACCCGGCAAATCTTCAATCAACAGATGCCCTTGCGCCAGCAAACAACTTAACGCCAGCTTTATTTGGTGCTCTTTGCCTAAAATAACTTGATTCAAACTACTCAGAATCGAACTTAACTTTGCATCCATCTTGGTACCCATTGTTTAAATCTACGACAAAACATACAAATAAATTACCAGAAACCATTACTTAAACCAGTACGGTCTTTGCAACGCAATGTTTTAAAATCCACTGCCCAGCCTTAGCCTGCATGTTTCTAAGTGTTTATCCTGAACATAAAAAAAGGGTAAGCAGCACTTACCCTTCAAAATATTTTAAAAGACACTCAAAAAACTAAAGCTGACTTAATCCAAATGCTAAATCACGTTTGATATCTTCAATATCTTCAATACCACAGGCCACGCGAATTAAACCGGCAGTAATACCCGCTTTAAGCCGATCGTCTTGCGCCACGCGACCGTGAGTGGTGGTGGCCGGATGGGTGATCGTGGTCTTGGTGTCCCCCAAGTTTGCGGTAATGGACAACATGCGAGTACTGTCTATCACAGACCAGGCACCAGCTTGCCCCCCTTTCACCTCAAAAGACAATACGCCGCCAAAACGGGTTTGCTGAACCTTGGCTAATTCATGTTGAGGATGCTCAGGCAATCCAGCATAACAAACCGCATTGACGTTAGGCTGCTCTTTCAACCATAACGCCAGCGCCATGGCATTGTCACTGTGTGCCTTCATGCGAATATTAAGAGTCTCGAGCCCTTTTAACATTACCCACGCATTAAACGGGCTCATGGTCGGACCAACAGAGCGCAATACACCCACCACATCTTCCATTAGGGCTTGTTTCCCCAACACTGCGCCACCCAAGCAACGACCCTGACCATCAATGTATTTAGTGGCGCTGTGAATTACCACATCCGCCCCCAAAGCCAAGGGTTGTTGTAGTGCGGGACTGCACAGGCAATTATCTACCACCAGTAACATGTCGCTCGACTTGCACAAGCTGGCAAGCGCCTTAATATCAGCCACTTCATTCATGGGATTGGATGGGGACTCCAGGAACAACATCCTGGTATTATCTTTGACAGCACTTTGCCATTGATCCAGATCAGTCAAGGAAACGTAATCCACTTCTATCCCTAACTTGCTCACGTATTTTTGGAACAACACGTTGGTCGAACCAAAAATACTGCGACTGGATACGATGTGGTCACCCGGATTTAACAGAGCCAGGATAGTACTAAAAATTGCTGCCATGCCCGAAGAGGTAGCCACGCATTGCTCAGCTCCCTCAAGTGCAGCCAGACGTTGTTCAAAATTTCGCACGGTAGGGTTGGTATAGCGAGTGTAAACATTACCCGGCTCTTCCCCTGCAAAGATAGCGGCGGCCTCCTGGGCACTGCCAAACACATAGCTGGAAGTCAGAAACATGGCTTCGCCATGCTCATGTTCTGCAGTACGTTGCTGCCCGGCTCTCACGGCCAGCGTATCGAACGCCGCACCGTCTAGTTGTGCGTTGTAGCGTTTAGTATCAGCCACAGGGGTTTCCTTATTCAACCGCTTCGTCATTGTGCAAATCGATGATGCCACTTTCTTGATTCGCTTTCTTTTTCTTGGCTTCACTACGCCTTGATTGAAGATCATTTAAATAAGCGTCATCGATGTCGCCGGTAATGTACTGGTTATTAAACACCGAACAATCAAAATCATATTTAACATCCGCACCGTCACAGGTAGCCGATACTAAATCTTCAAGGTCTTGGTAAATGAGCCAATCCGCTTTAATCGCTTCCTGTATTTCTTCCACGGTACGATCATGAGCAATGAATTCTTCTTTGGCCGGCATGTCGATACCATAAACATTTGGGTAACGAACCGGTGGCGCTGCGCTAGCAAAATAAACTCGATTGGCGCCCGCATCTCGTGCCATTTGCACAATTTGCTCGCACGTTGTACCGCGCACAATGGAGTCATCGACCAACAGTACATTTTTTCCGCGGAATTCAAGATCCAATGCATTAAGTTTTTGTCTTACCGATTTTTTACGTAATTGCTGACCTGGCATGATAAAGGTCCGACCAATAAATCGATTTTTTTCAAAGCCTTCACGATACTTCACACCCAAGCGATTGGCCAATTCCAGAGCCGAACTACGACTGGTATCCGGAATAGGAATTACCACATCAATATCGTGATTGGGGCGTTCTTTTAGAATCTTTTCAGCCAATCTGGCCCCCATCTTCAAACGGGCTTTATAAACCGAGATTTTATCTATGATGGAGTCCGGACGGGCAAAATAAACGTGTTCAAAAATACAAGGGGTTAACTTAGGATTCTCGGCGCATTGCTGGGTATGCAGGTTGCCATCCACATCAATAAATACGGCTTCGCCAGGTTCAATGTCGCGAATTAATTCATAACCTAAAGCATCCAGGGCAACACTTTCCGAGGCAATCATGTACTCAGGGCCTTGCTCTGTTTCACGCTTACCAAACACGGCCGGACGAATGCCGTTAGGGTCACGAAAACCCACTACCCCGTATCCAGCTAACATGGCAATTACCGCATACCCACCCTTGATACGTTTGTGCACACGCTTTACGGTATCAAATACATCTTGCGCTTTTGGCACCAACTGCTTTTGTTCCTGCAACTCGTGAGCAAAAACATTAAGCAACACTTCGGAATCACTATTGGTGTTCACGTGACGCAAGTCTTCACGATAAACTTCTTCAACTAATTCGTGGGCGTTGGTGAGATTGCCGTTGTGAGCTAATACTATGCCGTAAGGGCTATTTACGTAGAAAGGCTGTGCTTCGGCCGAACTTGAACTGCCTGCCGTTGGGTAACGTACATGGCCAATGCCCATATTTCCCACCAGACGTTGCATGTGGCGCGAACGAAAAACGTCCTTCACCAAGCCATTGTCTTTACGCAAGTAAAAACGACCTTCATTACAAGTCACCATTCCGGCAGCGTCTTGTCCACGATGCTGCAACACAGTGAGTGCGTCATACAACCCTTGATTCACATTGCTCTTAGCAACTAAACCAACAATGCCACACATGGCGTTACCTCTTTAAAAACATTAATTAACTGGCTTGACCCAGAGTTAAAAGACTTTCAGTGGCGCCGGGCAAGATATTCTTGGACCAGCTAACCATGAGCTCGAAATGAGGAATTAAAATAGACTGCAGCCACCAGGGGTCTTGACTAAATGCGGTCATCTGCAATCCGTAAATGGCGGCGGTTATCATGATAAGACCTCTGGTCACACCAAATACAATACCAAACATTCGATCGGTGCCCGCCAACCCCGTGGCCTTTACCAACTCGCCCACCAAATGATTGAGCATGGAGCCTATGATCAGTGTAGTGGCAAATAACAAACCAAACGCAGCGCCGTAGCGGGCAGACGGGGTTTGAATCCATTGAACCAACAATACATCCAAATGGCCGCTGAATATGCGGGCGATTACAAAAGCTGCCAACCAACTGATGAGGGACAGCATTTCTTTGACAAATCCACGCTTAATACTGATAAGGGCAGAGATAATAACGACAGCCAGTATGACCCAATCAACGGTTAACATGACAACCCCTAAGCATTTTTTCGAAGCATTACAAATTTACAACCGCACCCAGTGAGCGCGCATTCTAACAAAGGGAAATGCCCGCGCAAACCCATCCAGCCCTTCATAAGGGCTGTTTTACAGAGATATATTTTTATAAATTATAAAAAACACAGTTCCATCTGATTTAGCGGGTTAAATAGCAGTTTCAGGCACTAATAATTGACCGAGAAGACAGCTTTTATGGTTTTAACACACAAACTGGAAAGGCTACTTACCCGTAAACACCGCCAGTTCCGGTTTGAGTTTAAACTCTTTTTTTATACGGTCCAATTTTCGTTGCAGGGCAGATTTTTGGGTACTTGGCCCCACCAACACTCGAGTATGTTTACCGTCTAATGTTTGTTTCTCATAGGCTTTATAGCCGGCATCTCGCAATTTGTCCCTTAAAGACAAGGCGTTTTTAATGTTGGCAAAACTGGCCACCTGTATTTGCCACACCACGGCTTGCCCGGATGCAAGTGTGACCGGCATTTCAAAGCCTTTTAAGGGCAGCTTTTGGCCGTCCACCACCATGTCTTTCATGACCACCAACTTGCCTTTAGATGCATCACTTGGCACCTTGGGCGACACAGGGATAGACAGTGACTTTGGTAAGGGCATCTCCATGGCTGGCACGTTCGTCTCCAGCGCAACACTCTTACTAAGGTGCTCAGCATTTCGGGTTCTGGAGGTAATATTGGGCAACACAATTAATGCCACCGTCACCAGAACCGCCGCCCCCACTAGTTTACGCTTTATACCTTCATCCATTGTTTTGCCCTTCGATCCAGTCCTGGGCTTTTGCCACCGTTATGAAGGAGCCCAATATAATTAATTCATCATTTTTTTCCATGATGCCCTGTAACTCAATAAGAGCCTGCTCGATGGTAACATGGCCATTCACTTCACCTAGCTCTGCGCGCACTTTAGCCTGGAGTTTTTCAACGGCTTGCCCACGATAACCACTTATACCCGCCAAATGCCAAGCCTGAACAAAGGGCTTTAAATGAGCCACCACTCCCACCGGGTCTTTATCACCCAACATAGCCAACAAAGCATAGCGCTTGCCTTTAATAGGCTTTACAGCCAATCGATTGGCTAGCAATTGGGCTGCCTGCGGATTATGACCCACATCCAAAATGGCGTTAAAGGGCTTTTCTATTTGCTGCAAACGCCCGGGTAACTGGGCCAAACGAATACCCTCGCAAATTTGTTCAAAACTCACACAGGGATTAACAAACTGCAGAGCCTGCAACACCGTGGCTGCATTTTCAATAGGCAAACTGGGCAAGGGTAAATCATGGTAATTAACCGCCTCGCCGGTTGCTGTTTTGCCCTGCCAACGCCAACCATCCGGCTGCTCCTCATAATCAAATGCCCGACCTTTTACATATAAAGGGGCTTGGATTTGCTTGGCATGATCCGTTAACGTGGCTTGCGGTTCGCGCTGCCCACAGATAGCGGGAAGTTTACTGCGAAAAATCCCAGCCTTCTCGAAAGCGATGCTGGATAAATCGTCCCCCAACCAATCCTGATGATCCAGACCGATGCTGGTGACCACAGAAATATTCGCGGATACTATATTCACGGCATCCAGCCGCCCGCCCAAACCCACTTCCAATACGGCTGCATCTACCTTGTGTTTTTTAAATAAATACAATGACGACAAGGTGCCCACTTCAAAATAGGTTAATAAAATATCCCCTCGTGCGCGATCGATGGCCATGAAACTCTCTATAAGTTCGGCATCGGAGACCGGAGACCCATTAATTTTTACCCGCTCATTATAATGATGAAGATGAGGACTCATGTAGCTGCCCACCTTCATGGAAGCTTGCTGCAAGATACTGGAACACAAAGTAACACTTGAGCCCTTACCATTGGTGCCTGCCACCATAATGACTAATTTGGCAGGTTTAAGAAGTTCCATGGAAGCTGCCACCTGCTGAACACGGGCTAGCCCTAGATCTATCTCACTGGGGTGTAAAGATTCTAAATATTCCAGCCACTGAGCCAGTGTTTTATTTGTTGACATGTTTTTTATAAAATATTAAGACAGGAAATAATCGGCACCATGCTTAAACATGGTGCCGACACATTTTTACTAAACTGCAGCGTCCATGGCTTCACGCATTTGCAGCATGATTTGTGACAACTCTTTTTTAATGAGAGCATCATCATTAACATTGCGTGCAACACAATTCACCAAAGCACTGCCCACGATTACGGCATCGGCAATTTTTGCCACGGCTGCCGCTGTGGCACCATCTTTAATGCCAAACCCCACCGCCAGCGGTAAGTCTGTTTTAGAGCGAATACGATCCAGGTTCGCCTTTACGTCTTCAACGTCCAGGGCCGCTGAACCAGTCACGCCTTTCACTGACACATAATAAAGGTAACCTTCGCCATGCTGACAAATTAAATCGGCACGTTTATCCGGCGTGGTGGGCGCCATAAGGAAAATGGTTTGAATATCCAGGACTTTTAGTGCCCCGGATAAATCTGTGGATTCCTCTGGAGGCATGTCCACTACCAACACTGCATCCACCCCGGAAACTTTGGCGAGATCTGCAAATACTTGGTAACCCATTACTTCAATAGGGTTCAAATACCCCATCAAGGCCACCGCCGTTTTTGAATCGGTTTTCCTGAAGGCCTTCACCATATTCAAAACGTCGCGCAGGCTAGTGTTATGTGCCAGTGCACGCTCACAGGCCAACTGAATCACAGGTCCGTCGGCCATGGGATCTGAGAAGGGCACACCGATTTCAATAATATCGGCGCCACTTTCTACCAGGCAATGCATCAATTCCACAGTCAATCCCGGTCTAGGATCGCCACCGGTAATGTACGGAATCAGGGCTTTTTTTCCGGTTGTTTTTAGCTCTTTAAAACAACGATCAATTCTGTTCATGTTTACACCTTTCTCGTTGAGTTAAATTTCAATGCCGTCGATGGCAGCAACCGTATGAATGTCCTTATCACCGCGACCTGATAAGTTAATCACTACAATTTTATCCTTGTCCATCTTGGCCGCTTGTTTCATACCAAATGCGACCGCATGGCTGGATTCAAGGGCAGGAATAATACCTTCGATCTCGGTTAGCTTATGAAAAGCATCTAGCGCTTCTTCATCGGTGGCGGCCACATAATTTACCCGGCCAATGTCTTTAAGATAGGAATGCTCTGGGCCTACGCCAGGGTAATCCAACCCAGCCGAAACAGAATGAGTAGGCATAATCTGACCATTCTCATCTTCCATTAGATACGTGCGGTTACCGTGCAATACACCTGGTTTGCCTTTACACAAAGGAGCGGCATGATCATCGCCATCCAGACCATGTCCACCAGCTTCTACGCCGTACATGGCCACTGATTCATCTTCGATGAAGGGATAAAACAAACCAATGGCGTTTGAGCCACCCCCTATACAGGCGATTAAGGCATCAGGTAACCGACCTTCCTGCTCCATGCACTGACGCTTGGCTTCGCGACCAATAATCGCCTGAAAATCACGTACCAGTTTTGGATAAGGATGAGGTCCTGCCGCCGTGCCAATAATATAAAAAGTATCATCCACATTGGTGACCCAGTGACGCATGGCCTCGTTCATGGCATCTTTCAAAGTAGCTGTGCCTGAGTTTACGGCGACGACTTCTGCCCCCAGCAAACGCATGCGATAAACGTTCAGCTTTTGGCGCTCGATATCGGTAGCCCCCATAAACACGGTACACTGCAAACCCAAACGAGCGGCTACCGTGGCGGTGGCTACGCCGTGCTGGCCAGCACCGGTTTCGGCAATCACCTTGGGCTTGCCGGTATGCTTGGCCAACAATGCCTGACCTATGGTGTTGTTCACTTTGTGGGCGCCAGTGTGATTTAAGTCTTCACGCTTTAAATAAATCTTGGCTCCACCCACATGCTTGGTTAAACGTTCAGCAAAATACAATGGCGACGGCCGCCCCACATAGTGAGCAAGGTCATGATCGTATTCTGCTTGGAATTCCGGGTCCTGACTTAAGCGCTCGTAGAGCTCACTTAAGTCATCCAGGGCGGACATGAGGGTTTCTGATACAAATCGGCCGCCATAGGGACCAAAATGACCTGATTTTGTTGGTAATTGCGTTACCGCTTTAAGATCGATCGACACGGTTAACCTCTTTTATAAATTCGTTTATTTTGCTGTGGTCTTTTATGCCTTTTTCCACTTCCACACCGCCACTGACATCCACCGCAAAGGGCTGGACTTGTTCAATAGCCGAAGCAACATTTTCAGGTTTAAGACCACCTGCGAGTATTAAGGGTTTTGGAGATTCAGGAATGAGTGACCAATCAAAGGTCTCTCCGGTACCACCTGGTACACCTGGTTTGTAGCTGTCTAGAAGGAGAGCCAAGGCGTCTGGGAAGCGCACGCTCGACGCCACCACATCCGACGCTTGCCGAACACGGATGGCTTTGATGTAGGGGCGCTGGAATTGACCACAGAAGTCACTTTCTTCGTCACCATGAAATTGAAGTAAATCAATTCTAACCCCTTCAAGGACCTGGCGCACCTCTTTAACCGTTGGATTAACAAACAAGGCCACCACAGTAACGAAGGCCGGCACCGATTGAACGATCTTCTGGGCCATCTCAAGGGTCACTGCCCTGGGGCTGGGACCATAAAACACCAACCCTATGGCATCACTGCCGGCGGCCACGACCGCCAGAGCATCGTCGCTGCGAGTAATGCCACAGATTTTCACACGAGTGCGCTGATACTTTTTTTGGCTCATTTTACCTGCCCCATTCCCGTGCTCATGAAAGAATAAAAAGACGGCCCATCTGGGTCGATGGGTAAATCAGGGTAGTTAGGATAATCCACATCCACAAAATACAAACCACCACCTGGCGCCGTGACCCCGGCCTGCTTGCGATCTTGGGCCTGCAATACTTCACGACACCATTCAACCGGTTTACTACCCTGCCCGATGGGCAGCAACACGCCCGCTATGTTACGTACCATGTGATATAAAAAAGCATTGGCACAGACCTCTAGTACCACCCACTCGCCCTGACGCTTAACACTAATATCTAACATCGTACGCTTGGGGTGATTAGCCTGACAATCACTGGCCCTAAACGAGGTAAAGTCGTTAAGCCCCATTAGGGCTTGAGCGGCCTCATGCATTTTTTCGGCGTCCAGAGGTCTACGCCACCAGGTCACTTGATCATGCATCAGACCAGGCTTTATAGGCCGGTTCATTATGAAATAACGGTAGCGTCGAGATACTGCACTGAAACGCGCATGGAAATCAGAGTCTACTGGCCTTACCCAGTTTAGGCACACGCCATTTGGCAGGTTAGTATTAATGCCCATTTTCCAGGCATGGGAATCCCTGATGGCATGGCTGTCGAAGTGAATCACCTGAGCACTGGCGTGAACACCGGCATCGGTTCTACCTGCACAAATTAATTTAACGGGGTGGTTCGCCACTTTTGAAGCGGCTTTTTCTAACGCATCCTGAACACTTTTACCGGGATGGTGTATTTGACTCTGCCAACCCTTAAACAAAGCGCCGTTGTACTCTACGCCTGCCACCCAGCGTTGCACCTTAAGTGCTTGTTGCATACCCACTCACCCAAACTAAAAACTAAAATTTGAAACCTAAAAAAAGAAAACCCGAACATGCTGCCATGCCCGGGATTTTTTCGTACCGAACCTTTTGTGTTTTACACTAGGCTATCCAGCAAACTGCCTGCATCCTGCTTTTGCTTATCGGTGCCCTCTTCCAGCACTTCTTGCAAAATTTCTTTGGCACCGTCTTTATCATCCATATCTATGTAGGCACGTGCCAGATCCAGCTTGGTTTCGCTTTCATCTGTGCCACTTAGGAAATCTAGGTCGGCATCCAAATCAGATAGGTCTAATTCGACACCCTCGGCAACAGGTTCGCTGATTGGCTCACTGACTGTTTCAGCTGCATCAAATTCCAGCAATTCTGCATCCAACTCTTTAGACAATTCATCTAAATCCAGTAGTGGGTCTTGATCAGTTTCAGGCTGCTGCGCCAATTCGTCTAGACCTAGATCCATGTCTAAATCTAACGACACCTCATCTTCAATATCGTCTAGCTGGGTTACGTCTCCCAGATCTATTTCGGGGTTGTCATCCAATACCGGCAACTCATCGCCGTCCACGTCAAACGATAAATCTGCCGCCGCATCCAGATCTACATCGAGTGAATCCAGGTCAATATCCAGCTCACCTAAATCATCACCGAGGGATTCTTGCGCCATCCCGTCAAGCTCTGTATCTAATGTCAGATTCTCATCTAAATCTAAAGACACCTCACTGGACAAGTCGAGATCTATATCCAGATCGTTACTGTCTTCAAGTACAGGCAATTCGTCTGTATCTACATCAAGCGATAACTCATTGTCAGACTCAAAACCTAAATCAATGTCCAGCGCTTCAGATGATAGCTCCATCGACTCATCATCGGCCAACGATAAGTCGATATCATCAATAGTACCGGCAGATCCATCCAGAGATTCAAGTGGATCACTATCAGTTACGTCATCATTTAGCTCGGGAATATCAAAATCCAGACTTGAATCCAAATCTTCAGCGGGCTGTTCTTCCACGCCCAGATCAAATTCAAGGTCATTTAATTCAGGCTCTTCATTGAAGTCTAAATCTGACATGGAAAGATCATCGCTAGATGATTCTTCTTCAATACCCAAATCCAGAGACACCTCATCTTCCAGATTGCTTTCAAATTCCAGAGTATTTTCATTGCCAGAATCGTTTAGCTCCAGCGTCTCAATTCCTTGGGATGGTTCATCATCTAAACCCAGGCCATCAAGATCAAAGTTTAGGTCGCCATCGTCCAGATCAGAGGCACTAAATTCAAGACCATCTATATCGCCACTCTCACTGGAGATTTCCAAGTCCAATTCGGCGTCACTGTTAAAGTCATGTTCATCTTGAGTAACACCTGCCTCACTGGCCACATCACGGAACTGACTGGCTTTTGCCTGATCATCTTCGGACCCTTGCGCCACCACATAGTCATAATGTTGCGCAATTGCCCCTTGATCGCCCATGGAGGACAATACTTCCATGAGTTTTATGCGAACATCCATTCGTGTTGGCTGGCTTTCCAGTGTTTTTTCCAGCAGGGATCGAGCCTGATCAAAACGATCATAGGCAATGTATATTTCAACTTCACCTAACACATCTGAGTTTTCGTTGTCTGCAGTGTCAAGCGCATCGGAAACACCTGAATCCGCCTCACCAAATTCATCCAGGCGAGTCACCAAATCATCATCGGCTAAATCATCACCCGAGCCAATTTCCAGATCGGAAAATTCATCGTCGAAATCATTTTCAATTTGACTATCCATCGCTTCCAACGGATCTACTCCGTCAAAACCAGAGATATCGCCTACCGACTCTTCGGCTAATTTTTCTTTTCTCTTGCGAGCATAATTAACACCCAGCAGAGACAACAACAGCGCCCCTAACACCCCACCCAAAACCGGAGGATTTTCCATAGCAAACTCAACCATATCAAATGGCTCGTCTTCTATCACTTCAGGTAATGGGGTGAACTTAGCTTTAGGCTTTTTAACAGCCTCAGGCTTGGCCTCTGCCAGCGCTGCTGCTTTTTCCTTGGCTACCTCAGTAGGCAGGCTATCTTTTTCTTCTGACTTAGCGAAGTTTAGATCCGCTTTGGATTTGGCTTGTTCACTGGCCTTGGCTGCGGCGGATAACTGATCCAACTCGGCCTGACGAGGATCCACTTTATTGGCGTCGCCTGACTTAGCAAACCCCGCCTGCAATGCCACCATCTGCTCATCTTTAAGGCTGATGATGCGCTGCAGGGTTTTAATCTGTTCTTCCAGCAAGTCTAAACGCGCCCCTAACTCAACATTAGCACGCGTGGACTTATCAAGGTCTTCCAGAGCAAGGGACAGTTCGTTATCCAGCTTGGACTGGTCTCCAGCCGTCTGCGCCATGACTTCACCACTGGCACTGCGCTGCGCATCGGCCGTGGCGGCACCACCGGCCAGCAATTTAAGCTCGGCCCCGGCTACCTCTTCATCACGTTCAATGACCTGGGATTTGCGAGTTGCGTCCAATTGAGCTTTGCGCTGGGTTAAAAACTGGTTTTGAAACGCCACTTCAGAAACGGATTCATTAAAGCTGCGGTTACGCATTTGCTCTTCATCTGGCAAACGCAGCACCTGGTTTTTCTTAAGTCTATTAATGTTGCCGCCAATAAACGCATCAGGGTTTAAATCCTGAATGGCCAGCATGGCCTGCTGGGGCGTAATACTGCGATTAGGGCGAGTGCGCAATGCCACTTCCCACAGGGTGTCATCGGCACGTACGGTATAAGTTTGAGGAACCTGGGTTTCTTCAACAGCAAGAGGGGCACTTAAGGTGTCATCTTCAAGCTGTTCAGAGCTGTCTATTTCTGGCTCGAGGGTTTCGTCTTCTACGTCTGCAAGATCAGAGATATCACTGTCTTCTACGAGCTCTTCTTCTGGCTCGTCAAGCATCTCGCTACTGTCATCAACCACGTCGGGGATATCGGCCAAATCATCTGCGCCTGTCATTCCCATACCAGGCAAGACAGTATCGGCAGATTCCATATCACTCTCAAACTCTTCTTCAAGTTCAGGAGCAGATACCGGCTCTGCCAGGTCTTCAGAAAATACAGGGGGATCTAGCAATAAAGTGTATTCGCGCAGCAAACGACCGTTGGGCCAATCTACCTGCACTAGAAAATTAAGAAATGGCTCCACCACCGGTTGGTTGGTGCTCAGCTTAATGAAAACATCGTCGCCGACTCGCTCTACTTCAAATTTAAGATTATTTAGAAAAAATACATGTTCGATGCCAGACTTTTGGAACTCATCCGCGGACGCCAAATCAGGTTTAATTTCCCAATTTTCAAGCTCGCTGGCTTTGATAAGCTTAATATGCGCATTTAAGGGCTGGTTTAAAGCAGATTCCAATTCAATATCGCCCATGCCTAAAGCATGAACGTAGCTAGCACTAATCATCGCCCCAGAAGCGGCAATTGCAATCGCGAGTTTTCGCAACATAGCAATGTATCCTTAATCTTATATTTGCTTCACGGGCCAACGTGGGTGTAACGACCTAACC
>Ga0105357_10000872_pt1 | contig 16291 bp, 12 predicted proteins | sample GOMGulsemesocosm_4_FD_83660 | JGI IMG/M metagenome (GOLD analysis project Ga0105357, IMG submission 83660) | Methane-oxidizing microbial communities from mesocosms in the Gulf of Mexico - GOM15B Gulf of Mexico | ecosystem: Environmental > Aquatic > Marine > Cold seeps | place: USA: Gulf of...
CGTAATGCTTTATTCTGTCGGTAAAGATTCTGCCGTCCTTTTACACCTTGCTCGCAAAGCTTTTGCGCCGGGTAAAATTCCTTTTCCGTTATTGCATGTTGATACCAATTGGAAGTTTAAAGAAATGATTGCCTTTCGTGACAAAATGGCAAAAGACTATGATTTTGAACTACTTATTCATCAAAACCCTGATGGTTTAGCGATGGGGATGGGGCCGTTCACTCACGGTAGTGCTACGCATACCGATGTAATGAAAACCCAAGGTTTAAAGCAAGCGCTAAATCAATATGGTTTTGATGCTGCCTTTGGTGGCGCACGTCGCGACGAAGAAAAGTCACGTGCTAAAGAACGTGTTTATTCATTTCGTGATGAAAATCACCGTTGGGATCCAAAAAATCAACGACCAGAGTTATGGAATATTTACAATGGCAAGGTTCACAAAGGCGAAAGTATTCGTGTATTCCCATTGTCTAACTGGACAGAACTTGATATCTGGCAATATATCTATTTAGATAGTATTCCAATTGTACCGCTTTATCTGGCTAAAAAACGTCCTGTAGTTGAGCGTGATGGCATGTTAATTATGGTTGATGATGACCGTATGCCTCTCGGTGAAAATGAAAAAGTGCAAATGAAGAGTGTTCGCTTTAGAACCTTAGGTTGTTATCCATTAACAGGGGCGGTTGAGTCAACAGCAAATACCTTACCTGAAATTATTCAAGAAATGTTATTAACCAAAACCTCTGAACGTCAAGGTCGACTCATTGATCACGACAGTGCTGGCTCTATGGAAAAGAAAAAGATGGAAGGGTATTTCTAAATATCGCTTAAAACATCTTTACTCTCAATAACATTTATTTGATCGAAAAATTTTGCTAGGAAAATTATATGAGTCATCAATCAGACTTAATCGAAGACGATATTCAAGCTTATTTAAAGCAACATGAAAACAAAGAGTTAGTACGATTTTTAACTTGTGGTAGTGTCGATGATGGTAAAAGTACCTTAATTGGTCGTTTATTACATGATTCAAAAATGATCTTTGAAGATCAATTAGCTGCCATTGAAAAAGATTCTAAAAAATCTGGTACAACGGGTGATACGATAGATTTAGCATTATTAGTTGATGGTTTGCAATCAGAACGCGAACAAGGCATTACTATTGATGTGGCTTATCGTTATTTTTCAACCGATAAACGTAAGTTTATTATCGCAGATACTCCCGGCCACGAACAATATACTCGCAACATGGCGACAGGTGCTTCAAACTGTGATATAGCTATTATTTTGATTGATGCCCGTTACGGTGTGCAAATTCAAACACGCCGTCACTCATTTATTTGTTCTTTATTGGGTATTAAACATATTGTTGTTGCCGTAAATAAAATGGATTTGGTTGATTACTCGCAAGAACGCTATCAAGTCATTAAGAAAGAATATCGTGAATTTGCCGAGTCACTTAACTTTAGTGATGTACGTTTTGTACCAATGTCAGCGCTCAATGGCGATAATGTTGTTGAAGAAAGTGTGAACATGTCTTGGTACCCTGGTGCTACGTTAATGAAGCTGCTAAATACCATGGATATAAAAACGCAAGATAAGATCACTGATCTTCGTTTTCAAGTACAATATGTTAACCGCCCTAATTTAGATTTTCGTGGATTTGCCGGTACTCTTGCTTCTGGTCATGTACTTGTTGGTGACACCATCGTTGCTTTACCTTCAGGTAAAGAAAGTGTGGTTAAAGAAATTGTTACTTTTGATGGCAATATTGATCGTGCCGATAAAGGCATGGCGGTAACATTAACGCTTGAAGATGAAATTGATATCAGTCGTGGTGAAATGATTGTTAAAAAGGGTAGTTTACCTACTTCAGCAAAAGAATTTAGTGCTACAGTAGTTTGGATGCATGAAAACGAACTAGAAACAGGCCGAGAGTACCTTATCAAACATGGCAGTAAAATGACTACTGGTCATGCTCAAAATATTGTCAGCAAGTATGACATTAATACGATGGGAAAACAGCCAAGTTCACAATTAGCTGTCAATGATATAGGCACAGTTGATTTTATTGTTGGTGAAGTACTACATTTTGATGCTTATGATGATAATAAAGGCACAGGTGCTTTTATTATCATTGATAGATTGAGTAATGTTACCGTCGGTGCCGGTATGATTACACATGCATTAGAGCAAAAATCTCATGAATATTCAGCCTTTGAACTAGAGTTTAATAACTTGGTTCGTAAGCACTTCCCTCATTGGGGTACACGAGACATTACTAAATAAAGCCCTAAATAAAGCATAAAACAGAGTACAAGGTAGCTGTACTCTCTACTATGCTAAACAAAGAGTTATAAGATTTAAATGCGTTAATATCTTGGGTATTAACGCATTTTATTTAAGGACAATTAATGACAATTGTACAGTGGCTGATGATTGGTGTTTTTATCGCCACTTTTATCAGTTTAGTTAAATATAGCAAAGTACCTGAACGTGTTTTTTCTGTCACAATACTGGCTTGTTTAACGTTGTCATTTGTTAGTGTTGACGATATTCTCTCTAATGCGGTAAACTCGGGCTTAGTTACTTTAATTTTACTGGTACTTTGTTCTTTTGCTTTTGAACGTACTAGTATTTTACGTCGTATGAGTCAGCGAGTGTTTAATGGCTCTAAAGTCAACTCAATGCTTAGGCTTTTTATTGGTACTGCATTTGCCTCTGCTATCATGAGTAATACAGCAGTAGTGGCTACACTGATTAATAGTGTCAAAAATAATAAGTTGATCAACCCAGGGAAATTGCTACTACCTCTGTCTTATGTTGCTATTTTAGGCGGTACTCTCACGCTTGTTGGTACCTCCACCAACCTTATTGTTAATAGTTTACTACTTAAACAAGGGGCGGCTGGTTTTAGCTTTTTTGATTTTACCGCTATTGGCATAGTCGCGTTACTATTGTGTTTACTCTTAGTCATTTTACGCGCTAGAACATTACCTGATATAGAACAAAATCAATTGCTAACTCAAGATTATTTACTTGAAGCTGAAGTGGCTGTAAATTCTAAGTTAGTGAATAAAACCATTGAAGAAAATGGTTTAAGAAATTTAGATGCATTATTTTTAGTTGAAATTGTTCGTCAAGAACGTTTGATAACGCCTGTTACACCAGAGGAAAGAGTACAAGCAGGAGATAAGTTGATCTTTAGTGGTGATATTTCAAAAGTATTAACATTGCAACAGTTTGATGGCCTGTCACTTTTTGCTGAGCAAGATGATTTATTACGTGATAATTTAACTGAAGTATTAATAAAACCAGATTCTGCGATTGCCGGAAAAACGTTAAAAAAAGCAGGCTTTCGCGCTCGTTTTGATGCCGCTGTGGTTGCGGTTCGTCGAGAAGGTTGTGCCTTATCCGGAAAGTTAGGTGAAATTGTTTTACAGTCAGGTGACTTTTTAGTGCTGGCTGTAGGGCAAGATTTCTCTAGTCGTACGAATTTATCAAAGAATTTTTTTATATTATCCGGTCATCAAGCCGTAAATATGCTCAGTGGTTGGCGTGATCATGCGACTGTTTGGGGATTTTTACTGGCTATTTCTATTTCAGTATTCACGCCTATTTCTTTATTAAGTTGTTTATTTATTTATGTTGCAGGGCTTATTTTTAGTGGAGCCTTAACAGTCAATGAAATTAAGCGTCGTTTTCCTTTAGAAATTTGGATGATAGTACTTGGCGCACTAACCTTAGCAACGGCTATTGAAAATACAGGTTTAGCGGCTATGATAGCGGACTCTATAAAACAACTCCTTGACGGACGTAGTGTTTACTTAGCATTTATTGCTATTTTTGTTATAACATTATTGATGACTGAATTGATAACTAATAGTGCGGCAGCAGCATTAACATTCCCTATCGCTTATAATATTGCTTTGGGCTTAGGGGTAGATCCTATTCCTTTTGTGATGGCGGTAGCTTTTGCAGCAAGCGGATCATTTATTAGCCCTTATGGTTATCAAACTAATGTGATGGTGTATAACGCAGGTAACTACCAATTAAGTGATTTTGTCAAGTTTGGTTTACCTATCTCTATTGTCTATAGTGTTACCGTGTTATTGATGATTCCCTTGATGTTTCCTTTTTAGATTAAGAAAGAGTAATGAATGAAAACAGACAATACTGTATGGCATGAACAACATATAACGAAAGAACAGCGTGCTACCTTAAAGCAACAAAAGCCTTGCTTAGTTTGGTATACCGGTTTAAGTGGCTCTGGCAAATCAACCGTTGCTAATGCAGTAGATGCACTATTATATGAACTGGGTTGTCATAGTTATTTACTTGATGGTGATAATGTTCGACATGGTTTAAATGGTGATTTAGGCTTTAGTGATGAAGACAGAGTTGAAAATATTCGCCGAATAGGAGAGGTATCCAAACTTTTTCTTGATGCAGGGTTAATTGTATCTACTGCTTTTATCTCTCCTTTTAGAGAAGATAGAGCAAGTGCTAGAGCAAAATTAACGCAAGGTGAATTTATTGAAGTTTATATTGATACACCAATAAGTGTTTGTGAACAACGAGATCCTAAAGGTTTATATAAAAAAGCACGTAAAGGTGAAATTAAAGACTTTACTGGCATAGATTCAAACTATGATGTACCTCAACATCCAGAAATACATGTAAAAACTGCCGAACAATCCATACAGAGTTGTGCGCAGCAAATTGTTAGTTATTTAGCTGATAAAGGTTTTATTGAACAAGACATTATCGACTTAAGTAAAGAAAACAAAGAGAGGTAACACCATGCATTATGATGTTTTTAATGGTGATGCTGACGGCATTATTGCTTTATTACAACTTCGTTTATCTCAAAAGAAAAAACAGCCAAGTAAGTCAATACTTATTACGGGCGTAAAGCGCGATATTAGTTTACTTAAACAAGTAGACGTGAACAAAGCATTGTCTGTGACGGTATTAGATATTTCTCTCGAAAAAAATATTGATGCTTTAGCTCATTTACTTGAAAAAGAGGTAGACGTTTTTTATGTTGATCACCATAGAACGGGTGAAATCCCGCAGTCAAAAAAGTTAGTCAGTTTACTCGATACTGATGCAAATACCTGTACTAGTCTTTTAGTCAATAACCATCTGGGTGGAGAGTTTGTTACTTGGGCTATTGCTGCAGCTTTTGGCGACAATATGCATGCCTCTGCTCAAGCGCTTGCTAATCAGCACAATTTAACCTTAGCACAACAATCACAATTGAAAGAATTGGGTGTTTATATTAACTACAATGGCTATGGTCGCAGTGTTGTTGATTTGCACTTTCATCCTGCTGACTTGTTTAAAAAACTTTTAAATTATTCTGATCCTTTTGATTTAATTAATGAGCAAAACTCTGTTTTTTCACAGCTAAAAGAGGCCTATTTAGCGGATATGAATAAAGCTAAAAACGCAGATGTACTAGTTGAAAATAAAAGTTTTAAAGCGGTACAATTAGCCGATGAGCCATGGGCTAGGCGAGTTAGTGGTGTTTTTGGAAATGATCTAGCCAATGCTTCACCTGATAAAGCACATGCCGTTATTACGCTAAATGAAAATACCCTAAATACTGATATTAGTTATACCGTGAGTCTAAGAGCCCCTTTAAGTAATAAGCAGGGTGCTGGTGAGTTATGTGCTAGCTTTCCAACGGGTGGTGGCAGAGCAGCTGCTGCAGGCATTAATGCATTACCCCAAGAAATGCTTGGCGATTTCTTTAATAGCGTGTCAACATATTATAAATAAGCACATTGAAGTAACGAATTGACTCATTCATTATTGTATTTGGTATAAATATAAGTGACGAGTGACGAGAAAAAACAGGAAGATAAAACATGAGTTTATTAATTACCGGCGGTACTGGCTATATTGGTAGTCACACAGTTGTAGAGCTACAAGCCTTAGCTAATGAACAAGATATTGTTATTGTGGATAATTTGTCAAACTCATCCACTAAAGTGCTGGATCGAATTGAGAGCATAACAGAGAAAACAGTTACTTTTATTAAAGCTGATATTTGTGATTATGAGGCGATGAATGAGGTATTTACTCAGCACAGTATCGATGCGGTGATTCACTTCGCGGGTTATAAAGCCGTTGGAGAGTCGAGTGAAAAACCCCTTAGTTATTATTATAACAATGTTTCTGGTACGGTTATTTTACTAAAGGTTATGGCTGCACATAACGTTAAAAAACTTGTTTTTAGTTCATCAGCAACTGTTTATGGTGATAATGATTCACCGCTAAATGAAACCATGTCAACTTCAGCAACTAACCCCTACGGCCAAACTAAATTGATGATTGAACATATTTTGTTTGATTTGGCAAAAAGTGACAGTGATTGGTCTATTGTTTGTTTACGTTATTTTAATCCTATTGGCGCTCATGAATCGGGCTTAATTGGTGAAAACCCTAATGGTATCCCTAATAATTTATTACCTTATGTTGCCCAAGTTGCGGTTGGCCGACTGGCTCAACTACAAGTGTTTGGTGATGACTATGACACGATAGATGGTACTGGTGTGCGAGATTACATTCATGTAGTTGATTTAGCACAAGGCCATGTTAAGGCACTGCAAAACTTAGATAAAATAACAGGTTGCCAAGCCATTAACTTAGGTACAGGTAAGGGTACTTCTGTGTTAGAAATTGTTAATACTTTTAAAGAGATTAGTAGTCAAAATATTTCGTATAAAATAGTCCCTAGACGGGCAGGTGATTTAGCGACAGTTTATGCTAATGCTGATTTAGCGTATGAGCTGCTTGACTGGAAAGCGACGAAAAATTTACATACTATGATTTTAGATACATGGCGTTGGCAGTCAGAAAATCCACAAGGATTCTAATGGGTTAACTTAATATGATTTCGAGCTTAGATCTTATCGAATGTGGTTATTCAGCCAATTGACTTTGTTCATCAGCCCAAGCAATAGCTTCGTTATAGCGTTTGACGGCTTGTTTTTTATCTAATTGGAGTTTTTCTATTATAAAATTTGTTTTTTCCCATTGAGCCTGTTCAATAAACTCAACTAATTTTATAATGGCTGCCATCACTCCTTTACGGGTAAGTAGGGGATCTTTAATGGTGCTTGCTAACGGCAGTTTGTCAAGCACAACACTTAATTCTTCATCTAAAATAGCATCTATTAGAGATAATAATCCAGTTAAAAAAGCTATAGAATCATCAAGTTGGAATTTAATATCTTTAGCGACCAGTTCACAAAATTTAGCGCGTGTCATGGCTATTTTGATTAATTCTGATGGTTTGTCTGGATTGGCGGTTATAGCAAACATCAAACCAAGAAAACGCTTTAGCTCACTTGAACCAAGAATTACTAGTGCTTGTTTAATCGTTGATATTTCACTATGGCGTCTAAACATTGCGGAATTAGCATAGCGAAGCAATTTATATGATAAAGATACATCACGTTCAAAAACATTGGTTATACTAGTTAAATCTAATTCAGGTTTAGAAGTTTCATATAATAATTCAGCCATAGCAAGCTGGGATGGTGATAAATTTTTAGTTTTTACCATCTCAGGCTTAGCAAAAAAGAAGCCCTGAAAATATTTAAAACCAAGCTGTAATGCTTGATCATATTCTTGATAGGTTTCAACTTTTTCGGCTAATAAGTCAATATGAGAGTGATCTTTAATGGCTTCGATAATTCGTTTAATTTCGTCAACGTTGGTTTGCTGAATATCAATTTTAATAATTTTAATAAAAGGATAGAAATGCGACCAAACACTTTGATGTTCATAATCATCTAACGCAATGATATATCCTTTACCATATAAATCTTTACAAATATTTAATAATTTTTTTCCTGGTTTTACCGTTTCAAGAATTTCAACAACCACTTCTTCATTGGTGAGCATCTCAGGATAACCTAGAATTAAGGTTTCTAAAGTAAAATTAATAAAGGCAGGTTTACTGCCAGTAAAATCACTAATGCCCATGTTGAACTTACTCGCTTCAATCATTTTGCTAGTTGCTTCATCACCATCTATTTCAGGAAAAACATTATAGATGCTATCGCGAAAAAGTAATTCATAAGCATAGAGGTTTTTGTTTGCGTCTAAAATAGGTTGTCTAGCAGCATAAAAGTACATATTTTTAGCAATATCTTTATAATAAAAACAATTAAGAATAAATATACCTGTTCTAGTTGAAGATGCAAGATTCTACAGAGAATTATCTCTATATTTATTGCCTCGTTATAGGTAAAATTGTTCTACTTTAGTGAGCATGATTTGCTCTGTAATTCTCGTAGGGCGAGTTTAAAAGGCTTATAGGCAAAGCATTGATTGAAGATAAGGGTTAAAAAGTGAAATTTTCTAACACATATATAAAATTAGGTGAGCAATTTTTCCAGCGTACTTTACCGGAAAAAATTACTTCACCCGTACTCTTATTATGGAACCAAGCGTTAGCTCATGATTTGCTTATATCCGAAGATTTACAAAATGATAAATGTTTGTTGTCTCATTACTTTTCAGGAAATAAACTTATGAAAGGTGCTGAATCAATAGCGTTAGCTTATTCAGGCCATCAATTTGGACATTTTAGTCCTCAATTAGGCGATGGTCGAGCCCATTTACTCGGAGAAGTTATAGATAACAAAAATATACACCGTGATATTCAGTTAAAAGGCTCTGGTCAAACGGGCTTTTCAAGGCGAGGTGATGGAAAATGCGCATTGGCGCCAGCACTGAGAGAGTACATCATGAGTGAAGCATTATTTGCACTTGGTGTACCTACTTCACGTTGTTTATCTGTAGTTGCTACTGGAGAATTAATTAATCGAGGCTTAGCTAAAGCGGGAGCTGTTGTAACCCGAGTTGCCGCTAGCCATATTCGGGTTGGTACTTTTCAATACTTTGCTGCGCGAGGTGATACTGCTTCATTACAAACATTGGTTGATTACAGCATAAAGCGTCATTTCCCTGAAATAGATACAGATGAAACTGGAAATAATATTTTGTTATCGTTTGAACAACGCATATTAGCGTTTTTAGCGTGTTCTATTGCTAAGCAAGTCACCTTAGTCGTTGAATGGCTGCGCATTGGGTTTATTCATGGGGTAATGAATACAGACAATACTGCTATTTGCGGTGAAACGCTCGATTTTGGTCCTTGCGCTATGTTGGGAGAATATAATGAAAATAGGGTCTTTAGCTCTATTGATGAATATGGTCGTTATGCGTTTGGTAATCAAGGAGAAATAGCAAAATGGAACATGGCTCGATTGGCTGATTGTTTAATCCCCTTATTGATAGAAGCTAGCGATAAAAATCTCACTAAAGAAGAGAAAGAGCAACAGGCATTAACAAAAGTTGAAGCATTGATCCATCAGTATACTGATCAGTTTGATATAGCGTATTTTACTATGTACGGTAAAAAGCTTGGTTTGAAGGATAGTGCTCTGAACCATAAGTCATTGATTAGTTCATTGTTAACCTTAATGCAAACGCAAAACTTAGACTATACACATACATTTTTACAGTTAACACAATCCTTGTCAGATGAGGTGAAAGCGCAAGAACTACAAAGTAAATTTGGTGATTGGTATCAAAAATGGTTATCAATACTTCAGAAAGAAAAACCTGAGCAGGAAAGTGATCAGCAAAACCGATATCCACAAGCTCAAAATTTAATGAAAAAAAATAATCCTGTCGTTATCCCCAGAAACCATCACGTTGAAGCAATACTAGAAACTTGTGAAAATGTTATTGGTAATGATTTAGGTTGTATAAAAGACTCCAAAAAAGACTTTATTACCGCTACTGTTGAGGAGTTTCTTAGTGTGTTGCGTTCACCTTACAAAGAAACGGAAGCGACAAATAAATATCAAGATATTCCTAAAGATGGAGATAGATATTATCAGACCTATTGCGGTACTTAGTTTAAATAGACCAAGAGATCTTTTCGTTAATATTGCGTTGCCACAACCCTAGGGATTCATTTTTATCAGTGACAATAATAATGTTAGCCTGTTTAAAACCAAGCGACTCACCTTGTAATTTATTATCGCTAAACTTATTGGTGAATGCTAAGTGCTCGTCTTTAGGTACAATAAATACTGCTACGGTATCAGTTAAACCTTTAAACACTAGGTGTAAACTTTTTATACCATCAAAGCGACAATAATCTGCTGATATTAACTCTCCTAATGATCCACTAAAGCTGGCATTAAAGGAGGTCATTTTTTTATTTAATGACGTTAAACTAACTCGGTTATTATCATCATTATAAAATACGTTCTGTTCATGATAAACATGGGCTAATGCATAATCACCTAAATTATTGTAACTATTAGAAAAATGTAAGTAATTTACGATTAAACCAGCAATAATAGCAACCGAAGCTGCTAGTGCTAAATGTAGACGAGATTTTCGTTTGTCCTGCTGATGACTGGCCAATGTTTGACGTAACAATAGTTTGTTATAAAGATCATCAGGTACGGGGATGCTCAATGCTTGCTTTAATTTTTTATTAAATAAATAAAGCTCATGTGCAAGTTGTTTTTTAGCAGGATCTGCATTTTGCGCTGCAATAATATCAACATCTTGGCTAGTTGGATTAGCGTATATACTACGTCTATATTGCAAGTCATCCATTTTGTTTGTCGGGTTATTTATTTTAGACATATCGCTATCACTCGTGAGATTATCATTCATGAAGAAACCTCCTATTTTTAGGCTCTTTTCCTAACGCATCTTTTAACTGGTTACGTGCTCTAAATAAACGAGTCATCACAGTGTTTTTGTTCAAATTTAGCATATCAGCAATATCTTCACCGCTGTAGCCACCGAGTACTTGTAATACCAATGGCTCAGAATATTCGGGCGGTAATTGTGCTATTTTGTCTCTTAGCCATTGATTCTCTATTTCCTGCTCAGTAGTTGTAGATTGTGTATCCATAATACTGGCTTCTTCGTATTCACTCATATCTAAGCGCTTACGTTCAAAACGCCTAGCATTCTCTCGCCTTAAAATGGTAATTAACCATGATTTCGCTGCTTTTTCATCTTTTAATGAATCAAGCGCACGCCACGCCCTTAAAAACGTTTCTTGTACTAAGTCTTCGGCAACCTGCTTCTCGTGGGTTAACCAAAAGGCATATCGGTATAAATCACCGTGCAGGGCCTTAACTAGTGCTTCGTATCTAACTTGTTTTGTTGCCATGTTGCTAATGTTTTTAGACGGTTCAATATTTAAGACCTGCACAGGTGTTTTTTTATTTCCAAATATTTTCATTTCTTGAGCTTCGTTTGAGCTTAATTTGGATTTAAGGTGAATTTTCTAGTAGTGTTTTTTTCAAAACCAGTGGTATTGAACTGTTGAATTACTTTTAATAAGTTTCCCCCGACCCATTTGTTTTCATCAACAGTTTTTTTACCGTATAGGTGTTGTTGAACATCATTAATAGCACAAGTAAATGCTTCATTATTTATTTGCGTTAGTGCTGCTGCCAAAGTAGATACATTAACACTTCCATTATTTGTATTTAGGTTATTTAACCAAGGTAAAATTAAACTTAAGGCTTGTTCAGCATTGTTTTTTTTACAGGCAGCCATTAAAGCAAGGTAATGGTTATTAACCTTTGGGTGTTTAGTGTTATGGGTATTAAATGAATTATTGCGCTTTAAGTAAAATACATGACTTGCCCAAGCGAAAGCGGTGAGTATCCACAATGTCAAAAATATCCATGGTAAATAGTTGGTTTTCTCAATGTTAATGGTCGGTGTTACTAGCGTCGTTACTGTGTTGTTTTTTAAGCTACCACTGGATAAAGTGTTAATTGTGGAGGGGGTGTTTGCTATAAAGTTTTGGGGTAAGTCAGCATTGGTGAGTACCGTAATAGTTTGCTCAGGTAGAACCGCTTGTTGATATTTGTTTGTTAGTGTATTCCACCAATCAATAGTGATTTTAGGTAAAGTGTATTCTCCAGCATGACTAGCAACGAGAGCAAAGTTTTGTCTTTTTTGGCTAATTAACTGTTCTTTGGTTAAGTTAGAATGTAGCTCTGCTTGATCTGGATATATTTTCAAGCCGATTGGCGCATCCATTATTATTTTAGGTAACTGAGCTTTACCAAGCCCTGCTGCGGTTAATGTGATTGTGCGGGTTATTGGTTCGCCGACTTTAAATTCATTTTTACCTTGTGAAGAGACAGGTTGCCATTCTTGGTGTAAGGTCAATAACTCACTAGGTAGCCAACTGTTATCATCATTCATGGGGTAACTATCTGGAATGGGTCGCACATTAAGGGGTAGTTTGTCGCCTAAAATATTGACTGGCTTAGTTTCTCCAAAACTTAAAAAGCTAGAACGACGTTTAGACTGCACCATAATATCACCAGAAAACATTGGAGTATTAAGCGTAAACTTTCCACTTTCCTCTGGTGTTAACGCGTAAGTTCGCTCAATTATACGGTAGCGTCTACCATTAACAATACCGTCGCTTTCTGTATCTTTACCTATTTGTTCTATAGTTGCACCGGTTAAGCTAGGCTCGGTTAAACTACCACGTTGGAGTTGTACACCAATATGTAATTTGATTGTTAACACGAGTAATTGTTGTACATAAATATTGTTCGCTGATAATTCTGCGGTAATAAAAATATCTTGTTGCTGTGTTGAGTTAGCACTTCCTTGTTCTATAACTTGTACGTTGATCGCATTAGATTGATAACCTTTAATGGCTAAAGCAGGAATTATTAAGTTACCTGTTTGTCTTGGAATCAACAGAATTTGCCAACGCGTTGTTCTACTGGTTTTAAAATTAATTATACTGGTTTGTGAACTAACTTCGGTGCGCGCGAGAATAAAGTCTTTCAATAAAGGTGTTGTATCTAAGCTATCACGTTCAACACTGTCATCAGCAATAACGGTTAATATAATCGATTCATTACTCATTACACTATTAGCGTCAACGCTAGTGGTAATTTTTGTAAGGGCATAGGTTGGCTGACTAACGGCTAAAAGTACCATTAACATTAATAATTTTACGCTTATATTTACCACTTTTTCTTAACTCCTTGACCAACACCATCTTGTCGACGTTTTTGATATTCTAATTGCATTTTGTTGCGTAATAATAAGTAAGGATCATCGGTGACTTTATTTAAGAGTTGCTGATGTTTTTGTGTTGTTTCCTTTTTTTGCTGCTCAGCGGCTAATTGTGTAGCAGTTTTTTCTTTACCTTCATCCGCTGACTTTTTGGCTTGCTTAGCTTGTCGCTCTTTTTGAGCTTGTTTTTCGTTAGATTTGTTTTTGTTTTTGTTATTTTCACTTGTTGGTTTTTGCTGTTGCTTGTCTTGTTGATTGTCTTGTTGTTGAGAGTTGTTAGCTGAGTCTTTTGATGATTGCTGTTCTTGCTTTTTATTGGTTTCTTTTTGCGACTGTTGCTGTGAACCTTTGTCTTGTTTTTGTTGTTTGTTATCTTTGTCATCAGACTTGTTATTTTCAGGCTTGTTTTTTTCAGGTTTGCCGTCTTCAGACTGAACGTTTTTTTCTTGTTCTTGTTTCTGCTGTTTAAGCTTTTCCAGGTTGTCTTTGGCATCTTGTAAATCTGGATTTTTCTTTAAAGCTTGCTCGTAAGCATCAATTGCTTGGTCATATTTTTGCATTTGTGCTAGTGCATTACCTTGATTATAAAGACTGTTAGCACTGTCTGCTTGTTTACCTTGAGTAAACGTATCAAGCGCTTGTTGATAATTTCCGGCTTTGTAATGAGCGCTACCTTGCCACTGTGAATCTTCAAACAGTTGGGCTGCATCTTGGTAGTTTTTTTGATTATATTGTTGTTGTGCTCGTTGATTTTTGGTTTGCCAAAGATCTTGCCACGTTTTTTGTAAAAAGGATGGTTCAGGTGTATTTTCACTATTGCTACGGCTTTCATTCGCGTAAGAAACTGGACTAAGCAGAGACATTGAGAGTAAAAACATTAAAGGCAGGCAGGTTAGCGGTAATAGCAAAATAGCACCACCGCGACGAAAGTAACTTAATGCTAGTGGCAGAACTAATAATAATAACCAAGCACCTTGCTCTTGCCATTGATCGCCTGTTTGCATACTTTGTTGTTGCTTACTTTTATGGCTGTCTAATATATTAAACGTCAAGGTTAGATTATCTATATCAGTATCATCAATACTAATAGTTTGGTAATTTCCCTGTCCGCGGGCAGCCAGTGATTGTAGCTTTTGTTTTGGTAGCCTAGGAATAACAATTGCGCCGTTATTATCTTTTAATAGTTCACCTGATGGTAGCTTTATTGGTGCGCCATTTGTGCTTCCAATACCCAAAATATTCAGGCGATGGCCATGCTTACTTGACCAATCAAAAATATCATTGAGCTCTTCGTTGTCAACGTCATCGGTAAACCAGTAAATATTCCCGGTTAGGTGCCCAGCATTGGTTAGCATTTTATGAGCAAGTGATAAAGCAGCATAAGGGTTTGACCCTAATTCTGGCATGATTTCAGGTGTTAAAGAGGGTAATAATAACTCTATATTTTTAATATCTTGCGTTAATGGGCTAATAACGAAAGCGTCACCAGCATAGGCAATAAGGCCGACATCACCATCATTAATTTTATTGAGTAAGTCAATGGCTTTAAAACGAGCACGAGTTAATCGGTTTGGCTTTATATCAGTGGCGTACATGGAATAAGACATATCCATAATAAGTACAGATCCACGTTCGGTTTGATATACCGGTTGCGGCAGTTTTTGCCAAACAGGACCAGCAAGCGCAAAAATACTAAGTAAACCGATAAATAAAGGTCTACTTAAAAACAGGCGTTCATATAATGGTTGCTTATTTGGCGCTAAGCTCTGATTAGCGCCTTCAACTAGCACTTGACTTAAATGAGGAGGTAAAATTTTTTGCCAAGGTGATTGATGAAAACGGTGTTTTTTTAATAGCCAAAGCACAAAAAATAATACTATGATTGCCAGTAACCAAAAAGGTCTGACAAAATGAAAATTAACTAAAAATAAATTATATGATGTCATTATTATCTAAATTATAAGACCTAAATTGTTCTTCGGATAAAGGGAGATAAATTAATACCAAATAAATAGCCCGTGCTCAAGATGAAAGCTAAGGATAATGGCCAATAAAATAATGCTGTTAATGGGCGCATTTGTTGCTGATCTTGTTTAACCGGCTCTAGCTGGTCGAGTAAACTATAAATTTGCTCCATACCTTGGCTATCTTTAGCGCGAAAGTATTTCCCACCTGTTTGCTGAGCTAATTTTGTTAAGGTTTGTTCGTCTAATTCACTGGACGGGTTTACACGGCGGGTGCCAAAAATAGATTGCTGCAACATTACATCTGCGCCAATACCTATTGAGTAAATGGTAATGTTTTTAGCTATAGCGAGCTCAAGTGCTTGTTCAGGCGTTATTTTTCCTGCTGTATTTTGGCCATCGGTCAAAAGCAGTAAAACTTTATTTGATTTTTGTTTAGCGTCAAAGCGTTTAACTGCAAGCGCTATGGCATCACCTATGGCCGTTTTTCTACCTACTAAACCGAGTACACTTTCATCAAGCATTTGTTTTACGGTTTTTCTGTCAAAAGTCATCGGCGTTTGCATATAAGCATCATCGGCAAATAATATTAAACCAAGACGGTCGCCTTTACGGCGCTCAATAAAGTTACCAAGCACTTCTTTTAGCATCTCTAAACGGTTTACGGTACTTCCGTGTAAACTCATGTCTTCAATTTGCATACTGCCGGATAAGTCAACGGCAATCATCATCTCCCTACCTTCGGTTGGAATCACAATGGCATCACCTAGCCATTGTGGTTGGCTCAGAGATAATACAGTTAAAAGCCAACATACAGATAAAATGATCAGTGATGATTTTTTATTTGTATTGGTGGTGATGTTTACTGATGAACTTAGCATTAATTGTGGCAATAAATGCGGCATAATTAGCGCCGCACTCGTACGGTTGTTTCGCTTTTGGGGTGACCAATAAATTAACAGAGGTAGCGGTAATAACAATAATAACCAAGGCCAAGCTAAAGTGATCATGTGCTAATTCCTTCGCTTTGTTGAATTCTTTTGCTTTGTACAATTAGTTTGCTGTCAGTGTTTTTTTGCTTTGCTTCTATTATTGCTTTAGGCGCTGCTTTAGGCGCTGCTTTAGGAGCTGCTTTAGGAGCTGCTTTAGGCGTTGCTTTAGGCGGAAGTGCTTGATTTAACCAAAGCAGAGCAGCTTGCTGAAAACTAGTA
>Ga0105357_10000875_pt1 | contig 16256 bp, 18 predicted proteins | sample GOMGulsemesocosm_4_FD_83660 | JGI IMG/M metagenome (GOLD analysis project Ga0105357, IMG submission 83660) | Methane-oxidizing microbial communities from mesocosms in the Gulf of Mexico - GOM15B Gulf of Mexico | ecosystem: Environmental > Aquatic > Marine > Cold seeps | place: USA: Gulf of...
CTGGCGGCGTGACGCTGCGCGGGCGCCTGCCAAATCGTACGGTGCATACCGATTACCGTTTGCTGAGTCGCATTTTGCGCAATTTCATCAGTAACGCCATTCGCTACACCGAGCGGGGTGGTGTGCTGGTGGGATGCCGGGTGCGCGGCGAGCAGCTGTGCATTCAGGTTTGGGACACTGGTCGCGGCATCGAGCGGCAGGACTTTCGCCGCATCTTTCAGGAATTCAATCAGCTGGAGGTGGGCAAGGCGGGGCAACGCAAGGGCGTGGGCCTGGGGCTGGCGATTGTGGAGCGCATCGCGCGGCTGCTGCGGGTGCGCATTGAAGTGCAGTCGCAGGTGGGCCGGGGTTCGGTATTTTCCGTCAGTGTGCCGCTGGCGCCGGATTTGCCTGTGCGTGCCGTCAGCAACAGCCTGCTGGATAGCCTCGCCGTGCCATTGCAGGGACGCCGCCTGCTGGTGATTGATAACGAGGAAATCATTCTGCAGAGCATGCAGAGTCTGCTGCAGCAGTGGGGCGCAGAGGTGGTGCTCGCACTGGATGCCGATGCCGCGCTTGATGCACTGGCAGGCGTACCGCCGGATGCCATTCTGGTTGACTACCATCTGGATAACGGGCTGACCGGCTGCGACGCGGTAAGTCGGCTGCGCACGCACTTTGCCGAGTCATTGCCCGCCATCATGATTACCGCTGACCGCACTGAGCATTGCCAACGGGTATTGCGTGACATGGGCATGCCGATACTCAACAAGCCGTTGAAGGCCGGCAAACTGCGCGCGATGCTGGGCAAATTGTTGCAGCCCTGACGCCGGTCGGGCAAACCGCTTTGCGCTGCCTTGGGGCAAGCGCGCCCACGCGGTGCACGGCGGCTGCGGTGATGGCCTGCTCGCGCCGCGCAGGCTGCTCTGGTCCAGCCTGCAGCGCCCGGTTATCGGAGTCTGCCGCCAGGGCGCGGACCAGAGTCGACCACCTGCGCTGAACGGTACGCACCTTGCTTCCCCTTGCTCACCCGTAATCCTCTGCCTTGAGCGGTCGAGGGCCGTTTGCGGGTGTTCTGCCGGTGTCTGCCGGCAAGGACTCATTCAAGCCAAGGAGCAGCACGTCATGAGCAAGCCACTGATCCGATGGGATCTCAACCCAGCCCGCACGGCCATTATTGTGGTGGATATGCAGAAGGTCTTCTGCAAACCCAACGGTGCACTGTACGTGAAGAACACGGCGAAGATCATTGCGCCCATCCTGCAACTGACCACGGCTGCGCGCGCGGCGAAGGTGCCGGTGGTCTATCTGCGGCATATCGTTCGGGGTGATGGTTCGGATACTGGCCGCATGCGTGATCTGTACCCTAACGTCGATCAGATACTGGCGCGCAGTGAGCCGGATGTAGAGGTGATTGATGAATTGGCGCCGCAACCCGGCGACATCGTGATCGACAAGCTGTTTTACAGCGGCTTTCACAATACCGATCTGGACACAGTGCTACGCGCGCGGGATGTCGACACCATTATCGTCTGCGGTACGGTAACCAATGTCTGCTGCGAGACCACCATCCGCGATGGCGTGCACCGTGAGTACAAGGTGGTGGCGTTGAGCGACGCCAATGCGGCGATGGACTATCCCGACCTGGGCTTTGGGCCGACGGCCGCCGAGGAAATTCAGCGCGTGTCGCTGAGCACCATTGCCTATGAGTTTGGCGAGGTGACCACCACGGCGGATGTTATCGAGCGATTGGGCGTGGCATGACGCCTGCTGCCAGACGGTGAGCGCTTGCGCACGCGGCACCGTCTGGCACGGACGCTAAGGTCAGGAGGCGAAGGCGTCCAGCAGGGTTTTGATTGTGCTTTCCAGCCCTGAGACCGGGTCTGTGTCTGCATCTTCCAGCACCACTAGAGTGCTGTTGCTGGCGGCGATGGCGGCGAGAATATCGTCACTCGGCTGATTGGGGGAGAGTACCAGCGCGACCTCGTAGTCGTTCAGGGTATGGGTCAGCTGCGCCAGTTGCTCCGCACTCCAGCGGCGCGTGGCGGGCAGCTCGAACGGCACCGGCTCCAGATTGAGGCCGCTGATCAGGTAGTCAAAGTGCGTGCTGAGGCTGACCACACTGAGGTTATCGATGTCCGCCAGTTTGGTTTCACTGCTGGCGCTCAGTTGCAGCAGGCGATGTTTCAGGCCGGCGAGATTCTCTTCTACCTGCGGCTTGGCCTCAGGCGCCAGGCGCACCAGATCGGCGGCGATGATATCGGCCATACGACCCATATTGGTCGGCTCCAGCCAGGGCTGGGTGTCGAGCCCGTTGCCGCTCAGCGCTGGCTGGGTGGCAATACCGGGCAGGGCACCGTCCACCGGCCGTGCGGCGTCTATCTCGATCACTCTGATGTTGCTGCGCCTTGCCAGCGGGTAAAGGCTGTCTTCCGGCCAGCTGGAACGCAGGCTGATGACCGCGTCGGCGTCCTTGGCCAGCGCTTCCAGTTTGGCGGCGCCGCGGCCGGCAAAGTAGGACGGCTGGCGGCTGCCGGGCAGGTTGGCCGGAGCGGCGCGCACCAGTTGCACATCGCTGCCATCAATCAGCATGGCGGTCAGCCCATAGGTGATGGGCAGCGCCGCCAGCAGCTGTACCGGGCCCGGCTGCGGGCGCTTGTCTGTCGCCTGTTGGGCCAGAGCGGTGGTGCTGCTGCCGACCAGCAGTGCTGTCAACAGTGCTGTCAGCAGGCAGGGGCGAAGGGAGTAGCTCATCCGATATTTCCTTTCAACTGCGGGAGTGTGCCGCGCGCGATAGCGGCGAGTGCGAAGAACATACCAGCGACCAGAATGATCGCTGCGCCGGAGGGAATGGGCAGATCAATCATGATCGGCAGCAGAATGCCGGTCAGGGTGCTTAGCGTGGCAATGATTACCGAATACCAGAAAAAGCCGCGCAGCGTTTGGCCCACCAGCCGCGCCGCCGCGGCCGGAATGACCAGCAGCGCGCCAACCAGAATGGCGCCAATGACCTTCACCGCAGCGACAGTGATCAGGGTTACCAGCACCACAAACAGATAGTCCATGGTTTTTACCGCCACGCCGCGCACCGCCGCCAGCTGTGGGTTGAAACTGGCCAGCATGATGCGGTTGTAGAGCGGAATGGCGAGGCAGACGACCAGCGATCCCACCCCGGCCAGTACGGCCAGGTCAGTGCCATTGACGGTGAGTACCGAGCCAAAGAGCACGTTCTCCAGAATGTGAATATTGATCCGCCCGGCCAAGATCAGCAGCAGACTGGCGCCCAGCGCCAAGGAGACGGAGAGAAATACCCCGATCAATGTATCCGGCGCAAGACCCGTGCGGTTGCGCAGGTAATTGAGCAGCAGACCAAACAGCAGGCAGTAGGCAAACAGGCTGCCGTAGGGGCTGGTGTAGGGCTCGCCCAGCAGAATGCCGATGGCGACGCCGGTCAACGCGGCGTGACCTACCGCCTCGGAGAAGAAGGCGAAGCGCTTGACCACCACCAGCGTGCCGAGACCGCCGAGCACTGGGCCGATCATCAGACCGGCCAGCAGGGCATTGACGACAAAACCGTAGGTCAGCATTTCCGGCAAGTAACCAGCGCTGGCCCAGGCCTGAATACCCAGGCGCAGATGTTCGTAGTCAAGGCTCATGCGGGCTGCCCCTGCGGCGTGTGGTTTTTGCTGCGCGGATGGGTAGAGAACAATTCGAGCAGGCGTTCGGGCGTCAGGGCCTCGTGCGGGGTCGAACTGAACAGGATCTCCCGATTGAGGCCACTGACCTGATCGGCCATGCGCCCCACTGCGGCCAGGTCGTGTTCGATCCAGAGTACGGTCACGCCGGCGGCGCGCCAGTGCTGCAGCAGCCGTTCGAAAACCTGGATGCCTGCTTCGTCCAGTGCCGACATGGGCTCATCCAGCACCAGCAGCTGCGGGGTAGGGATCAAGCCCTGGGCGAGCAGCACACGTTGGCGCTCGCCACCGGACAGCGCGCCCATGCGGCGTTTGCGTTTGCCCTGCATGCCGACCAACTCGAGCGCCTCATCAATCGCCGCGCGAAAGCGCTTGGAAATGCCGAAAAAGGCCGGACGGCGCTGGCACATGGCGGCCATGAAATCTTCGACGCTGAGCGGCAAGCCGCGATCAAACTCCAGCGCCTGGGGTACATAACCGATGACGCCGGGGGCGCCTGGCCAATTCAGACGCAGCTCGCCCTGATGCGGCATTTGCCCCAGCAGGGTCTTGATCAGCGAGCTTTTGCCGCCGCCGTTGGGGCCCACCAATGCGTGTATGTCGCCAGCCGCCACCTGCAAGTCGATACGGCGCAGAATCTCGGTTCTACCCAGCGTCAGGGCTACGCCGACAAACTCGATCGCCGGGCCGCTTATTTGTCTTCGCAGCGCGCCCAGTGGCACGGCACCGGCACTGTTCATTGAGTTGACTCCCGAATTGCGCGCACGACGGTATCCAGGTTCTGCTGCATGCCCTGTTGATAGAGTTCGGGGCTGTATTCGCCGTAGGAGATATGCGTCAGGGCATACAGCTTCACACCCGATTCACGCTGGATGGTATCGACATACGCCGAGGGAAAGTCGATCTCGGAGAAGATCACCTGCACATCCAGCTCCTTGAGCTGATCAATGGTCTTTTTCAACTGGCTGGGGCTGGGCTCGATACCGTGCGCCGGCTCGACCACGGCAGTGACTTCCAGTCCAAACTCGCGCAGGAGATAGTCGTAAGCGCCGTGGATGGTGGCCACACGTAGCTCGGCGCTCGGCGCATCAGCCAGCTTGGCCAGCGCATCGGCGCGCATCTTGCGTAGCGTGCGGCCGTAGCTGCGCGCGTTGCGGATGTAGGTGCTGGCGTTGTCGGGATCAAGCTTGCCGAGTTCGCGGGCGATGTTGTTGACCTGCGCGATACTGGCGCTGATCGACAGGAAGGTATGCGGGTTGACCACCTTGCCAGCTCCCCGCGCGGCGTTGCCGGTGGCAGCCAGCAGTGGCACGTTCTCGTTGGCTTCGATGGTCGTGATGTTGGGCTTTTCGCTGGCGGCGATCATGCGGTCGGCAAAGTCGTCATGACCGATGCCGTTGAGCACGATGACGTCCAGAGTGCCGATACGCTTGATGTCTTCGGAATGCGGCTCGTAGGCGTGGGGGTTGAAGCCGGCGGGGATCAGGGGCACGACTTCGGCCTTGTCACCGACGATGTTGCTCACATAGCTGTAGTAAGGGTGCAGGGTAATGCCGATGCGCAATGGTTTGGCGCTGTCGGCGTAAGTGGCCTGGCAGGTGAAGAGGGCGATCAGGCTGAGCAGGGTCAGGCGCAGGAAGGTGCGTCGAGAGGTGGCGGCGTTGCGTGTCATGGTCATCCAGAAACAGGTTTTCAGGTAAGTAGGTCGAACCTTTGAGGGCAGGTTGCGTTCTTCAATGTTCGCGATGGCGGGTAACCCCAGCGTCAAACTGGATCGCCAGTTGCTTCCAGCCGGCGGCAATCAGCGCCTGGTCGCTCAGGCCATCGGGGGTTGCGACCGGGACATCTGCGTGTAGCCACACCGCCTCATTGATCTGCTCGGGAGAAGTCAGGCGCATGAGAAAGCTGCCGGCCACGCTGGCGTTGCTCGTTTGGCCCAGGTAGGCGCTGTCGGCACCCCGTTGAATCAATGCCCATTGATGCGCGCCGCGCTGTTCCGCGCTCATGTCTTGCATGAATGGCGGAAAGCCTTCCTCGCTCATTTGTTGCGGGCTGGGCAGCGCACCCAGTTCCTCGCTGATGAAGGGGATTTCTTCTGCCACCACACGCAGATCAGCGTAAATGCCTTGCTCTGCGGCGCTCAGGTCTCGGCGGGCATCCAGTTGGTAGTCGGCGATACTTTGCTCGATTGGCGCCTCGTCGTGCCAGAAAATGACGCCTGCCGCGAGCGCGAGAATCAGTGCGCAAACCAGAGCTACATACAGTGACTCATGGCCGGCACCGGCCGGGCGCACAACTTGTACCGTCACGGCGCGGGTACTTCGGTGTGGTCGACTTCAACCACGTGGCCGGGGCCGGCGTCGAACAGAATATAGAACTCGTCGTCCGGCCGCGCGAAGGTCATGCTGGAGTCGTCACCTAGCTTGCCGGGCACCAGGATCTCTTCGTTGTAGCTGATCACATCCAGGGTAACGCCGGGCGCGCCGCTACCGTCGGAAAAGCCGCCGGTGCAGCGGATTTCTTCCTCGCCGAGGGGCTCGCAGGTACACAAGGGGTTGTGGGCAAAGGCTTGGCCCGCGGCCATAAGCAGGCCAGCGGTCAGGGCGCTAAAGCCGAAACGCGATAGTGTGTTCATTCGGTGTCTCCTCGTTGTTGCAGCCAGGCAACGGTCGCTGGTGAGGCCTGGGCCAAGGGTATGGAGCCTTGGTGCATGCTGCCGTCCCAGCCCTCCATGGTGACCCACAGTTGGTCATCGGGCTTGGCTCGGCCGGGTACCGGCAGGCTGACGCCCATGCGGTACGGGCTGCCAAAGAATAGGGCACCGGCAGCGCGCAGGCTGCGCGGCTTGCCGATACGCAGATAGGTTGCCTTGACCTCGTCAATGCAGCTGTCGCACAGCGCGGCGTTGAAGGCCTTGAAGTAGCCCGCTGGACCGGAAGATACCGGCCCGTCCTCACGCAGCTCAGCCAGGGTCAAGCTCCAGGGGCCGACCTCGATGACACCTGCTTCGCGCTGCCCCAGCCCGACGTCACCGCGAAACAGTGCGGCATCCTGAAAGTAGCGCGGCATGAAGCCCAGGGGAATCAGCACCAGCAGAATGTTCAAATGAAAGCGCCAGCGCTGCCACAGGCGGCCCAGGGCGCTTTGCCTGGGCGGGTTGGTTGCGGTCTTCATGCGCGACCCTCTGCGGATTGGCCCAGGGCGTGCTGTGGCGCTGGTTGTTCTTTATTGACCTGATTGCTTTTTTTAAGGGCCTTGGCGGTGGCAATGGCGGTGCGCTTGCTCCAGATCAGCAGGCCGCTGAGCACCATCATGCTGAGTACCAAGCCAAAGAAAAACCAGATCAGCTTGATCCACAGGCCGCCGAAGTCACCAGTGTGCAGCGGGCGCATGGATTCGGTAACGAACTCAAGCCCGCTGCGGTCGCTCAGCAGACGGGTGTATTCCACGTCGCCGTCGTAGGGGTTGATGCCGGCAGTCTGGTTCATCAAGGGATACCAGCCACGACCGCTGACAAACAACAAACTGTAAGCGTTGCCGGGCAGAAATACCGAGCTGGCCTCCAGCGTGGGGATTTCATCAATGGCGCGGGCGATGGCTTCGTCGGTACTCAATTGGGGCGGTGCGAAAAGGTCATCGCTCTGCGGCACATCCTCACGCGCGATGACTGGCGGCACGCCCTCGGTCGAGATGGAGATGTGGTTGTCAAACAGCAGTGCCTGAATCAGAAACCAGGTACCGGTAATGGAAATAACAGCAATGAACCAGATCGACCAGATACCGCTGAGACGGTGAAAGTCACCCCAGAAGATGCGTGCGCCCTGGCGTACACGCAGGCGTGGCGAGAAAAACCCTTTCCAGAATTTCTTGTAGACCACTAGCCCGGTGATCAGCGAGACCAGCATTGGCAGGCCCAGAAAGGACACCAGGTACCAGCCCCAGCTGAAGCCATTGGTGAAGGGCACCAGCCACCAGCCGTGCAGGGCGCGGGTGAATTGGCGGAAGTCGAACGTTGGGCTCACGCCCTGAATGTCGCCGGTGTAGGGGTTGACGTAGAGCGTTGGTGAGCTGCCATCGGGATAGCTGACTCGCGCGCGAATGGCAAAGTGCGATTCGTTTGGCTGGCTCAGGGACTGCACCTTGATGTCCGGTTCTGCTTCGTTGATCTTCTGCAGCACGGCGCCAAAGCTTAAACGCTCGGCGTCCTCTGCGGGCTTGGGTGCCCGGACTGACGGATCTGCCAGCCAGATGATTTCTTGGCTTACAGTAGCCAGGGTGCCGGTAACACAGACAATGAGTACAAAAAACCAGACCGGCAATGCCAGCCAGCTGTGCACCAGAAACCAGATTTTCGAGCGGGACTTCTTGGACATGAGCTCAACTTCTTCAATGATTCGCTAGCGTCAGCTGTCTCGATGGGCGCTTGGCAGCGGAATAGCAGTTCCTGTACCACAGCAGCGTGCCAATAAGCAGAAGATGACGGCCAGATGTAGAACATGATGTTAATGCGAACTGTTAGCATTTTCGTATTTTCTCGGGTCGCTTGTCCATCGGAAAATCGCCCAATTTCTCAGCTTGCGCTGTGTGGTGCGCATATCCGTAGAGCGGCAGCAGGCGATATCGCGGTGTTCTGGCTGTCTTTCAGGGCGAATCTGTTTAACACTGGCAGGCGAATCGCGAGGGGGCTTGGCCTTCTGCGTTAAATCATGAATGCAGGATCAGCCGTATGAAGTTTGCCTTGTTGGAATGGTGTTTACAGGCGCCGCTGGCCACGCCGGCGATGGAGACGGGCGATGCGTGGTTGCAGTGCTGGCAGCAGCTACCGTTTGCTGAAGCCTGTGCTCTGCAACTGGCAATACAGGGTGGTTTTCAAGCGGATCGCGCCGCCTGGGCTTTTGCCAGTGGTTATCAGGCGGCATTGCGCGACCAATTCCCCGCAGCTGATGGCGGAGGCCTCTACGCGTTCTGCCTGAGCGAGCCGGGCGTTCGCGGCTCGCGCAACCTGCAGACCCGCTGGCGAGAAACTGAGAGCGGCATACAGCTGCAGGGCAGCAAGAGCTGGACGCCATTGTTTGAGCAATGCAGCGGTTTTTTCGTTGCCTGCCGGAGCGAAACCGAAGACAGCTCGGAAGGGACAGTTGCAGGCGGCTTTCGTGTTCTTTGCGTGCCGGCCAAGGCAACTGGCGTCACCTTCAGCCCGCGTGAGCCCGGCAGCTTCATGCCGGAGCTGCCAACCGCCTGTATGCAGCTTGATGCGGTGGCGCTCAATGCAGGCGCGTTGCTGCCTGGCGATGGGTGGCAAGCGTACGCTAGTCCCTTTGCAATCAAGGAGGAGCTCTACGTCAGCGCGGCGTTGCTGGCCTACCTGTTGCGTGAAGGACGCAGCAATGCTTGGCCTGTGAGCTATTTGCAACAGTTGCTGGCGGCACTGGCGCTGCTCGCCGAGTTGGCAAGCAGTGCTGGCGAGTCCCCGGTTTCGCAGGTTGCGTTGAGCGGTGTTACCGCCTGGGCACGTCGCTTGTTTGCCGAAGCCGACACGCTGTGGGCCGCCCCGCCAACCGATTCGCGCGCCCAGCGCTGGCTGCGCGACAGGCCAATTCAGACGCTTTGGGCTCCCACCAGCGAGCAGCGTGGTGTCAAAGCCTGGCAGGCGGTTTGTGCGCAGGCCGTCTTGTGAGTGCTACAGGTAGAGAGGCCGCAGTGACGGCACGTGAGGTCTATCAAGCCTTGAAGGATGTTGCGCTTGAGCAGCGCCGGGTGCTCAGCAAAACGCCTCATTCCTGGCAGGCAGTTGTCTCTGGCGAGGTTCTGGTGGCGATCGATGGTTACCAGTTGCGTTTGCGCAAGGAGGCAGGGAGCCTGGATTACTGCATTGGCTGTGAGGCGGCGGACGGGCGCCGTGCAGATATGCATTGCTGGTCAGGAGCGGGTACCGATCCGCTTGAGTTGCTCAGTGTCTGGGAGCGGGCGCGGCTCCTCGCCTTGTTGGGCGCGCAATAGCTATCCTCGCAGGCGCTTTTCTGGCGGGTTGTCTGCGCAGTGTAACCCGGTCGCGTTAGACTGCGGCTAACCAGGAGGCTGTGCTGGACAAGGAACTTGTGCATAGGCCTCCGGTCAACCGGGCAACTTGTCGCCCGCCGGCTTTTTTCTGTGCCGATTAGCACACCGTGAACGTCATGCTTAGTGCTGTTGGCAGCCCCAACCGGGCGATAGCTGCTATATGTATCATTCAAGGGTTATTCGACTCTTTAATCCGCAGGAGTATTGATGTCTCAGGCACTGATGGCTTTTTCCTCATTGTATTTTGCGACGCTGCTGATGCTACTCGGCAGCGGCTTGCTGGGTACCTATCTGGGCTTGTATCTGGCCGCGAAGGAGGTGAGCGAAATCTGGATCGGTGTACTGATGACGGGCTACTACGTAGGCCTGGTAATGGGCGCGTCGACAGGCCACAGGATGATTGCGCGCGTGGGCCACATCCGCGCCTTTGTTGCCAGCGCGGGTGTAGTGACGGCGTCGGTGCTGGGGCACGCGTTGACCGACAACGTCTCTGTCTGGCTGGCGCTGCGGGTGCTGACCGGCATGGCCATGATGTGTCAGTACATGGTGCTGGAAAGCTGGCTGAATGAGCGCGCCGAGTCGCATCAGCGCGGTATGGTGTTTGCCAGTTACATGGTGGTGACCTTCCTTGGGTTGGTGCTCGGCCAGGTGGTCTTTACCGTGATGCCAACCTTGCAGATAGAGCACCTGCTGTTTGTTGCCATGTGCTTTTCACTGTGTCTTGTTCCGGTTGCTGTAACCAAGCAGATCCACCCGGCACCGCTGCATCCGGCACCGCTGAAGGTCAAGTTGTTTGTAGAGCGCATTCCGCAGGCGTTGACCACCATTGCGGTGGCCGGCCTGATGCTGGGCGCTTTCTACGGTATGGCTCCGGTCTTCGGCAAGACGGCCGGCCTGACTACGTCGCAGATCGGTGTTTTCATGGCGGTGACCATTTGCGCTGGGCTGATGGCCCAGTGGCCTGCGGGCTGGCTGTCGGATCGGGTTGATCGCAGTCACCTGATTCAGCTCAATGCGATTGTCCTGACCGGCGTGTCGGTACTGATTGCGCTGGACCTGCTGCCCGGTATGGCGCTGATGGTACTGACTTCACTTTTCGGTCTGCTGGTATTTACCCTTTACCCGCTGGCGGTAGCGCTGGCCAACGACCACGTCGAGCCCGATGACCGGGTGCCGCTGTCGGCCATGCTGCTGGTCACCTTTGGTCTTGGCGCCAGTGTTGGGCCCTTGGCCAGTTCGGCGATGATGAAGCTCTGGGGCGCCGACATGCTCTATATCTTCATGGCCTGCTGCTCGCTGGTACTGGTGTTCCGCGTACGTGCGGACGCGGTGACCGGCGAGCATTTGGTGGAGGAGGCGCCGCTGCACTTCATGCCGGCAGCCGGTAACCTGGCCAGTTCACCGCTGGCTGCTGCGATTGACCCGCGGGTTGACGAGCAGGCGGTGGCTGATCAAATGCAGGATGATGTGATAGAGGAGGTTGAGTCGCTGTCGGAGGCTGAGGTGGCCGCTGCAGATGCTGACCAGGATGATCATCGTCCGGGTTAGCGGCCGATCAGTCGGCGGCAAGGCCGACGGGGCATTAGACCTGGGAATGAAGGCATAAATGCGACGCTGGCAGCTCCATGCTGCCGCCAGTAGCCACAGTCAAAACAGGTCTTCTTTCTCCAGGCGGCGCGCCTCGCGCTGAAGATAGTGGACGAAGCGGTCGATCTGCCGCTGGGCCAAGGGCGAGGGCTGCCGGAAATGCGCGCCAACGTGGGTCTCGTTGGCGGTTTCGACGAAGTTCGCGTGCCGGATTTCCATGCCCAGTTCAAGGCGACCGGTCTCGGGCAGATGCAGATAGCAGGGCTCGAACAGTTCACCCGGCTGCAGTGATTTGCTTAGATCGCCGTCGAGACGAATCTTGCAGCCAGTGGCGGAAATGTCCATCAGAAAGGCTTTCAGGCTGCGCTGGCGCTCGGGGTGGTTCAATTCCAGTGCCATGTCGGCAGTGCGGCGTACGCTGGCACGGAAGGCGCCGCGCTTCTGATGATAGATAACCTCTTCCGGCATTTTTGCAGCATAGGCGGGTGCATCGTCGAGCATGACCTGAGTTGCCCCCGGGCAGGACCAACGGATATGGATGCCCTCATGCCAGGCATCTACCTTGTAGGCTTCACCCTGACTGGCGTAGCGGTCGCCCTCACGCGGGATCATTTCGTCAATCCACACGTCGCCGCGATCGCTATCGAGGTTAACGATAAAGCTCTGGAATTTCTGGGTGCGATCTTCAAAAGTGATGATCAAGGGGTCGCGAGATTGCATCAGTGTCTTGAGTAGCGCAGTAATCTCTATCGGGGAGCGAACTTCGCGCGGGGGCTGTGGACCAGCTTCTTGTGAGAATAGGGTAGACACTTAGGGCTCTCGGTATTATTGGTTTTGGCTAGCGGCCTACTATACATCAAGCTGGCTGATTGGCATCACCTCAGACCTTGGTAAGGTCACGTGATACGCCTGAACGGCTTCGGTTACCCAGTTGGTCGTAAATGTTCTGGCTGGATTCGCCTTGGTTGCGCAACAGGTCAAGCAGATTGGAGGTGCTGTTCTGGCTGTGACGAACCAGGCGCGCATTGCGGTCGTTGGCTGTCTTGCACGCTTCCAAGTGGTCAAGAAATTGCTGGTAGGCGGCGCTGAGTGCCTCATCGTTCAAGTCGCTGACGTGGCTCTGCAGACTTTGTGCACTGATTTGATGTTGGGTGCAATAGTGCTTGATGGTTTGATCGTGGCGGGAGAGCGCTTCCAGCAGCGGGCGTTTTTCCTGCAGCAACAGCTCAAGCTCATCCATGTTTTGCTCGATGATGGCCTGCCGTTCGCGCTCGGTTAAAGCGAGATAATGTTCACAATCCTGGTCAGCTTGTTGAAAAATTGTTTTCAACGCGTGCATGGGTGCCTCCGCAAGCTAAGGCCAGGATCAGGCAGCTGGTCAGCTTTCGAAGCTGAGCAGCTTGTCTGCGATCCTGCTGCTGTCAGTCTGGTAACTGCCGTCAGCAATGGCCTGTTTGATCTGATTGACACGCTCGCTATCGACTTCCGGCAGCTCGCGCAAACGTTCTTCAATGGCCTGCAGCTGCTGTGCCTGCTGGCTGAGGCTAACCGATGAACGCTCGCTAGCAGCTTCCTGAGCGGCGCCAGCAGGGGCTTTGTCGGTGTTGTCGAGCGTAGCTTCACGCTTGCCAGACGTGCTGCCGGTCTGGTTGCTGCGGCCGGCCCCGTTAGGACCATTCGGCGAGTTGAAGTCGATGACCATGATGAATTCCTCAAACTGTAAAATCTTCTCTAACCGCTTTAACGGCCGCGAGGCTGAAAACTTTAGGGAAAATAAGTGTGAAAAGCATCACAGTACGGCGTGCTCGGTTTCGTCGGCAGTATATCCCATAATTTACCGCTCATCACATGTCTACCCTGACCTGACCCGGGCCACTGACGCGGGCCTTCAGTTCGCGATTGGAGTGAGTATTGCGCACCCGTATCTGAGCGCCCAAGGCGCCGCTCTCCAGTGCTTCGCCGGGCATTTTGACCGACACGTTGCCGTTGCTGGCGCTGATAACCACCTTGTCACCGCGCTTAACCACCTCGTTTTGTTCAATCACGGCGAAGGTGATGATGGTGTCTGGTGGTACCGGCCGGGTCAAGCGCATGCCAATCGCCTGCTGAGGGTCTATCAGATACTTGTCGCGCAGGAGGCTGGTATCGCGCTCCTTGAGCGTCAGGTCGGCGGCACTGAGCAGGCTATTGCGGGCCAGGGGGCGAGCACTGACTAGAACCTGCTGGTACAGGCTGACTTGGCCTGGCACAAAAAGGCGCCAGGGCGAGCTGCTGTCGCAGGTCAATCTGACAGTGACCCTGCCCACCGGAATGTCGGGGCTTTCCAGTTCTGCGCTGAGCTGATCTGCGGGGCAAACAGGCAGGCGTAGCCTGGCATCAAGCCTGTTCAATTTGATCTCGTAGCGCGCCGGTAGACCGCTGCGCGCGATATGTTCCTCGACTTCTTGCTCAAGAAACGTGTTGGTCGCGCCGATAAGCTGATCAATGAGCGGATTGGCGAGCGCTGACGTGGAAAAAAATATCGCCAATGCCGCGCACCCGGTGATAAAACGCATACAATTACCTTTATAACAAATGGTCGGTGCGTGTCATTTTACTGTCAGTCCAATAGCCTTAAGGCGAATACTGCAGGAAACATGCCGCATTGAGCTCAATACGATAAGGAGCTGCCCATGGCTGGTGTAATGGATTCAGTCAATCAGCGTACCCAGCTGGTTGGCCAGAATCGGTTGGAACTGCTGCTGTTCAGGCTGTCAGGCAATCAGCTATACGGGATCAATGTGTTCAAGGTGAAAGAGGTGCTGCAGTGCCCACGCCTGACCATGATGCCGAAACTGCATCCGGTGGTTCGCGGCGTGGCGCACATTCGTGGCGGCACCCTGCCGATTCTTGATCTCAACCGCGCAACGGGTGGTCCGGGGCTGGATAACCTGGATACCGCGTTCGTTATCATCACCGAGTACAACTACAAGGTGCAGGGCTTTCTGGTCCGTTCGGTTGAGCGCATCGTCAACATGAACTGGTCCGAGATTCATCCACCGCCAAAGGGTACTGGTCGCGATCACTACCTCACCGCCGTAACGCGGGTCGACAATCAGATGGTTGAGATTATCGACGTCGAAAAGGTGCTGGCCGAGGTGGTGCCGACCAACGAGAAGATTTCCGAAGGCGTCATCAATCAGGAAACCAACGCCGAGGCGGTGTCTCGCCGGGTGCTGATCGTTGACGACTCGTCCATTGCGCGAAAGCAGGTTTCGCGTTGCCTGCAGGAAGTAGGGGTGGAAATTATCACCCTCAACGATGGTAAGCAGGCGCTGGATTGGCTCAAGTTGCAGGCTGATCAGGGTGAAGATGTCAGCAAGTCGTTGCTGATGATGGTCTCGGATATTGAAATGCCTGAAATGGATGGCTACACGCTGACGGCAGAAATACGCAATGATCCACGTCTGAAAGATCTGCACGTGATGTTGCATACCTCGCTCTCAGGTGTGTTTAACCAGGCGATGGTCAAGAAAGTGGGCGCCGACGACTTTCTTGCCAAGTTCAAGCCGGATGACCTGGCTCAGCGGGTTATCGATCGTCTGCACGCCGTGCGCGATCAGGTCGAGTAGCGGATGGCGAGGAACCCAACACTGAACTCACACAACGCAAGGCGGCCCGAGTGACTTTGGCAAATCAGGACTTTCAGGTATTTCGCGAGTTTTTGGAAAAGGCCTGCGGCATCGTACTGGGTGACAACAAACAGTATCTGGTATCCAGCCGGCTTAACCGGCTGCTGGAGCAGGAAAAGATCGGCAGCCTGGGTGAGTTGGTCAAACGTATCCAGGCGCAGCCGCGCGGTGGTTTGCGTGAATCGGTGATCGATGCGATGACCACCAACGAAACGCTCTGGTTTCGCGACGTTTATCCGTTTGAAGTGCTCAAGAAGAAGTTGATCCCCGAGTTCATCAAGAACAGCCCGGGTCAGCGTCTGCGTATCTGGTCTGCCGCCTGCTCGTCGGGTCAGGAGCCTTATTCGCTGAGTATGTCGATCGATGAGTTCGAGCGCAGCAATTTGGGACAGTTGCGCGGTGGTGCGCAGATTGTGGCGACGGATCTGTCAGGCGGTATTCTGAACGCCGCCAAGAGCGCCGAGTATGACAGTCTGTCGGTGGCGCGCGGCCTGTCACAAGATCGGCTGGCGCGTTACTTTGATCAGTTGGCGCCGGGTCGCTGGGCGGTCAAGCCGCCGCTGCGTAACCGGGTCGAGTTTCGCGCGATGAACTTGCTCGACAGTTATTCGATGCTGGGTAAGTTCGACATCGTATTTTGCCGCAACGTGCTGATCTACTTTTCTGCCGACGTTAAAAAAGACATCCTGCGGCGTATTCACGCCACTCTCAAGCCGGGCGGCTATCTGATGCTGGGCGCCTCCGAGGCATTGAATGGCTTGCCAGAGCTCTATCAGATGGTGCAATGCAACCCGGGTATCGTGTACCAGGCGCGCTGACTTTTCCTCCGTTTCATACCTCTCTTTGCCGCCCCTTAGTGTGCGGCAAAGTCTTTGCCGCTTCCTCTGATGTTCCTGCTGCCGCTTGCCGCTTGCCGGTAACGCCTTGCCGCTTTATCGCTTGGTGTTAGCCTAACTCTATGTATTTATTGGCTTTCTATTTTTGGCATGCCGTTTGCTTTGTTGTTGGCAGAAAGGTCTTTTGGCCCTGGCGCCAGAACGAGGAAGTTTGCCATGAGTTTGAGTTTCGAAAACGCACTGGGTTTGCACGAGCAAGCGCTCAAGTTCCGCTCTCAGCGGGCCGAGGTGCTGGCCAACAATCTCGCCAATGCGGAAACACCCAACTACAAAGCGCGTGATCTGGATTTCAGCGCGGTGCTGGCAGCGCAGCAGAGCGGCGGTAGTCAGGCTGTGAGTGTGACCCAGACCGATGACGGCCATATTGC
>Ga0105357_10000880_pt1 | contig 16216 bp, 14 predicted proteins | sample GOMGulsemesocosm_4_FD_83660 | JGI IMG/M metagenome (GOLD analysis project Ga0105357, IMG submission 83660) | Methane-oxidizing microbial communities from mesocosms in the Gulf of Mexico - GOM15B Gulf of Mexico | ecosystem: Environmental > Aquatic > Marine > Cold seeps | place: USA: Gulf of...
CAAAGAAAAGAAAAACTAGAAGAGCAAAATACTAGTTATAACAAAGAGTATCTAGAACTATCAAAAACAATCAATCTGTGTGAGAGTAAAAAAAGAGATCTAGTAGCTGAGCAAGAACACTTTAAAACAGTAGCGAAACATGGACTGCGAAATAAACAAGAGTTAGAACAGCTTGCTTCATATACCTATGATGTCTCAAAGCACACGCAGCTACTAGAAGAGCAAAAAGAACTAAAAGCTAAGTATGAGTATGTTTTAAGTTTAGAGACCATGCTGAAGCGCTTAGATACTATCAAAGAAGAACTAGAAAAAGTAAAACAAAACATAACAAGCTTTGAGCAACAGTACAATGAAAAAGAACTAGAATATAAAACAGTAAACTATGATGAACTGAAACACAAAACAACCCAAGAACTCTATACTCAAACACAAAAAGAAAAAGAGACAAATACAAATACACTAAACGATATCAAAGTACAGTGTGCAAGCATTGAAGGGCAGATAAAAACCATACGTGCCAGCCTAGATAACAATAACACCCAACTGGAAAAAGTACAAACTAAAAAAGACGACCTAAACGACTATGAGAAAATCAAACTAAGCCTAGGTGAGTTTAAGACCAAACTAAACGCCAAAATAGCTCCAAGAATCTCAGATATCGCTTCAGATATGTACTCTATCATCACCAAAGGAAAGTACCAACATATAGAAGTGTCCAATGACTTTGACTTTTTCATCTATGAGGAAGGACAGAAGTTTCCAATAGAGCGATTTTCAGGAGGAGAGATTGACTTAGCAAACTTAGTACTACGTATTGCCATATCAAAGACTCTGAGTGAATTAAGTGGAGCAAGTAGCGTAGAGTTCTTAGCATTCGATGAGGTATTTGGAAGTCAAGACGAATCTAGAAGATTAGAAATCTTAGAAGCCTTTCATACTATCAAAGAACAGTATCGGCAGATATTTTTGATCAGTCATGAGATGGAGATTAAGGAAATGTTTGAGCACGTAATCGAACTCTAACATTTCTAACCAACATCTTTTAGGCTTATTATGTATTCAAGAGGGGATATTTAAATTAATTAGCCAATGTATCTGACAACGTTAATATTACTTTAGTAATTGATATTCATATGACTTCTTTTCTTTTTTTATCCGTAAAAAAATAAACAAAAAAACTCTCCAGCGAAATGTTGAAGGTCTGCGACTCCCTAAGTTTTTCACCTCTGAAAGCTTGATTTTATAACTCGTTAAAACATGCTCCCAGCATGTTTATTCACACTCAAACAGAAAAAATCGGGTAACGCTTTAAGATATAAAAACCTTAGCTTCAACAAATGCTGGACATAAGAGAAAAGAGACGTCGACCTATTACTTTACATATAGCTCTTGTTTAGTATAAAGATTAGGAAGAATGTTTAATTGCAATATTGGGACAGCTAGCAGCATCTGCAGAAGCCGAGTGATTATTTGTATTTCTAAAGCCGTTTGCCAACTGTTTGAACGTTTATAAATGTGCTGGGAGCACATTTTAGTGAGTTTTGGCAAACCGAAAAGAACAAATAATAATCGAGGGTAGCTTTAGCCTTCGAAGCCGCTGTTGTTTTTGTTTACTTTTTGTCAATACAAAAGTAAAAAAGCGAAGACCTATAGGTCTTTAAGAGTAGAAAAACATATAAAACACCTATTCTTCAAGTTCCTTTATATTTATCTTAGGTGCAAAAAACAAAAACAATATGTTGATTATGGAATATGTAAAAAATGAGTATAAAACAAATGAAGTGTTATAAAAATCCGGGGACAGTTTACCTATTTATTTTATTTCTCATTTTTAATTAGTATCCTGTCCTCTAGATTTTCGAAAGATGAGTTATAAAAATATTTATAAACTGTTCAATAACTTGTACTATATAGCTTTGATTATATTGCTTGGTTGTAAATCTAGAAGTTTAATATCTTCATGACCAACTGGTACAATGCTATAACTTTGTCTTTTTGCTTTTAATACTAAGAATTCGTGGTCTTCTTTTAAAGTTAAGTTATAATGTCTTTTTAGATACTCTAGAAGCTTACTTGTTACAGTTACTCTATCAAAGTTATCAATCTTTTTTAGTATTGCTTCCGTCGTGATGTTTGATAAATCACCGCTTCCTATTTTACTTAATTTTATCACTGGCTAGTCCTATTTATATTTTTTATACGGTTATACTACAATCTCAAATAAATATCAATAGCAATGGCAATATTATCTATTCATATTTAGAATTTAAAAGAAAACTAAATCCACAAAAACTAGGAGAATAAATCATGCAGAAAACCATCACAAAATTACGAAAAAAGTTAAAGAAACAAAAAGTTTTAAATAAAAAACTGAGCTGTGATATAGTGGAGTACCACCATGACATTATCATCCTAGACCAAAACAACTTTTCCCAAGAAAAACACATATCAAAACTACAAGCCAAACTAAAACAATGTGAAGATATCTATCTCAAAGATACAAAATCCGAGTTTGATAAACACTTACAAAAACTCTTGATTGATATAAAAAGTTTAAACAAAGAAGACAGTTCTTTTTATACAAATGCTTTGAAATACTTAAGTGGATATATCCAAGCCTTACAAAGATACTCTAATGGAGATACCAAAGCTATCATGGATAAGATTGATGCTTATAAAAGTAAAGCTATGCAGAGTCAAACACTAGTGCAAAAACTACGGAGAGATAAAAAGACTTTGTTTAAAAAGCTTAATGCCATGTCAAAAGAGATAGATGTTTTTAAAAGTGAAGTGGAAAAGAGTATTATTTAAGTTTAACTCACTGACGATGAATATCAAAACTTGAGGTCGCATTTTCCGACCTCAAGTTTAATCGTTACAAGTAAGTGTCAAATAGCACAAGAAATCAATAGTACTTAGCATATATACTATATATATGAAACTATATTGGTAATATGTAGCATATATGCAAACTATATGATATAATTATTTTAAGGAATTAATATGGATGATTTTAATTTGATGAATGATGAAGAGATAATAAAAACATTGGCTAAAAGATTTGAACAAGTAAGAATAAAAAATGAACTCTCCGAAGTGGATGTTTGTAAACAAGGTGGCACAAATAAAGATGCTATTCATAGATTTAAAAATGGTAAAAATATCAATTTGAAAAATTTCATTGCTATGTTGAGAGGTGTTGGTTTACTTGAAGAGCTTTCCAATGTTTTTGTTTCACAAACTGAATATAGCCCCAAACCCCAAGTACAAAAAAAACCTAAAAAAAGAGTATTCAAAAAAAATAAAGATGTAAATATAAATGATGAGTTTAAATGGGGAGATGAGTCATGAGTAATAGTATAGAGGTTAAACTGTGGGGAACTACAGTTGGCTATTTGGGATATGAAGAGGGTTCTAATATTGCTGTATTTGAATATGATGATGCTTTTATGAAGTCTAACATTCTAATATCTCCTATAAACATGAAATATCCTCCCTCAAGACACTCTTTTCTAAATACCAGTTTCAATACCTTTAAAGGGGTTCCTGGAATATTTTCAGACTCATTACCAGACAAATTTGGAAATCAATTAATAGACCAATTCATGGCTGAAAAAAATATTGCTCCTACTGATATCACAACACTTGATCGTTTATTATATGTGGGTAATCGTGCAATGGGTGCAATAGAATATCATCCCTATAAACTCAATAATGAAAGCAATAAAAATGTTGCGTTAGATATGCCTTTATTATCAGAACTAGCAGAACTGGTTGTAAACAATAAAGGCGACTTACAAAAAGAATTAAAGAATACAAACACAAGAGAGGATGCACTTAATCTAATACGAGTGGGTTCTAGTGCTGGAGGCGCGCGTTCAAAGGCACTGGTGACAAGAAAAGCAGATGGACTACTTTATGATGGAACAGTCCTTTATAATGAGAATTGTTCTTACTGGTTATTAAAATTTGATTCTGAATCAAATAAAGATCGAGACCATGGAGATCCAAAAGGTATGACAAGAGTAGAGTATATTTATTCACTGATAGCAAGACAGTGCGATATTAATATGCCAAATACAGACTATATTGAACATGCAACGGATTTTTATTTTTTAATTGAGCGTTTCGATAGAGTGGTTAAAGATAAAAAAACTACAAAGCTTCATTATATTTCATGGGCTGGAGCGGCACACTTTGACAGAGATGCCTCCGGAGCTTATTCTTATGAGCAGCTAATAATGACAATGAGAAGTATGGGACTAGGACAAGATGACGTCAATGAAGTTTTTAAAAGAGCAGTCTTTAACATAGTGGGTAGAAATCAAGATGACCATACGAAAAATTTTGGTTTTTTGATGAATAAAAAGGGTGTGTGGAAACTATCTCCCGCTTTTGATATGACATATGCTTATGACCCCACTGGCAAATGGACCAAAGTTCATCAAATAAAACTTAATAGAAAGCAAGACAACTTTACTGAAAAAGATATAGTATCATTTGGAAAATACTGCAATATAACAGAGAAAACATCATTGGATATTTTAAAAAATACTATAAGCAAGTTTTTAAAGTTTGAAGATTTTGCAACACAATATGATGTAAGTAAAGACCTTAAAGATACTGTGTTGAGCAATCTTAGACTGAAATTTTAGAATATACTACAAAATAACACTTTTTTCTAATGCCTCTTCTTATTCTTGAGGATAAATATAAAACTGCACAATAATTGTTAGTTTTAATAGTGCACTAACAACTCCCATCAATATCAAAGGCCATCCATCTGAAAGGCCAATAACCAAACCAAATACAATATTCATCTCATCTTTTGCAAAAAGTATTCCCTAAAATTTATCAAAAATCATTAAGAATAAAAATTTATAAACATAAAAGTATTATGAGAGGATAATATATAAAAATTGATTTCTTAAAATGAAAACATCATAAAAAGAGTAAAGTATATGGAAAAATTTAATAGAAGGTTATTTTTACAGCGCTCACTAATGGTAGGTGCTGGTTTATTACTACCTCCACAACTTGCTCCCATTTATGCAAGTACTTTAAAAGATGAAAAAATCAAAGAAGAAAATGCCAAGTATATTTTTAATTTTAGTTCACCATATTACACCTCAAAAAACTTAACTACACCCCATGTACATATAGAGATCAAGGAATTAATTGAACGGTATACAAACAACAAAGTCTATGTAAGGATTCATGATAGAGGTGAAAGAGGAATAGGAAGTCCACTTTCTAGTAGTGTAAAACATGGAGTATCACAAGGTGCCCTGATATCTGTCTCAAATCTAGTACCTATGATTCCTGAGTTGGATATTTTAAATATCCCTTTTTGGTCGGCTAATGATAAGGAATACTTACGTCTCATTAAGTCTAAAATTTGGCAAGATCGTATATTACAAAAAACAGAAAAAAACAATATCAAGGTATTGCTACATTATTTAGTCGGTGCACGAACAGCAACATCTACCAAGAAGTACGGAAAACTCATCAAGTCACCTGAAGACTTTGAGGGACTTAAGTTTCGTATTCCTGGTTCAAAGAGCTTAGAACTTTTTTATAAACTAAGCAAAGCAATACCTATGAACCTTCCTTGGAGGCTCACTTCAAAAGCAGCATCTCTAGGAAGATTTGAAGCACTAGATCCCTCTATAATTGGCCTTTATGCTGGACCTGGCGAATTAAATAAGGAGTTAGGTGTTATTAGTGAAATAGAGTCCGTGCATGATGGTTGGGTTGCTATTGGAAACAATGATTTTATAGAATCTTTGGACCCAAAAACACGAATTCAGCTTCTAGATGCCTTTGAAGAAATTCAAGTTTTACAAATAAAAAGCTATCAAGACTCAAAAAATTATTGTATTCAAGAGTTCAAAAAGTTAGGAGTAGATGTATATACTCCAAGTTATAAAGAAAAAGAAATATTATCAAAGGCCTTTGGTCATACAAATCCTGTATGGAAGCCAGTTAAGAAAAGACTCTTAGGTAGCAATGGATTAGCTATTTTTGATGAGTTTTATAAAGTAGTTCATGGGTAGTTTATTAATTGATATTATTGAGAGTAATTCTCCATTATTCTTTTAACTTCCCCATCTTTTAACATCTTATATAAAATCACATCAAATTCTTTTTGAAATTTGTTTGCATAAGGATATTTCCCATTTTTCATTGCTATTTCAGAGTATCCAATATACACAGGGTCAGTACCAATAACAGTTCCAATTAGAAGTTTCTCATGTATGCTTGGATTATAAACTTCCGCTTTTTCAAGACGTTTTATCTCAATGTCAAAGGCAAGCTTTTCCATCATGATACAATCATGACGTTTTCTAGTGAGCATCTTGATAAGTGCTTCAGATGAATTTGTTGTGCGGTATTTAATTTTACCTTCTTTGACAAAAGTTCTAAATAGTTTTCCTCCCCATCCATCAAAACCAGCCACATTTCCAATGGTCAAGCCTTGGTAGTCTTCAGGCCAATTAGGTCTTTTTTGTTTCAAAACTTCTTGCGTACAAACGGCAACTATAGTTTCAGTATAAAAAGGCAAAGAGTAGGGGTATAAGTAGAACCAATCATGGGCATGAAAAAATGCAGGAGCTAGTCCAAAACCATCTCCTTCTTTCATCAGTTTTTTACCTCTATTCCAAGGTACAGGAACAATTTTAACATTAAAGTTTTTCATCTGTGAAAATGCTGCTTTAAGAATTTTTACATATATTCCTTTTGCTTGATCATCTTGCTTGTAACTAAAAGGTTTATATCCATCATCCACATGGATAATTACATCTGTTTTTTCTCCTTGAAGATTAGAGCCAAAAAGTATTATCAAAAAAATGATGTATAGACATCTCATTTATTTTCCTTACACTCTTTATAAGAAGTTTAATCCTTTCGTACTTATGACTATATAATGGTAGGACATTACATTTTAAACATGTGTTTCTAATAAAGTTTGATCTGGTTTAAAACAAAATCAATTTAACACAAGCAATAAAATAAGCAATTTTGTAACCATGAAATTGTTGTTTACTTTTATATCCTTTAATAAAGTACTTGTGGACAATATAAATCATGACTACGTCTTAAATAATTATTTATGCACATCATTCTGATAATGTAATATAAATGTGATTTTTACTTTTCACAATACTCAAATTTTGGTCATAAATATTTTACTTTTTAAGTTTTACTGATATATAATTATAAACATTATCTGGGGAGATTCTATGAGAATAGGTAATAGTACTTTGTTTTTAAATGCCACTGACAATTTTAATAATAATGAAGTACTGCCTAAAAACACACCCCTGAATATATCAAATGATAAATTTCTAGGCGCATCCGTCTCTAAAAGTATCACATCTTCAATGAATACTTTTGCATTGGATATTCAAAATACAAACTTGCAACTCTCCTCAATACAGACTTTAAACAATAAAATAGATCAAAACATTGAGTCACTACTTGATACAAAAGAACTCTTGATACAATTTTCAAAAAGTAATATGAAAGAAAATGAATCAGATTTATTTGATAAAATAAAACATTTGGCTATTGAATTTGAATTGATTCCCCAAAAAGAAAACTTATTGCAATCCTACCAAACGATTGATGAGACCCTATCATATATTTATCCTGATAAGCAGGATTTAGAAGATAGAATGATACAAGAGCGAGTACACGCAAGTTATTTTTTAAATCCAAATCAAAAATTCTATACTGAATCAGAACAACGTGCTTACCAAAATAGACTTGAATCTGCAAAAATAAACCCACTTTATTTAGAACCAAATGATAGAAAGATTTATTTTGATAATTTAGGTAAGTCAATGGATATGTCAAGTAAATTAGACAAGAGAACTGAGTTTGATTCTGTTATTGATGCAGTTTATAATGCAAAACGAATTTTGCAAGATACCAAAAATATAAAAGAATTATCTTCAAGTATACATAGCTTAGGCTCCTCTCAAATAGGGGCTAATACAAATATTTCAGGTTTCTCATCACAAAAAAGTTTTTCTTTTACATCTGATAAAACTATTTCAAATCAAAATACAAGTGACAACAATAGTGTTAAAAGTATTGATGAGCAAATTGATATTTTAGATGAAGTACACGAAAAACTTTTACTTGCTTCAAAAGACACTTCCTCCATATCCCAAAAAGAAGAATTATATGATGAAATCAAAGAATTACTAAAAGAATTAGACCCAGAACTTATTCAAGGTTTATTTGAGGGGATGGATGAGTTTGCTAGTTCTACTTCTTATTATGATGATTTATTATCAAGTAATATTGCTTATGCAACTGACACAGAAGAATACTTACAATATCAATCAGCTTTTATCGTTGCTGGTTCTGAATATTCACAACTTAAAAGTTCTGATTTTGTTCCTTTATTAAACAAACAATTGGATGCTCTTTTAGAAAAACAAAAAAATGAACTATCAGAATTAACTGACTCCTCTTTTGAAGTTTCTTCTTATAAAGAAGCTAAGTCATATGAAGAGCAGTTAGAAAGAAGAGAAGTGGAGTTTAACAGTCTATCAGGTACAGAAAAACATAACTTTTTAGCAAACAAATATAAAGTATTGGAAAAACTCGAATTCAATGAAGAAGATAATGGATTGATGAAGTTCTTGGCAGCAGATAAAAATGACTACAACAAACTCAACAAAGAATTAAATGGACGTTTTCTTGACGTAGAAAAAGTAAAAAACGAAGAATTAACAGAGTTGCTAAATGGATTGAATTCTATATATCATGCTAAATATGGTGCTGGTGTCTCAACTCATGTAGAGGCAAAGACATATCTAGAAAAACTGAATCGTCGAGAACTGGATATTGATGATTTGACTAGAGGAGAACAAGATCGTATTTCCTATTTCAAGGATGTTGCACAGAGGTTAATGCTTGGTGATAGAGGTGGGAATAGTGACAGTTCTGAAGTATTTAAAAATAATATTGATAACTTAATTGAAAATGTGGATAACATGATCAATATTTTAAACAAGTCAAAACTAGATTATGCTTCACTTAAAAAAGACATCCAAGATTCTAGTGTTGATTTTGAATCTTTGGAAAAAGAAAACAATAGTTTGAAAATAAATTCAAATGACATATCAAATTTTTCAAGAAACAGTATCCATGAAAAAAATGGGAGTTTTAGTTTGTCTCAAGGTCAAAACACTTCTCAAGATAGAGTTTCTCAATTGATTGCTTAATAAGTAATATTCAAGTTTGATGTCTCACAAGCTAAGAGTATTTTCTTTCTAGGTATTCCCCATCTATATCCACCCATCGCAGCTGTCTTTGAGATGACTCTGTGACAAGGTATCAGATATCCGATATGATTAGAGCCAATGGCAGTGGCAACTGCTCGTACTGCTTTTGGTTTACCTAAAAGCTCTGCAATATCAGAGTAGGTGGATACTTCACCTTCCTTTATATTTAGGAGCGCTTTCCATACATTGATTTGGAAGTTCGTACCTTTTACAAATAAATCAATCTTTTCTTTGTGGATGAATATTTTATTCAACTCTTCTTGTGCCAAAGCGTCAACATGTATAAAGTTTGCATTTCCCCAACTTTTTGTGAGTCTTTTAAAAACATCTTCATATGAATCCTCATAAAACTCTAATGCACAAATCCCTTTAGCTGTACTTGCTATCATAGTTTTTCCATAAGGTGAGTATCCAAAACCATAGGTGATTTCGAGGTTGGTACCCATTTTTTTATATTCATTTGGAGTGACACCTACAAAGTTGATAAAAAGCTCGTGGAGTCTACTGGAACTTGATAGCCCAAGATTTAAAGAAGCATCCAAATTGGACTTAGAGTTCTTCAAAGATTCTTTGGCATGGGAAAATGTGGTTGCTTGTAAAAACTGCATGGGAGTGATACCCACATACTCTTTAAACACCCTTGCAAAGTGATGTTTACTCAAACCTATATGTGAAGCCACATCATCTAGTTTTGGTTGGTACTGATAGTTTTCATCAAGATACTCTATCGCATCTTTGATTTTATTATAGTGTTCATATTTTTTTTCTAATTGGTTCATTTTTCCTCTTTACATATAAACAATAGGGAAGTAAAAATAAACCCTATCATTTTTTTCTTTCTTTATTAAGCATAAGGAAGTAATAATAAACCCCATCATGTAATCTCTTTATTTATTAACCACAGTGAAGCAAAAATAAATCCACTTCCTACGATCATATTCATTGTAAATTCTTCATTGAGTAAAAATACACCCAAGGCAGATGCGCTAATAGGAATAAGATAGGTTACAAGTAACAATTTTACTGCACCAATACTAAACAACAATTTAAAATAGATGATATAAGCAATGGCAGTAGAAAATAGTGCCAACCATATCAAGTCTTGCCAAGCATAAAGAGACTCAACTTCTACGGAGTGGATGGAGGAACTAAAAAGTACGTAAATAATAAGTGAACTGCAAGACAACATTCCAAAGACACTTAACAAGGGATCATACTCTTTGAGTCTTTTCCCATATACTCCCGCAATTGCATACGAGACAGCGGCTGCTATTGCAAAAAATGATGCAGACTCAAAAGTTCTAAAAGTATCAGGTTGAAGTAATATAACCATACCTACAAATCCCACTATTATTCCAATACTTTTAATTCGATTTAGTTTTTCATCTTTGGTAAAAAAATTTGCAAGAATTGCAGTGAAAATTGGTGTGGTAGCATTAAATAAAGAAGCAAGAGAAGCTGTAATAGTCTCCTGTGCATAAGTGATGGCTAAAAAGGGAATGACATTGTTTAAGCAGCTCATAATTAAAAAAGTCACCCACAGTTTTAGACTTAGAATAATTTTTATTTTTTTTACTATCAAAACAAATAAAATAAACAAGGTTGCAAAAAACACACGAAAGAAAACGATTTGTTCAAAAGAAAAGTACTCATATGCATTTTCTACAAAGTAAAAAGATCCTCCCCACACTATAGACAATAAAATAAGAAGTAACCAGTTTTTAAAACTCATGATTTACCTTTTTATTTGTAGTATAGTTGGATATCTATAGTTTATTCAATCCGAATCTTGCTTTTTCTAAAGTAATAAATGAGGTAGAGTAAAGGTTATCTGATTACTTAAAAGAAATCTAAAGTATCTTCATCTAGAGAAGTATTGCTTTCAAAAATATGTTCTAACTCCAAACATGTATTTGAATAAGAAGCATCAAAATAGTTCACATTATCTGTGTCTTTATTCACAAAAACCATGTTTATCCAGTTATATAAGTCTTCAAGTACAGACATGATTCCATCGATAAATAAATCTTTTTTATCATTATCTTCAAATTGACGCTCTTCAATACTATCTACAAAGTCAATTAGCCTTTTCGTGGCTTTGGCAGTAACACTAAAGGTACCCAATTGATTTAGTACGTCTATTAGCTCCGTTAAACCTTGTGTGATTTGAGAAAGTCCTATTTTAGTTAGACTTGGATGTGCATTTGCTATTTTGCAAGCGATATTTTGGTAGCTCTCAATTTTGTCTTGAAAAACTTCTACTCTATCAAGATCAAAGTAGTCGAGGTTTGAAGTAAAGTCTTCTGCACTTTCGCTCTTTATTACGGGTACTATTCTTTTTTCATGAACGGGAGGGGTGATTACTTTCTTTTTACTGGGTTCTATTTTTGCTTTTTCTTCTTGCAAACTTGTTTTTGTTGAAATGTTTTTTTGTGCAAGCAGTTTTAGTTGAAAGGCTTGACGTTTGATTAGTTTGTTATTATAAATGAGTTTTAAAACTCGTGATAAAACATATATCATTGTTTGGTGATTGTAAGGCTTCTCTAGTATACCTTCAACACCCAGTGCCAGTGTTGCTCTCATTTGATTGATGTCTTTTATAGCTGATAGTACCAGTATATGTTGCGAGGGAGATTTTAATCTAATTTTACTAATCAATTCTAAACCATTCATTTTTGGCATCATTATATCAGTGATGATTAAGTCATATTTCTTTTTCCCAAGATTCCATTTACGATAGGCTTCTTCTCCATTACTTGCAGTATCTACACTGTTGAAAAAATTCTCAAATAAACTTTTATATTCGCGTAAAGTGAATTTTTCATCATCTACAATAAGCAAAGACATGGAACTTGCGTATTCATAGACCATCTTTTCAATAACTTTTGACACACAATATCCTTATTAAAACATTAGGTATCCTAATTTTATACTTATAAAGTATACGTCATTATAAAAAGGGTAAGTTAGTTTAATAAGATAAGGTATTTTTACTTTATATTTTAGAATATTTGCAAACTTGGGTATAGACTACTATAAAGTTTTAATATTTAAAAGAGTAAAGTTTTACATGAATTATTTTGAAAAAATCATCAGTATTGTTAAAAAAATATTTGAAAAAGAAGTTCGATTTCCTTGTATAATCTGGGATGGTAAAACTATGACTTATTTAAATCTAACCCAAGATGAAATTGATACACGTCTGCGTGAAACAGACAATGAAGAACTGACAATCACAAAGAAAGATGAACTTTTACCTGAATAAATAAAATAATATCAATTACCACAAAATAGCCACAAATTTCCAATAAGATTATGCATAATAGTTTTCAAGGAGATATTATGGACGCTTCAACTTTACATATATTGTTTACTTTTATAGGAACGCTGGCAATTTTATTTATACCTTATTATTTTTTTATAAAGTTTCCTCTTCTTAAGTCTTAATAATTATTCTAAAATGATTTTGTTCTAGTGAAAAATTATGTTAATATGCGATGATTAAAACAAGGCTTAACATAATTTGAAAAAACTCAAATATTTAGAACACTATGCAGATTCATTAAAACAACAAGTATCACAACTTCTAGAAGATAACAAACTTGATAAATATCTTTTAAGTAAATATAAAAAAGCTCATGTTTATAAAAGTGATAAAAGTTTATACGAATATGCAATTGGAATCAAAAACGACTTTTTAAAAAAATCCCTCCCTCTTAGTAAAGTAATCTATGATGGCAAAATCAACGTAATCAATGATGCACTGGGTTTACACACTATAATATCACGAGTGCAAGGCGGGAAACTAAAAAGTAAAAATGAAATCAGAGTGGCTTCTATTTTCAAAAACATGCCCGAAGAATTTCTAAAAATGATTGTTGTTCATGAGCTGGCGCACCTAAAAGAAAAAGATCATGATAAAGCTTTTTACAAACTATGTGAATATATGGAACCAAAATATCATCAGTACGAGTTGGATTTACGTTTGTATCTTACTTATATAGACAAACATGGGAAATTATATTAAAACGAATCAGTTTCTTTTCCTAATATTCTTTCGTTTTACTTCTTTTTAAAATTATTACTCATCATTATTTCATATAAAACTCTGGCAATTTCTTCAAGATAATAATGCCTGAATTTTTCCTTAAGTATTTTTTTAGAACAAATGTTCTATACTTTTAGAACATTTGTTCTAAAGGAAAGTTTTGAGTTCAAGAAAAGAAAAAATCATAGAGACATCTATTGAATTATTTAATACAAAAGGAGCCATAAATACCACTACTCGTCATATTTGTGATGAGTTAGGAATCAGTGTTGGCAATCTGTATTATTATTTTAAAAATAAAGAAGAGATTATAATTGTGATTTATCAAAAGTTTATGAGCGAACTGGGAGCTCATTTTACTGCTGTTGATGAAAAAGTAGATACTGCCTTTGATTATTATAAGTTTTTAACTGCCCAAATGGAATACGAATATCAATATAGATTTCTTAGACTTGAAATGGCAAATCTTATTCAAGCATATCCAAAAGTAAGAGAAGCACTTGAATTTGGCGTGAAAATCAAAATGCAACAATTAACATATCTTTATAAACACCAAATGAATTTTGGATACTTAAAAAAGATGGATGAACAAGAACAAGAGTTTATCACTGCAAATACTATGATTATTGGCTCACAATGGGAAATTTATTGGATACTTTCTCATTGTGAAAACGAACTAAAACGAAGAAGAAATGGTGTATTAAATTTACTTTATTTTATGAAACCATATATGACAAAAAAAGGCTTGGAAGAAACAAATTTATTAGAGTCAATAGATTTTTTACAAAAGGAAAACAATGAAACAGTTTAAAATATATTTTTTACTTCTTTTATTAGTGGGTATTTCACATTCTTCGGAACTGAAGATTGCTTTGATAAGTGATGGTTTTAATGAAAATCTTGGGAAACGAATCTCAAGTGAGTCAAGTAAACTCTTTAATTATGAAGATAAAATTAGTTTCCAAAAGCATCAGATTAACAATAAGTCTGAATTTGACAAGCTTTATAAACGTCTGTCAAAGAACAAAACTATTGATGTGATAATGGGTGTGGGGTACCAAAACTCAGGATATTTAATCTCTCAAAAAGATTTTCCTAAACCCAGTATCGCTGTAGGTTTTACTTATTGGAAGATTCAAAAAAGGCCAACTGCCAAAAACTTAAGTGTCATAGACTACTCATCTTTTTCACAAGATTTAGAATTTATAGTCAATAATTTTCCCCAAGACAAAAGAACCACCATCGTAAATGATTTTATAGATAATAGAGATGAAAATACTTTTAAAATATCTCAAAAAAATAAATATAGAGATTTTGACTTTGTACATGTATCTTCTTTAAAAGGAAGTACAAAAGATGATAAAGAGAACCTCTTTAAGTATTTAAACGAAAACAATATTAAGTCATTTTATGAAGGTGATGTTTCAACGCTAAGTGATAAACCTTTGTTTTCTAAAACACAAAAAGATACTACAAAGATAGCCAGAGCGATAGCTTTGTCCTTGTATCAAGTATTTATTGAAAATGAAAAATTGGAAAACTATATAAAAGTATACTCCAATGAACAAGTGCTGTTTCACAGTATCACTGCATCTAAGATGGAGTTTTATCCCAGCTTTGATTTATTAAACAAGGTTATAAAAAAAGATGAGATTGTATCAAATATAAAAACATTGGATTTAGATGATGCCTTACGTTTAGTTACCCAAAACTCATATGATTATAAGATTGCAAACAATACTTTGTATTTATATGGACAAGATATCAAAAATGCCAAAAGTGCTTATCGACCAGATATTTATGTGGATGCTTCTTACTCAAAAATCGATGCAGATAGAGCATCTTTCAACAATGGCGAAAAGACACTGACAACTGGTATTACTCTATCCCAGCTCATCTACTCCAATAGTGCATTAAAAAACATCAATATTCAAGAATATGTTTATGATTCCCAAGAAAGTGAAAAGAAGCTCGTGCAGCAAGCTGTATTATATAAAGTAATTATCACCTATCTAAACACATTGAACTATCAAAAAAACTATGAGATCGTGAAAGATAAAATCAATTTCATCAAACAAAATCTTAGCCTAGCAAAAAATAGACTGGAAGTTGGCACCAGTGATAAAAGTGATATTTATAGATGGGAGAGTGAATTGGCAAATGTTAATCTAGACCTTGTAAGTGCTAGAAAGAACTATAACTCTTCTAAAATTGAACTATCAAATTTACTTCAAATCCCAAGTAGGGAAAATATATCTTTAAAAGAGTACTCAATCCAAAACGATCTATTCAAACTTTTTGGAAAAACACCTGCAACTTTAGTATCTAATCCGCATGATTTAGAAAAAGTATCTAAGTTTTTAAGTGAAGATTTAATTTTAAATCATGATACTTTAAAAACTTATGAGAACTTAATCAAAGCAAAAAAAGAAGAACTTCAAATGAACAAGGAGAGTAAATACTCTCCCAGTGTTTATCTAAATGCAAATATCAACAATACAGTAAATAGAAGTGGAAGAGGGGCTGATGTTGTAAATGCTTGGGATGATACTTCTTATAAGTTCGGTGTAGATATAAAAATACCTTTATATGAAAGTGGTAAAAAAGATATTTCTATAGAAAAAAGTAGACTTGAATTAATTAATCTGCAATATACTTTACAAAACGAGAAGTCCAAAATCCAAAGGGACATATTTCAAACGATGCAAAGCATATCATCAAGTTATGATTCAATCAAATTTTCAAACTTAGCTTATAAAAGTTCTCAAAAAAATTATATGTTAATTCAAGACAAATATTCAAAAGGTAAGTCAAATATTGTCACTTTACTAGATGCTCAAAACTCCATGATAATAGCAAACAAACA
>Ga0105357_10000891_pt1 | contig 16118 bp, 14 predicted proteins | sample GOMGulsemesocosm_4_FD_83660 | JGI IMG/M metagenome (GOLD analysis project Ga0105357, IMG submission 83660) | Methane-oxidizing microbial communities from mesocosms in the Gulf of Mexico - GOM15B Gulf of Mexico | ecosystem: Environmental > Aquatic > Marine > Cold seeps | place: USA: Gulf of...
ACAGCGCTTCATCCACAATCAATAGATCAGGTCTGACCGCCGTGGCCAAACTGAAGGCTAGACGGACTTGCATACCACTCGAATAGGTGCGAACTGGCTGGTCTATATAACTGCCTATCTCCGAGAAGTCCTCGATGGATGGCATCAGCCTGTCAATTTCGCCGCGAGACAACCCAATTAACTGGCCGGACATGTAGAGGTTAGCTCGCCCAGTAAAGTCTGGGTGAAAGCCCATACCCAATTCAAGTAATGCCGCTACCCGCCCCTCAACGACCACCTCGCCGGAAGTTTGGTTGGTAATATTAGAAATTATTTTTAACAGCGTGCTCTTACCGGCTCCGTTGATACCGACAATGCCAACCGACTCACCAGGAGATATCTCAAAACTAATATCATCCAGTACCCGCTTGACGCTGTGTGTTTTCACACCAGGGAACATCAGCGATTTCAACCTAGCCCACTTGGAAGGGTAAATTTTATATTCTTTACAAATATTCTTTACTGAGAGAAAGCTCATTACAGCGAATCCACCATATCTGTTGAATTTCGCTTATAAAAGCTTAGGGCCACAAACATAAACAGCAAGGTGATCAGAGCCACCGGAAGCAGAGACCCCCAGTCAGGCGCGCGACTGTAAAGAAACATGTTTTGATAGCTGCTGACAATCGCGGTAAGCGGATTCAAATCGACCAGCGTTCTGATCTCCGGCGGGAGGATCGACACAGGGTAGACGATAGGGGTCAACCAAAACCAAAACTGTAGCACCACACCGGTAAGCTGCCCAACGTCACGAATAAATACGTTCAGAACGCCGAGAAACAGAGCGATTGACAGAGAGAGCAGTAGTTGCAGCAATAAAACAGGGACAATAAACAACAACTCAAAACCAAGAGAAAAACCACTCATCAGGGCAAATACAATAATCACCCCCAGCAAGACAACGAAGCTGATCACCGCACCGGCGCCAACCACCACGGGCAGACATAACTTGGGGAATGAGAGCTTCTTTATAATATTTGCGTTTTCAATGAAGATATTTTGCCCTCGAGAAACCACTTCAGAGAAGCAGCTCCAACACAAGATACCCGCACACAAATAAATTCCATATCCAAAGACATCCGACACACCCGGTAACCGAGCCTTCATCAAGTGCGTAAAAACAATGGTGTAGATAAAAACAAGCGCCATAGGGTTCAGCACAGCCCAAAGCGCACCCAGCACCGATGTCTTATACTTTACATTAAATTCCCGGGTCACAGAGGATGACACGAAACCATAACCGCGCCTTAGCTGATCAACAGTACCGGTATTACTCACGTCCACAAAAGACATACTACTTCTCATCTGTTATTTTGGTTTTCTAGCAATGATCAGCTGAGTCTTTGGCATGAACTCATCCATTTTTTGTTTGATTCTTGGCCCATCAGAAGTTTTCAACAGCTCCTGCCAGGTTGTTGTCCAACTTTGCAAAAGTGGGTGCCATGGAGGGGACAGGTCCTGCCGGCAAGCCCAAAAGAACACCCACCACATGGACCAATAAAAGCCAAACTGGCTTTGACTCTCAACAACTAAACCCGCATCTTCAACCAGCGCTTTTAAATCACCATCATCAAACACACGAATATGATTCGGCTTCTCGAAATAAACATCAGGAGCCAAACCAGCCTTCTGTAGCTTCTCTATCTTTTCCCCTGGCACCGTGATCAAGTAAAGTGCGCCCGGTTTGCCAACACGATACAGCTCGGCCAGAACAACCTCTGGATTGTCGACATGCTCTAGCACTTCAAGAGAAAGAATTTTGCTCGCGTATTCATTAGGAAGAGGTAAAGGGTTACAGTCAGAGAGAATAGGGGTTACCGACTTTGCCTTACTAGACTCTAATGCTTTTCTTGTAGCCTCCACTTTACTCGAGTCAACATCAACAAACGCAACGTCGGCACCTTGCTCTGCACAGAAGGTTATAAACGGAGCATCACCACACCCCACATCCAACACCACATCATCAGAATCGACAACAAAGCCCTCATATAGAGCGCCACTGGCGTGATCAAACCATTTACTTAACACTGTGTCTTCTGGGACACCAAAGCCATAATTATTATTTTGGCTCACACTAGCAGCTTGCTTATCCTTACCCTTAGTTAAAAGAGTTCGAACAGGCGACAAGAATTTCGACAACATATCGAATGCACCCGAGAATAAATTAAAGAGGCTTTCTGGCAATAATTGCCTGAGCCTTAGGTAAAGTTGAATTAAAAGTATCGATCAGCTTATCTGCGCCAGGAACTTTTAATATTTTATCCCAGGTATTTGTCCAACTCTGCAGGGCTGGGTGATAAGGAGGAGATACCAAACTCAAGGTCTCATCGGAGTCCAACTCATTAGGGACAGACCAAAAGATAGACATCCACATATGCCAGTAAAAACCCCACGTTGTATATTCCTCCACAATCAAGCCAGAGCTTTCAACCATTTCTATAAACTCTTGTTTATTAAAAATGTGTATGTGATTAGGCTTCTCAAAATAACTGGGATCAGCAAATCCCTTCTGAAAGTTCTCGGTACGGGCATCAGGCACTGTAATCAAATATTGAGCACCGGGTTTACCTACACGATAAAGCTCCTTAACAATCTCATGTGGCGAATCTGTATGTTCAAGAACCTCCATAGACAAAATCTTAGTCGCATATTCATCCGGAAGCGGCAGCGGCATAGAGTCACTAACCATACCTTCAACACGGCGTGCCTTTGAACGATTAGCTTTCTCTTTTAAGGTTTCGACTTTCGCTTCCTCGACGTCTGAGAAAACAACATGAGGGCCGAACTTGGCACAAAACAAAGTCGCCAAACCTTCACCACAACCCACATCCAGCACGACATCCTCTGAAGATATTTTAAAACCTCGATATAGCTCTGCACTATCACTCAAATACCAACCACTGCGGACGGCATCAGTCAAACCGACTCGCCTTGGATCCTGGTTAACAGCCAGAGCAGAATCACCGAGCTCAGCCTCAGGAACGCTCTCCACAGGGGCTCCATTAGGTTCAACTAATGAACTTTTAGAGCACAACCTATTATGGATTACACTTTTTACTTTCTTAACAAATTTCATTGTTGGCCTCGTTTAGTAAGACCGTGCACTAGCTTGCGCTTTACGGGCCTTAAAAATCTTTTTAATTTATGTTTATAGCTAATATCGAGCTGTGACCACTCCTCATTAAAAGAGCGGTAGTTTCCTAATTTGGATTTAATAAACTTCGCTAACTTATTTTGTATAATCGACTCAGAGCAGTGATCTCTCATTGTCATAAACGCATCGTCGGACATACTAATATATGCCGAATTTTTAGCCGTAAAAAGCTCATAACTGGAAGTGAATGCGTCACACAAGCTATCCCACTGAATTCGGTAACTCAGTGTTCGATAAGCCTGCCGCGGATCATGAGGCCAAAAACTAGGTTCCACACCACTTTCCACCACAAACGCATTAGATGAAGAGACATAGTCCAGCATTGAGGTGTGATTAGGGGTGATCGCAGGCTTCCCTGCCGACATCCCCTCCATTAAAGGTAAACACTGCCCCTCGCCAATAGAACTATTAACAACGTAGTGAGAATTTTTAATAAGGTCGAAATATGACTGAGACTCAAGGTACGCCTGCACAGCAATTACCCGGCAAGAGAAACCGCCCATCCGCTCTAAGTCTCGCGCTAACTGCTTAAAGAACTGCGAGCAATCAGTGTGAGTTAACTTAAGAACTAAAGTGGCATTGCCTTCACTTTTGAATGCATAACAAAAGGCTTTTACCAAATCATCCCAGTTTTTCCGTAGGTCATGAGGGTTGAATACGGATAAATATACAACACCTGAATACCGCACCTCTCCGTTCACCTCACGAACACCCAGTGAATCCTGCGCGGTGTCCAGCACCCTCCCCCTACACCGAAGTGTCGCTTCTAAATCAAAAGCCCGGTTCGGTTTAGAGTGAAGCGACTTAAAATCATCCCATACAGGTGAAGGCATAACCGCTATAGGGTAATCGCTTGTAATGGATTTGTGAACTGAGCTCTTCGTATAGTTCGAGTGTGTAATAGCCCAACCGGCCTTAGCTAACTGATAGCCCCAATCATTCTTAAATCCGCCTAAGATACCTTCAGGTAAACGATCAAACTCCCAGGCAAATACAGGAACCACAGGGCACCTTAAACCCTCAGGAATATTATGAGGGGCAGAAAAGAACAAACAGATACATTCTTCATGACGAGCGAGGCTCTCAAAATACAAGCGATCTAACTCCTCGAGATTACAGCGTTGCACAGCATGCGCCGCCATAGAGTCAAGTATTTTCTTAAACTTCTTATACACAAAGTAATAGCTATACTCGGACACCCCAAGACTGGATTCAATAGAACTTTCATCAACAGAGCAATAGGTTAATATCAACATAAATCAAAACTCAACATACCACCTACCTCAGAAAGAAATCCATTAGTTTACTTGAAACCACTTCATCTGAAGCGACTTGATAGACCTGCTCTTTGGCCGCTTTACTCATCTCTTCATAGCGCCGTCCGTTTGACCTCATAACACTCATACTTTCAGTGTATTGATCAAACAAGCTATTCCAGTCAATGCGATGGCGGGTACAGCTATACAGCTCATTTTCATCGTGAGGCCAAACTGTAAGCTCTAGAGATGTATCAACAACAAAAGCACATTCATCAGTAATATAATCGGACATGGCGGTATGTTTTGGTGCAATCGCCGGCACGCCATAACTCATAAACTCCATCAATGGGAGACATAAACCTTCGGCTTTCGAAGCATTCACATAAATATCTGTAGCCGAAACCAGTTTCTTATAGTCTTGCGCAGACAAATAACCATCAAAAAGTACAATTCTGCACTTAAAGGGTTGCAATCGAGAAAGAAGCTGATGGTATTTATTGAAATAATCAGACAACTCGCGAGCCGACACCTTCAAAAATAATGTAACATCCGCGTCATCTCGAAACGCCCAACAAAACCCAGTAATTATATCCAACCAGTTCTTTCTTCCGCACTTGGGGTTCAGCACTGAGGTGTACACACGTCCAGAAAGAGTAACAGACCGCTGCAGCAAAGGCTCCGAGCCACAAAGCGCCTCTGCTTCCACTTCCATCGACACCGAAATCAAGCCCAACGCCATGGATCTAGGGTCTGGAGCCCCAGCAACTGAGACTGCGTCAAGGTTAGAAAAAGTCAGAGTATTTGCAGCGCTTGTTACCGAAAACTCAAGTTCTATAATCTGAGTCCCCTCCGCAATAATCATTTCTTGATGTGAATCACCTAGTGATACGGTAATAACCCGACCAATATTCGCAGCATACGCCATGCACTTCAGGCGCACTTTCACTTGGCCTAAAACAGTATGTGGCAACAACAACCACGCGGTTGCATGGGAGGTCCAGGCGCCCCAAGTCTCCGCTTCGTAGAAACCACACAAGAGAGCTTGATCAACAGCATCCTTTGATAGGTCGAGTTTTAGATACTTTTCCTGCAATGGCAGTAACGGAAAGGTTTTCATCGCTGAACAAGGTAATATCGAATCGTGACTGAAGTCGTATTGATGACTGTCTATCAGCGTGCCCTCAAGTGTCAATGTCGTAACGTCAAGCGGCGCTTTAACACCGACCAGACCATTATCAAGTATTGGCACAGGAATCGCTGAAACATCATATGCCGAACCTAACGACGCCTGAACAACAGTACGAGTATGATTAGATAAGCAAATTGCTCGGCCAGCTAACGCCAAAGCAGCAACCCAATCTTCGTCACCAACCATACCAAGTTCTGCAGAGGGCAAACTATCAAACTCCCAAGCAAACACCGGGACCATTGGGCATACAAGATCGCGCGGCAACTTATTAGGTGGAGCAAAACAAACACACAGGCTTCACCCACTCGCTCACAGTCGTTATAAATCTTATCAACATCGTTAACCGGATCATTAACTGTGACCACCTCACCCAGCTGCTCAAGCAACCGCTTATAACCTTTATAGACAAAATAATAGCTGTATTCTGGCTGCCCCAAACTGCCAGACACAGTTTCTTCATTGGTTGCAGAGTAAAGTATAAATTTCAAAATCACACCTTGTTGTTATCGGCTATATATTGCTTTTTTAATTTATTATATTTAACCCATAAATCCGAAGTTCCACCCACATAACCACAAAAGCTCTCAACCTCACCCTGCAATTGATCCATAAACAACTTTACTGCTCTTGTATCCCAAACCACAGCCTCTGTAAACAGCTTCCTTAAACCAACCTTCCTAGCGTACTTATCCTGATTAGAAATACTGATTCCGGCAAGCCAGGAACCAAAAACACGAGAGTTACGCATACGACGAAACAACACTGAATCGTAAAGTTTTTCCTCTCCCCTATTAGCATGCGGAACATTCTCAAAGTTCTCATCAGGTAGACTCAGACCCAAGAACTCATAACACCGCCGCGCAGTCCCTTGATGATCCCTTTTCAAATCCTCCATCAGCACAATCAATACTTGATCCTCACCAAACACATCCAAGTAAGTTTTCAGTCGTGAAAAATATGCACTATCATCAAGAATTTGCGGCACGGAACAAAATACCTCAGCCAATTCAAAAGGGGTATCAAAACCATACTTCGGCGAACTGTTATGCATTTCACGATAACTTGATTCAACCCGACTAACAGGATCTCGAGCGATGAAAATAAACTTCGCACCAGGATTATGTTCATAAATTTCTTGGCAGGATTTTGTATCCGAAGCGGCAGCCGTGTAAAACGTACTACAATCACCTTTAAGCTGATCAATCTTGGCAGGGAGATATAAAGAGCGATACCACTCTAAAGTCTTAACATTCGTAGACAGACCAAAATAGTTAGGTTCTTTAGCATTCGGTATAAATATGTCGGGGTGTTGATTCAACATCTCAAACAAAGTCGTCGTTCCGCACTTACTAAAACCAGGAACAAAAAAATCCACTTTTCCTTGCATACAAACTCATTCCAATAAAATTATTTTAGTATGGAGAACTTATAACTTCGAGAGCAGCCGAGGCCGACTTATCCCACGAATACTTTTCTATTTCATTTTTTGTTTGGGCTGCCAATCTCGCCCTAACATCCAGAGTAGCGATTGAGCATATACCTGCACTGATGGACTGCACATCAAAAGGGTCGACAAACAACCCTGCCTTGCCAACCACTTCGGCCATAGATGAGTTTTGTGACACCAAGGCAGGCACCCCGTATTGCATAGCTTCAACAACAGGCAAACCAAAACCTTCATATTTCGACGGCATTAATAAAGCATAAGCACGGCGGTATATATCCTGCAGCTCCAAGTCACTGACGCTTCCAACCAGCTCGACATCATCTTGCAGTTGGAGTTCTTCTACTAACGCGCACAAATCCATGTTACCCCAGCCTCCCCCACCCACAATCTTCAATGGTACAGGTGTATCCGTCTCGCTGTGGTATTTAGCATAAGCATGCAAAAGTAAGGCTAAGTTCTTTCGAGGCTCTAGCGTCCCAACAAACAGAAAGTAACCTCCAATTAGCACGTCCTGCTTAGCAGGCAGCCCGCCAGCACTAGATGCGGCGGCAGGCACCAGCACTACTTTTCTTGCCGAAGATGGATAAGCCTTAAACAGCTGCTCCCGAGTAAAATTTGAAACCGCTAAATCTTTTCAGCTTGACGGATGGCAATGGGCATTAATATACGCTCTTGAAGCCAGCCAAACTTGGTCATGGTTTCAGGGAATTTTTGCCATACCAAATCATAAATAGAAACAACAGCAGGGATCGATGCAGGTAATAATACAGGTAAGTGATGCCTCGGCGACCAAAAAACATCAAGCCTGTCTTTCTTCGCCCAAATAGGAAATAGCAATTGCGAGTAGAGCAAGCCTCCAACACCTCCACCTCGTTTTCCACTCCTGATCGTAACATTGGAGAGGTTTGTAAACTCAAGAGGTAAATCACCGTCACTGTACAGAAACCAGTCGTGTTTGGCTTTTATCAAGCGTCTCAGCAGCTCAATAGTACAACGCCCAATACCTGTTTGAGGTAACGTTAAAGGCCTTGCATCCACACCAATTTTTAGACGATGAACGCTATTTAACACAACAGCACCCCTACTACCCCGCGACTTAAGGTTTCAACAGTCGCGTTAGACCTCGTAAATCCACCACTCACAAACAGATGTATAATTAGCATTAAAATGAAAAGCCAGCATCATTTCGCCTTAAGTCCGCCTCGACCATCATCTGACAAAGCTCCTCAAGACTCGTGCTTGGTTGCCAGCCCAGGTCCCTGTTTGCCTTTGCTGGGTCGCCGATGAGCAACTCGACTTCGGATGGACGATAAAACTCTGGGTTCACCTTGACCAATACACGGCCTGTTTTTTCACAAACACCTTGTTCCAAATCAGCCCCACCTCGCCACTGCAAAGTAACACCAACCGCTTTAAATGACATTTCAACAAAGTGCCGAACCGTTTCAGTACGATTAGTTGCCAACACATAGGTATCAGACCGATCAACCTGAAGCATACTCCACATACCCTCGACATAATCTTTTGCATACCCCCAATCGCGTTTTGCGTCTAGGTTGCCTAGCTCAAGGCAATCAAGCAGCCCCATCTGGATTTTTGCCACAGAGTCAGTGATCTTACGCGTAACAAATTCCCTGCCACGCAAGGGCGATTCGTGGTTAAACAAAATACCACTCGAAGCAAAGATATCGTAAGACTCGCGATAATTAACCGTCATCCAGTGGGCATAGAGCTTAGCTACTCCATAGGGACTACGAGGGTAAAAAGGTGTCTCTTCACACTGTGGAACCGCCTGCACCTTACCAAACATCTCAGACGTTGAAGCTTGATAAAAACGTATTTTATGGTTAACCGTTCTTATCGCTTCAAGAACATTCAACACCCCTAAACCAGTAATCTCAGAAGTTGCATATGGCTGTTCAAAAGATACGCCCACAAAACTTTGGGCTGCTAAATTATAAATTTCTGTGGGCTTGTATAAGCTTATGACACGGATAATTGACCCTAGGTCAGTCAAGTCCAAGTCTACCAATTTAAGCTGCTGATGCTGGGATACACCAAGCTCTTCTAGGCGCCAGAGGTTTACACTACTGGTACGCCTAATACAGCCAATGACAAAGTAACCTTTATCGATTAATAGCTGCGTTAAGTACGCGCCGTCTTGACCCGTCACCCCTGTAATCAATGCAGTTTTCATTCTTCCCCTATACTTCTATCAGGCAATTACAAACGTATTGCTCTCGTTATTATTTGTGTGTCGCTGTTATCTCTTTATATAGTCGCCCGTACGACTCAGCCATTTGACTTGCGGTAAACAACTCTTCATAACGCGCCTTGGACGCCTTACCCATATCGCAAGCAACAGTTGGGTTCTGCCAAATAAAATCCATCGCCCGCCTCAAGTCCGCCGAATCATTCGGCAACACCGACAACCCAGTTAATCCATCTACATTAATATACGTTGTTCCGGTTCCAATCTCACTAGAAATTAACGGTTTACCATACATTGCCCCCTCAAGCAGGGACACACCGAATGCTTCAGACCGAAGATGCGAGGGGAAAACTAAAGCATAAGCAAGTTCAAGCAGAGCCGCCTTGTCGTCATCAGCAACAAAACCGAGAAAGAAAATATTGGTGGCCCCTACCCGCTGAGCCATGTCCTTGAGCTCTTGCTCTAATGGCCCAGAACCGACAATCACTACAGGGTAGGGCGCATCCTTAGCTGACTCGATTAGAACATGAAGCCCCTTGTAATACCGGATCACACCTACGAACAAAAAGAATCGATCACCAACAGTGTCACGCCAACGCGCCAAAACCTCAGGGGCTGGCCTCACATAAGTAGCACGATCAATACCTATTGGGATCACTGAAGTTTTGTCACTATAATTAGGTAGAACAGCGCTGCTGCGCATGTAATTAGGTGACGTCGCAACGATACGATCTACCTTGGACAAGAAGCACTTTTTTAATGGTCGGTAAGCCTGCAGCAATAGCTTTTGCTTGATAATATCCGAGTGATAAGTAACTACTGTTGGCTTCTTAATTCCAGCCAGTAAGTGCAACATATCCGCAAAAGGGTAGGGGTAGTGGTAATGAATGATGTCCGCGCTTTCGGCTAAGCGCTTAAAGCGACCCAATGCACGCCAAGAGAAAGGTGTAGAAGCAACCTCAATATCAATAGGGCAACGGTTAACTGTGTGTCCATCAACCACAACCGTTGACGTATCATCTCCGTGCGTGAACGACATCACCTCACTGGCAATACCCAAGGGCTCGACACTGCGTGCTATTTGGTTAATTACCTGCTCGATACCACCCACGGTATCAGGGAGATAAGTTTTATAAAGATGTAAAACCTTCAAATCTATACCTAAATAGCCTCATCAGACTCACACTGACGATAGCGGCACCCTATTTTTGTTATTTTAATTACGATCATTTTACTCTGAGACAGCACCACTCAACAATAGCCCACACTTAGATTTGGTCTCACTAGGCAAGTATTCATACAGATAGCTCATTAGGCCGCTGCACAGCAGCCACTCTAATCAGCAGGAAAGGACTTGTGTGCTCACTGAGCACAGCATAAAGGTAGGTAAGAAAACGGAAGGCAAATAATCATAACCACTGGGAGCCCACAACACTATGTGTCGCTGCGACCCAAAACGAGCGTCGAAAACGTTTTAGACTTGCTGAGCGGGGATCGAGCTGCGCCAACCCCGAACTCACCCTAGCCTAGAATTTAAAACTGTTATCTTCAAATGCTGGCTCAACTTCAGAGACTGGGTTTAGCTCAGCTTTTAATGCTGTACCAAAGGCCCCCTTGGCTGTCTGGGATATCAACAGCTGGCGCTGAAGATGGGCTATTTCTTGGTCCACTATTTGAATATTAGCCAGTTGACCTCGCGCCTTCTCGCTCAAATCAGCAAGATTATATTCCTGACCGTCAATATTTACTTTTTGCTCACTCACACCGCACCCCACTAAATTAAGTATTTTAAAAGTTATTCAATTTTAACGCAATCAACTGATCACGTAGTCTATTCGACAAGCCAAACCAATCGTGTTGCTGCAGCCACGATGTTTGCCGCTCCTTTAAAATTTCAAGGTTTACCCCGCCCGTCAACCACTGTGACAACCCTTCGGATATATGCTCCGCCCCCACTCCTGAAAAAAAGTGTACCGCTGAAGCCACATCCTCAAAAATCGCAAGTGGAGTACAAAATACCGGTTTGCCCGTAGCCAGCCCCCAGCGTACAGCAGCACTCGAGGACTCCTGAGTATGCTGATACGGGAAAACGATCACATCGGCCAACGATAGCCAGTTTAGTGAATCACGGTCCTCAAGGTAATCGCTCACTAGAGTCACCGCATCCTCGACTCCTAGGCTTTTCAACAACTCTCGACAGTACACCTCTTCATCCCGCGAGACATCCACTGGGTAGCAAGCGTTTACCAGCAGTAAGTGCAAGCCACTATCAGCCTTTAACTGCTCGGAAAAGGCCTCAATCAACTGCCGAATACCCTTGTGTGGCAGCAAAAATCCGTAACTGGCAATGACCGTCGACTGCTCTAGTCGTAACCTCAGCGGCTCAGGAATCACGTCGCGGGAAGGCGTGCTTTTCTCCGGCAGTGCCACTCCGTGAGGGAAAAGCGTAACATTGTCGACCAAACCAAAAGACTTTAAACGGTTCAAGTCGTCTACGCTATGCACAAACACTCTCGCCGCCTGCTTCAACTCCGGACAGATGTCAAGCAAGGTCTTTAACTCCTCACCCCAGTAAACATCCGCTGTCGAGTGGAAAGTAATGAACACCTGTATTTTACGCTGGGCGAGAGAGCTCAATAAGTTTCGCAAGGCAGGTAAGGCAAAGAAAGAGAAGTTAAATTGAATCAACACCTGATCCAACTTCGCTGTTAATATTTCTTCTTCGAGCCGTTCCAAGGGGTCCTCTTGCCCAGCACTCCAGCAGCGCACGACATTGTTTTGATCCTCACAGATCAGCTCAGCATCATCATTCGCCAGTATCAAGCTATCAGATAGAGCCGGTTCTAAAAGCAGGCGGCTGTATGTCGCAATACCGCATTTACTGTTCCAACTGGTTACCACGCCCAACTTTAATTGGGGGTCTAGCAACTCAGCACGTCCCCTCTGCAAGGTCTCGTCCAGCCTCTCGGCTACCGCATCCCAACTGTACTGCTCTTCGACCAACTGACGCGCTGCCCTCACCCTAGGTCCGGTAAATTCATCAAGAGCACCGCACTCGTAGTGTTCGTAAAACTCTCTCAAAAGAGACGCAAGGTGCTCCGCATCTGGGTCGACCCAAACCGAAGCTGTTTGCCCCATGTGCGACTCGGCACGTGCAAAGCGGTAGTCAATTAGCCAAGCTGTATCGGGCCGACAAAAATCACTTTGCCCACCATAACCCGTGGTGATCACTGGGCAATCGTGCAGCATGGCTTCCGCCATAGGTAAACCAAACCCCTCGCCTCGACTGGGAGCCACCAGTAGGTCAGCCGCCAGATAAAGAGCCCTAACTGCAGCATCACTGAGGTCCTCATTAATCAACAACACAGCAGGAGCATTACAAAGCCCCGCTCGCCAGACCTCCAACTGCGCTTCAATATCATGATGGGGGTTAGGGAAGGTTTTTAATATAAGGGTTACTGGGTCTGAAGCCTTGAAGGCCTGCCCATAGGATTCAAGCAAGCAATCGACCCCCTTACGAGGGAAGCAGGAAGACACGTGCAGTAAGTACATACCCTCTTTAGAGCCAGGCAAGCCCTGAGGCGCTGGGCTGACCGCCAGAATATGGTCTGCGCCTATGCCAACGTTGGTGATAGGTGTGCGCACACCATTATCGACCAACGTGCGGGTAACATAGCTGGACATACCGGTAATAAATTGTAAATGCTGGTTGAAGCTCCTCACATACTCACGGGGGAAAACCGACTCCTCCCAACCGTAACAGCCCATACCATTATCGAGTCCGCACATCTCTGTCACCCGGGGTGGATACAGCAAGCGCAGACAAAAAGTGGCCGTGTCTGTTTCTTGCGACAGGACATGCATAGCACGACACTCACTGTCACCGCTCAAAAAATCCGTATCGGGAGTAAAGTCACCCGGCCCTTCGGTGGCGTGTAAGGCAACACTCCCTGGGTGACGTCGATTCAAAGCTCGGGCTAACTCACGATTGACCAGCGCCAAACTGTAACTCGAGTCAAAGGGTCCCTCGATACGAAAACGTGGCTCCGTGTTTGCCTCAGCCGGAAACAAGGTATCGGCCAATTGCACATCAAAGCGGGCAAAGAAAGCCTGCAAACGGTTAAATAACATCTGCGGTGCAAAGCTGGCCAGATGCTGCTTCGCACGCTCTACGATAGCCGCGCGCAAACGCGGCGCATTGATCAATTCGGCGACGACGGCCGCACACTGCTCCACATCGTCACTGGCTAACAAGAAGCCAGCGTCGTCCAGCGTATTCGCCACATTACTATCGGCCGAGCTGTAAGCCAGCACTGGCAAGCCATGAGCCATAGCCTCAAGCAGAGGCATACCGAAACCTTCATGACGACTAAGGCTGACATAGAGATCCGCACCTCTATATTCGCGAGCTAACTCACTGTCACTGATCTTGCCTGCAAGGTGAACACAATCCTCGAGGCCTGCCTCGCCAATCTGACTGATCAACCCCTCCACATAGGTTTTATCTTCATCCCCGCCAACCAGCGTAAGGTGGATATCCTGACCTGTCATAAGGCGAAGGTGTTCCAACATGGAGATCAAACCTGCTTGGTTTTTGTGAGGCATAAGCCGGCCTACAAACACCAGAGAGAACTCACCTTTTATACTCGCCTCAGTTACCGAGTGACAAGACTGGGGCAGCCTCTCAAACTTATCCAAATCCACCAGCAGTGGAATATCATCACAGCGGTCAGGGCTATAGCCATACTCCAGCAACAACTCAAGGTTCTTGCGCGAGTCAGCAACTGCCCCCTCTATCCAGCTTTGCCACTGTTCAACCTGCTGCCAGCCGTGAGCCAACATTGGCTGTATCGGGTCATCCGGTGCAAAAAAATCAGCAGGGGTAATATTGTGGAACACCATAAAGCAGCGGCTTTCGAGCGACCTCAGCCAATCTTCGAAGGCATTGCCAATACAGTGGTGCACCAACAGGATGTGCTCCGGATGATCAACATAGTCCTCGCGTCTCCACACCTGCGAGGCCATTTCGGTTGGCACTCCCTCGCAATAGATTTCCGAATCAACCCCCGCAGCTCGCAGCAACCGCTGGATCAAGAGCATGCCGCTTGTCACGCCGTCACCGGAGCTACAGGAAATCGAAAACTGATGAATGGCGCGTGAAATCAAGACGAAACCTCAATCGATGTGAAGGGCTTTTTCAATGTTAAGTTCAAGCTTAAGAGATAATCTCTAAGTTGCGGCCGCAAGGTGTCGGCCTGATAACGCTGTAAGTTTTCCAAACCACTGAGTTGCAACGTCTGCTGTAGGCTTTGATCATCAATCAGCTCGGCCGTCACTGCGGCCAGCGTCTTGGGCTCAATATCCTCGAGCAGTAAACCAGCAACCCCCAAAGTGTGCGGAATATTCGAGCTCGCACAACTGATCACCGGCAGCCCAAAAAAGCCTGCCTCCACAAGGGGGATGCAAAAGCCCTCATGCTCGCTAGCGCACCAATAGGTTTGCGCACGGGCATAGAGCCAACGCAATTCACTGTCTGTCAACTTACCTGCAAATACGATGGCATCCTGTAAACCCAGTTGCGCGCTATAGGCCCGCAGTGCCCCCTCGTACGCTGGCGAGGTTGTCCCCCCGACCAATACTAGCTGGGGTACTCGCTCGCGCCCCAACATGGCCGCCAAATGGTGCATCGCTTCGAGCAATAGGTGCGGTCGTTTATTCTCAGCAAGACGCCCTACCGAAAGTATAGAAGGTCGCTGCATGCGACCGGCCATACACTCGGGCACGTACTCCACGCCACCGAAGCGCTCCAGCTCCACCAGTAGAGGCAGCGTCTCAACTTCCGTGTAGCCAAGTGAAAGTAGCTCTTGAGTGTTATAGGGAGAGTCCCCGATGGCTCCAACGAAGCTGCCTACCCAAGAGGCTAGCTGCTCGCGACCTTTGATCGAATAAATATATTCGGGGCTACCCTCGGAAAAGAAACGCGCTGGGGTTATGTTGTGATACACCAACACCTTGGGGCAACCGACACTGTCGATCCAGCCCTCCAGCTCATGCCCCATCGAGTGATGCACCAACAACAACTCACACTGAGATGGATCAAAGCTATCGAGCAGGTAAAAATCATCCGGTGTATCGCCCGTATAACTGCCCGTATAGATGTTTGAATGAACACCCAATTGGCGCAACAGTTTACGGGTAAACAGTGCACCACCACTGACCCCATCGCCAGAGGTCGCCGCCGGAAGAAACTGGTGTATGCTAGCGCTCACAACATAACCCCCTCAAAGTCACTCAACGCGACTTAAACGCAACAACGGCATAATCCTGAGGGCCGTAAAACAGCTGATTACAGCGGCGTTCGACCTCAGTCGACTCCAGCAACGCATACTCGGCGGGGATAGGGTTCAGGCGATGAACCTCAGTCGCACTAAAACCCCGATAATTCAACATAAAGTCAGTAAAGGCCGGAGGCAGTGGGTGCAGATGAGTCGGGTCGGTATAAAAGTGGGTCGCCCCCGTAACCAAGTTTTCTGGGTTAGGCGTCTCTAAAATAATCATCCCCCCAGGTTTGAGAACTCGCAGAGCTTCGATGAGGAACAGATTCAACTGAGCAAAGGTGAGATGCTCTATAACATGAAAGCTACTAATAGCACCTAGGCTCTCGGGCGCCTGCTTCTGTAACCACTGCAAGCCATCACCTAAAACAGCATCGTGTCCAGCGGCAAGGCAACTCTCAACATTGTGGAAGTTTAAGTCGATTCCAAAGCGTTCGTAGCCTTGATCAGCCAGTAAGTTTAACCATTCCCCTCGACCACAAC
>Ga0105357_10000894_pt1 | contig 16090 bp, 15 predicted proteins | sample GOMGulsemesocosm_4_FD_83660 | JGI IMG/M metagenome (GOLD analysis project Ga0105357, IMG submission 83660) | Methane-oxidizing microbial communities from mesocosms in the Gulf of Mexico - GOM15B Gulf of Mexico | ecosystem: Environmental > Aquatic > Marine > Cold seeps | place: USA: Gulf of...
GATAAGTTTGATATTAAATATGCTGCCGCTGTAGCTAAGCAGTCAGCAATATGTGAGCCTGAAGTAATGGATTCTGAAGATCCATTATTTATTTTATATACCTCAGGTTCAACGGGTACACCTAAAGGTGTTGTTCATACGTGTGGTGGTTATATCTTGTATGCTGCTATGACACATAAATATGTTTTCGATTATAAAGACGGTGAAATTTACTGGTGTACTGCTGATGCAGGTTGGATTACTGGTCATACTTATATTGTTTACGGACCATTAGCTAATGGTGCAACTACTATTGTATTTGAAGGTGTTCCAACATATCCTGATGCGGGACGTTTTTGGCAGGTTATTGAAAAACATAAAGTAAATGTATTTTACACTGCGCCTACAGCAATTCGTGCATTAATGGCAGGCGGTGACGCACCGGTTGAAAAATGTGATCTTTCTTCATTGAGACTGTTAGGTAGTGTAGGCGAGCCTATCAACCCTGAAGCATGGCAATGGTATTATGAAGTTATTGGTAAGGGTAACTGCCCAATTGTTGATACTTGGTGGCAAACTGAAACAGGTGGTATTTTAATTACCTCTCTACCTGGTGCTGTTGATATGAAGCCAGGTTGTGCTGGTAAGCCTTTCTTTGGTGTACAACCTGCTTTATTTGATAAAGATGGTAATACGCTTGAAGGTGAAAACGCAGGATTATTAGTGATGACTGCTAGCTGGCCTGGACAGTTACGTACTGTGTATAACGATCATGCTCGTTTCTATTCAACTTATTTAGGTCAATATCCAGGTAACTACTTTACTGGTGATGGTGCTAAACGCGACGCAGATGGTTTCATCTGGATTACAGGCCGAGTAGATGATGTATTAAACGTATCTGGTCATCGTCTTGGTACTGCTGAAATTGAAAGCTCATTAGTACATCATCCAGCAGTTGCTGAAGCTGCAGTTGTTGGTTATCCACATGATATCAAAGGTCAAGGTGTATACTGTTACGTTACTTTGATGGATAATGCAGAAGTTACTAATGGACTGGCCAAAGAGCTTCAAGAGTTTGTTGCTGGTGAATTGGGACGTTTTGCTAAGCCTGATTACATTCAATGGGCTCCGGGTTTACCTAAAACTCGTTCAGGCAAAATTATGCGTCGTATCTTACGTAAAATTGCTGAAAATGATGTAGACAGCTTAGGTGACACTTCAACACTTGCTGACCCTGAAGTTGTTGATGATCTAATTAAAAACCGCATTATTCATGGCGGATAATTTAGCCATTAATATGTAAACTATAAAAGCGCCGTAGGCGCTTTTTTTATTTTTGGATTTAATTAATTAAATATATCTTTTTGTGCTTTAATGGTTGAAATAATGTGCAGTGATAACAGTAGGAAATAAAATGGAAGAATCAGTTAATGTTTTTGGTGAACCGCTAGAAATTTGTGGTGGCAACCCTGTTACCGGTTTTTATCGTGATGGTAAGTGTAATACTTGTGAGCAAGATACAGGATCTCATACTGTGTGTATTGAAGCCTCGAAAGAATTTTTGGAATATTCACGCTTTAAAGGTAATGATCTTTCCACGCCAATACCTGAGTTTGGTTTTGAGGGAGTCAATATTGGTGATACTTGGTGCTTGTGTGCCTCAAGGTGGATGGAGGCGTTAGCAAACAATAGGGCACCAAGGGTTTATTTGAAAAGAACTCATATTAAAGCACTTGAAATAGTACCTATGGAATTATTAAAGCCGTACGCACTTGATTTAAACTAGCCATAGCTTAAAGGCAGACAAGGATCAAGTTTCTTAATTCAATAGTCGACTATTGAACGTTTTACGTTATACTGCCGCGCTCAAACTAAGTATTTAATTAGCGGAGTTCATCATGCACGATCTGTATTACAAAGGGCGTATCCACACCAGAGAAAATCATGTGAAAACAGGTTATAATACTAAGCGTACCGTTAAGTTGGGCACAGAAAAATACCCATTAACGCTAGTGGTTATCAGTGATGAAAAAAAGCGAGAAATAGAAACGTTAATTACCGACAATGGACTATTTGCTAATATCACTGTAGATAGCGCCATCGATGAAAATATCAATGAACTTAACGCCATACTAAACAAGCCAACCACCACTACATTTGACAAGACCCCGAACCGTAATGATCCTTGCTCATGTGGCAGTGGCAAAAAATATAAAAAGTGCTGCGGCTAACAATAGCCTATTATTTCCGTACTTCATTTAAACTTTTTCTGCTCTATATTTTCAAAATGAACAAAAATAATTTTACACTCAATATTAATTAACAACACCCAATGTATGTTGAAAAGTGATTGTTCAGTTCAGTAGAGCAATCATTTCAAAAGCACTCGGTTTTTATTTTGATATGCTTGCTTTGATTTGTTCAATCGTTGAATGGCGAACATCTTTACCTTCGACCAAGTAAACAATGTATTCACACAGGTTAGTGGTGTGATCGCCAATACGCTCTAGAGCACGGGCACACCAAGTAACTCGCAAGGCATTTTTGATCTCACGGGGGTTTTCCATCATTTTGGTAACTAACAAGCGAGAAATATTATCAAATTCTTCATCAATAATACTATCGTTTTTAATGATTTCTATAGCTTCAATGACATCCATTTGTGCATAGGCTGTCAACGCCCTATTTAACGTGTTACTGACATGATTACCCAAATGCTTTAATTCGATTAAAGGTCTAGCACCTTCTTCTTCAGCAAAGCTACCTTTGGCAAGTTTAATCGCATTTCGGCCAAATTTAACTGCCTCATCACCCATACGTTCAAGATCAGTGATACTTTTAATTACACTGACAATTAGCCGTAAATCACTGGCAGCAGGTTGTCGGCGGGCTAAAATTTGGGTGCAATACTCGTCTATCTCTAATTCCATGGTATTGACTTCACGATCCCGCTCTATCACTTTTGCGGCTAATTTTTCATCGGCATTTAATACAGCTCTAAGGCCGTCGTTAACTTGTTGTTCAACTAATGCACCCATATTCATCACTAAATTTCTAACCTGCTCTAGTTCTTCATTAAAACGACCTGAAATGTGCTTATCAATATGCAGTTTTTTGGTAAAACCAGAAGCGTTGTTAGTCATGTCTGATGTTGTCATTTTATTCTCCATTTAACCGAAACGGCCAGTGATATAATTTTCAGTTAACTTGTGACTTGGGCGGGTGAAAATGTCTTCAGTTTTACCCATTTCAACTAACTTGCCCATGTGAAAATAAGCGGTGTGCTGTGAAACACGTGCCGCTTGTTGCATTGAGTGAGTGACTATAGCGATAGTATATTTGTCCTTTAATTCATCAATTAGCTCTTCAATAATGGCGGTAGCTATAGGGTCAAGCGCAGAAGCTGGTTCATCCATAAGAATAACCTCTGGGCTAACCGCTATGGTTCTGGCAATACACAAACGTTGTTGTTGGCCGCCAGATAAACCGGTACCAGGATCATTAAGTCGATCTTTTACTTCGTTAAATAAGCCGGCTTTTTGCAAGCTTGTTTCAACAATTTCATCTAACTCTGCTTTGTTATTAATTAAACCATGAATACGCGCACCGTAAGCAACATTGTCGTATATTGACTTGGGAAAAGGATTAGGCTTTTGAAATACCATACCAACGCGTGCTCGAAGTAGCACTGGATCTAAATTTTTAGCATAAATATCTTCATCATCAAGTGTGAATTGTCCGGTAATATTACATATGTCGATGGTATCGTTCATACGGTTTAAACACCGTAAGAATGTTGACTTACCGCAGCCTGATGGGCCAATAAGTGCTGTTACTTGGTTTTTAGCGATATCAAGACTGATATTATCAATGGCTTTTTTGTCTCCATAATAAACATTGGCGTTCCTAATAGACATTTTGGCGTCATCAGCATAAATATTACCAACGGTTTGAGTTAGCTCAATTTCAGATAAATTAGTTTGAGACAAATCGTTTTTCGCTGTTTTATTTACTTGTTCTTGCTTGGCTAAAGTTATAGCGGTCATACTGTTTTCCTATTTCTTTTCAAATTTGCTGCGTAGCATTGTTGCGCTAAGGTTAATTATCAGTAATAACGTTAGTAGCACTAAGATGGCTGCGGAGGTTTTTGCTAAAAAAGCTCTTTCTGGGCTGTCGGCCCATAAAAATATTTGTACAGGTAGTACCGTGGCAGAATCAACTATACTGCTAGGTACGTCAACAATAAAAGCGACCATACCAATCATTAACAATGGCGCTGTTTCACCTAAGGCTTGTGCTACACCAATGATGGCTCCCGTGATTATCCCGGGCATTGCTTGTGGCAACACATGCGAGAATGTCACTTGCATTTTTGACGCGCCTAAACCTAAGGCTGCTTCTCTTATTGAAGGAGGAACGGCTTTTATAGCGGCTCGACTGGCGATAATAATGGTAGGTAAGGTCATTAATGTTAATACAATGCCGCCAACTAAAGGGGCAGAGCGGGGCAAGCCAAATAAATTAATGATGACAGCTAAGCCTAACAAACCAAAAACAATAGAGGGTACTGCTGCCAAGTTATTGATGTTTATTTCAATAAAATCTGTGAGGCGATTTCTAGGAGCAAACTCTTCTAAATAAAGTGCCCCAGCAACGCCTAGCGGAAATGATAATAACAAGGTAACAAATAGGGTAAGTAAAGAGCCCATTAAAGCCCCTTTAATACCGGCAAGTTCAGGCTCTCTAGAGTCACTGGCAGTAAAAAAGCTAAAGTTAAATCGACTTTCAATACTATCACTTGAGATAAGTTGTGCTAACCATTGCGCCTGTTGTTGGGTAATTCTTAACCCTGCTTCACCTAAAGGAAATTCTTCTTTAAGGTAGCTGTCTACGTCATCATCAAGTCTTACCCATACCTGTGTTTTTTTCTCAAACAATTTAGGGGAAGCAATTAAGTTATCTTTAAGGGTAAATTCAGCATTGCTACTTAGCAATTTTGATAGCCTACGTTTGTCCTTACGACCACTCACATCGGGAAACATTTCATAAAGCGATTTTTTCAGCACATTACGGTAGTTTGCTTTCTTCATTTGCTTAGTCATGGGGTTTTGTGATGAATAATCACTCATGTTGAGCCATGATGCTTGATAGCTTACGTCAAGTTTAACCCAGTGTTGAGTAAAAGCCGGTAGTGCTTTTGAAGTGATATCCCCGATTAAAATAACCACAAGTAGAAAGCCAAACAGCACAGAGAAAAGCCCTATGAATTTGAAGCGCTTTTCTTTGCGGTGACGTTTTTTAAGGCTTAGCGAGACCTTTTCTGTGATCGAAATTGTATCCATAGTATTATTACTATCACCATTTAAATTTTTGTTTAGTTTAGTCATATTGCTCTCGATATTTTCTAACGACTTTCAGTGCTATAACATTTAAACCGAGCGTGGTGATAAATAACATTAAACCTAAGGCAAAAGCAGCTAGGGTTTTTGGACTATCAAACTCTTGATCGCCGGTTAGTAGGGTTACTATTTGTACGGTTACCGTTGTTACCGAGTCGAGTGGATTGGCAGTTAAATTAGCCGCCATACCAGCTGCCATTACCACAATCATAGTTTCACCTATAGCACGAGATACGGCTAGTAATATCGCGCCAACAATCCCTGGTAATGCTGCGGGTAACAATACTTTTAAAACGGTTTCACTTTTTGTTGCCCCCATACCAAGGGAGGCTTCTTTTAATGAGTTAGGTACTGCACTGATGGCATCTTCCGATAGTGATGATACAAAAGGAATTATCATCGTGCCCATGACTAAACCTGCGGCTAAGGCACTTTCAGAAGCGACACTTAAACCGACTGATTCACCTAAATTACGAATAACAGGTGCTACGGTTAACGCAGCAAAAAAGCCATACACAACGGTGGGAATACCCGCTAATACTTCTAGCATAGGTTTAGCAAAAGCACGTAATCTTACTGAAGCGTATTGTGATAAGTAGATAGCAATCATTAAACCAACAGGTATTGCTAATAACATGGCAATAAAGGTAATTAACATAGTGCCAGCAAATAAAGGAATGGCACCAAAAGCACCTGAGCCGCCTACTTGATCGACACGCATTGCTGTTTGTGGGCTCCATTGAGTACCAAACATAAACTCTATAGGAGAAACACTTTTAAAAAATTGAATAGACTCAAACAGTACCGAAATAACAATGCCAAGGGTTGTTAGAATCGCAACGGCAGATGACGCCACTAATAAGGCGCGTATAATACGTTCTGATTTTTGTCTTGCTGGGTAGGTCAGACTAAATTTTCTAACTAAAACAGCCACACTGACACAGGCAATAATTAATACTAAGGCTGTTTTTAACCAAATAGCCTGTTGATTTAACTCTTGTAAAGTTAATGCTGCTTTATATTGAGCTTGCGTATTTACATCACTGCTTTGACTTAATCCTTGTAAAATATCAGCTGCTGTTTCTGAATTTGCTATTGCACGAATGTTGTTTAAGTATAAGCCGGTATCTATGGTTGATAATGACTGTATTTTTAGTGATAGTGTTGAGGTGAGTAATTGTTCAATAACGATATGTTCACCGCTATTAAAAATCAGTAAAGTTATTAATGCAGGTAAACCACAAACCATAGCAGTTAATAAACCAAACTGCTGTGGCAGGCTAGTCAGTTCTTTTCTATGTTCAGTGCCACCTGCTACTTTCAATGAACGTTGCATACCAAACCAATAACTAAACAGTGCTAGGCAAAGTAAAACAAAAAACAATAAAGATGAATTCATATTTTTATAACTAATTTTTAGAAAAACTAATGTTTGAAAAAAGCCCAACTATTGATAACAATTATTGTTCGCAACAGTTGGGTGTTATACCAATGACAGTAAATTAGTGATCAAATATCAATGAATATAAACATTCAATAACAAGGTGCTTGATTGAGCAATAGCAGGCTATTGGGATTGAAAGCAACAATGTTATTAGAATATTTAGTCCATTTAGAATGATCACATGTTTATTGGTATTACTTTAAGTTGTTATGACTAATTCAACACTAATGGAGAAAGAGACATTACACTTTTGCGTACTTTTGCTAATTTCTTGTTGCCTAATGGGATTAAACCTTTATCTGTTAAATAACCTTCTTCACCCATTGCTGCTTCACTGGTGTATTCTTTCAAAAATTCTAAAATACCAGGTACTTTGTTCACGTGTGAGTTTTTCACATAAAAGTATAATGGACGTGACACAGGATAAGATCCGTCAGCAATAGCATCAAAAGTAGGGCCTTGGCCGTCAATAATTGAACCTTGTAGTTTATCACTATTTTGGTCTAAAAAGCTAAAACCAAAAATACCGAAAGCTTTAGGGTTTGCTGATAATTTTTGTACTATTAGGTTGTCATTTTCACCAGCCTCGATATACGCGTGATCTTCACGTACGCTGTGACAAATTTCTTTGTACTTAGCTTTGTTTTGTTTTTTTATTGCTTTAATCCAAGAGAATTTTTTACAGCCACCTTCTAATACTAACTCTGCAAAGGCATCACGAGTTCCTGATGTTGGTGGTGGACCTAAAACTTCAATTTTATTGGCTGGTAATGCAGGATTGATATCACTCCATAATTTGTATGGGTTTGCCACTAACTTTTCACTTCCATCTTTAGCCGGAACATCTTTTGCTAAGGCTAAAAATAACTCTTTACGAGTAATCTTCATTTTGGCGGTAGTATTTGAATTAGAAACGACAATACCGTCATAGCCTACTAATACTTCAGTGATACTTGTTACGCCATTTCTAACGCACATATCAAATTCACTTTTTTTCATTCGACGTGATGCATTAGAAAGGTCAGGGGTGTTAATAGCGTTACTAGCACAAAATAATTTCATGCCGCCACCAGTACCGGTAGATTCAATTTTAGGTGTTTTAAAGTCAGTGTTTTTACCAAAACGCTCGGCAACTACAGTTGAGAAAGGATAAACAGTTGATGAACCTACGGCCGTTATTGTGTCACGGTTGCTTTGAGCATTAGCAAAACTGCTAGTTAAGGCAACGGTTACAAGCGACAGGCTTATTATTTTCTTTATATTTCTTTTCTTCAGATTCATTTTATTCGTAAAAGCGTTCATATGATTTCTCATTTTTTAATTGAATTAATAATTTAATTTTTTAGACTGAATATTATGTCTAGGTTCGAACTCATTTTTTAACTGTGTGAAGTGTAGAAATTTTATGTGACAACTAAGTGAACTATTTATGACACTTATGTGACAACGGAATATTTATGACTATGAAGTTGCTGATAGGCATTACTATTGGGATACTAAGCTGGTTGAACAATGGACTTTTACTGTTCTAATCATAAGAAAAAATTGTCTTTTGATTTTTTACTATTTTACAAAAGGTACTGTACTCAACTAATTTTATGTGTAAAAATAATCGTACAAATCGCGTAACTATATCTTTACGATTTTGTGTTTTATTTTATGTCAAGCTACAGCACTTTAAAACTGTATGTTAGACTTTTCAATATTTTCCGCAAATCTTGTTTTTATCCTACGCATTTTTAACAATTAGTTTTTTAGGAATGAATCATGTCGTCTACACCCCATAAAAGTACCTTAAATGATATCCATGTTAATGAAGAACATATATTAATTACCCCTGAGCAATTGAAAGAGGCATTACCGTTAAAAGAATCTAGCCGAGAGTTTGTAAAGTCTACCCGTAAAATCATTGCAGATATTATCCATAAACGTGATCCGCGTTTGTTAGTCGTCAGTGGCCCTTGTTCAGTACATGATGTTGATGCAGCCAAAGAATATGCCCGAGAACTTAAAAAGCTGCATGATAAACATCAAGATTCTTTATATATTGTTATGCGTGTGTATTTTGAAAAGCCTCGTACTACGGTTGGTTGGAAAGGGTTAATTAATGATCCGCATATGGACGGCTCGTTTGATGTTGAATCTGGCTTAAGAAAGGCGCGTGAATTACTTATTTATTTAACTGAGCTTGGTTTACCGCTTGCCACTGAAGCACTTGATCCGATCAGTCCGCAATATTTGGCAGAGTTATTTAGTTGGTCGGCTATTGGTGCACGCACCACGGAATCACAAACCCATAGAGAAATGGCCAGTGGTTTATCTATGCCGATAGGCTTTAAAAATGGTACCAATGGTAGTTTAGATGTAGCAATTAACGCCTTACAATCAGCAGCATCATCACATCGCTTTATGGGAATTAACTGTCAAGGGCAAGTATCATTAATTAAAACATCTGGTAATCCTGATGGTCATGTTATTTTACGTGGAGGTAAACAACCTAACTATGACAGTGTAAATATTAATGAGTGTGAGCAGATTTTGGCAAAGCATAAATTACAGCCTGGTATTGTGGTGGATTGTAGTCATGGAAATTCAGCTAAAGACTATCGTCGCCAACCATTGGTTGCTACCAATGTGTTCAACCAAATTTGTGAAGGTAATAAGTCTATTATTGGTATCATGCTAGAAAGTAATATAAAAGCGGGTAATCAAAGCAGTGATTTAGCGTTTGAAGACATGGAATACGGTGTTTCGGTAACCGATGCTTGTATTGACTTAGACAGTACAAAGGCGTTATTAGTTGAAGCTGAAGCAATGCTTAGTGATACACTAAAACAACGGATAAAATAGTAAAATTAAGTTCATTAGCTATAAGAGAAAATATGAGTGATTTTGATGACAATCTTAAAGCTTTACGTGATGAGATTGATGAAATTGATAGCCAACTAGTTGCTTTACTGGCAAAACGTTTAGCGGTGACAACTAAAGTTGGCGTACTTAAAAGTATTGAAGGTGTTCCTATTTTTGCACCTGCGAGGGAAGCTGCTTTAATTAGTAAACGTAGAGAGCAAGCTGAAAACGCTGGATTAAGCGGTGATTTAATTGAAGATGTCCTACGTCGTTTGATGCGTGACTCTTATGTAAGTCAGGATGCTAGCGGTTATCAATGTATTAACCCTGATTGTAAAAAAGTTGTGGTTGTTGGTGGTAAAGGACAATTAGGTGGTATTTTTGTTGATTTGTTTAAACGTTCAGGTTATCAAGTGGCTATTATTGAACAAGATGATTGGCCTAATAGCGATGCTGTTTTAGCTGAGGCCAGCTTGGTGATTGTTTCGGTACCTATTCGCTTAACTTCACTGGTTATCCATCAGTTAAATAAATTACCTGCAGATTGTATTTTAGCTGACTTTACTAGTATAAAAGAGTCTCCCTTATATGAAATGATGAGGATGCACTCAGGGCCTGTCGTCGGTTTACATCCCATGTTCGGCCCAGATATAACCGGATTAATTAAACAAACCATTATTGTTTGTGATGGCCGTAAAGCGTCGCAATACCAATGGTTGTTAAGTCAGTTTAAAGTGTGGGGAGCCAAAACCTACCAAGTACCTGCTCATGAGCATGATCAGGCTATGTCTATGGTTCAAGTCATGCGACATTTTTCTACTATTGCTTACGGATACCATTTGATGTCAGAAGGGGTTGATATTGAAAATTTAGTTAATATGAGCTCACCTATTTATCGATTAGAGTTGATCATGGTGGGTCGGCTATTTGCACAAAATCCTATTTTATACTCAGATATTATTTTTGCTAACCCTGATAATATCGCGATGATGAAGCGTTTCGCCTATCGCTTTCTTGAGTTATTAGAAGATGTAGAAAGTGACGATAAAGATGCTTTTGTTAGTATGTTCAAACAAGTTTCAGACTGGTTTGGTGATTATGCGGATGATTTTTTAGCGGAAAGTAAAACGATGTTATTAAAGGCTAATGAGTTGAAAAAGCACTAGCCTAATTGCTTATACCTTCAAGTTATTCCCATGATCAATGATGTTTGATTTTTTAGTTAAAAAAGATCAAGTTTGTCATCGACTATTAAAAAGAATCTACCGTTTTTAGAAGCTATAAGCAAAACCAAGTGAGACTTGAGTATCAATCCAAATCGAATCATCGAACTGTGCTAAACAAGTACCATTTTGACAAAAAATAGTGTCGTTATCTTTTGTTAAGGTAGCATAAGCACGAAGCTCTGTAATAAAAGTTAAATTATCTGAAAACTCATATCGAGTGCCAACAGCAACAGTTATCGAAGGGTAAACAACACTATCAAAATCGCTATTAAAATACGCCAAACCAATGCCCATTCCAACGGTAGTAATATAGTTTCTTTTTTTCAAAAAAGTAACACCGTTAAAGTGAGCATATAAGGTGTCAAAAGAGTGTGTTGATTGGTCTATATTATCAATGAAATCACGAGAGATATAATTGATTAAAATTTGTCCCTGGCCGGCGCTCGAATCTTTCCAAGAAAAAGCTAAAGCAACGTTGGACTCATCCGTTGTTGGTATGTCTATGGTGTTATCATCACTGGTCAGCTCGGGACTATAAGTATAGCCAAGCATAGACGTTATTTCTAAATCGCCAGCTTGGGCGTTTATGGATAAAAATTGCGTGCAACACAGCGCAACAAGTACTTTGTTGGAACGAAAAAAAAATTTCAATGGGGACATAGTTGAACGTTCCTTTATCTTATATTAGTCTTGTTTAATCTTTTTTATTAATATGCTCAAGCTTACCTTAGAATATAAGGTTTAGCAGTATTTAATTAAATTTATTAGTAAGTTCGCTTTGGTTTGCTAAGTTCAATAAAGCTAATAATACTTCGCCGCCTAATTGGTTTGATATAACCCCTTGTTTTCCACCTACAGCAGTTAATTTTACATCATGAAACGATGTTTTTTTAGTTAAGCCATTGTTAACTATATTTAATTCTACAGTGTTAATAGTGATTGTTGAAATATTGATCTTACTTTGAGGTTTACCTCGTTTCTTCTTCGCTTTAGTGTGCTCAATAATAGGACCTGATTGTGGATTATTTTGGGCATATTCTTCAGCATTAAGTTGAGGGTTGTTCTTAGCGTATATTTTGGCACTTATATTAGGGTATAGCTCAGGGTAGTCATGGGCCAGTTTGCCACGTACTCTTTCAATCAGTTGATCAATGTTACTTATTTTACCTGTGCTATTTTCACTATTCAAGGTAAGCTTATTGATCGTTATATTTTTTATTGTTGTTAATAAAGGTTGAGTGGGTTGCCTCTCTAATTCAATATGCGCGACATCAATAATTACCGCATGATTAGCTTGATGACCGCTTAAGTTTAACAAATTAAAATTTTCAAATTTCCCTGTTCCTGTACTTGACGATAAATTAGCTAAATCAATATTGGTTTTTTGGCCACTGTAATAATGTCCTTGTAATTCAATTTGGCTTTTTAAATAATCATTTAACGATTCATTGGCTAAATACCAAAGTATAGAGCTAAGAAATATTAAAAGGGTAAAAGCTAAAACAGCGAGTTTATTCAAGGGGAACCTCTTTTTATTAAGGGGTAAGTGATATACCCATTATCATTCAATATGCAGGTTTCAGAATGCTTGAGCAATTTCATTTCAAGGCGCCGTGATGAAATAATGGTTATTCCATCATAAATCACAGCAAGGATGAAGTGATGTTGCTCAAACGCTTCTTCGATGGGTCTAAAATCATTTTAGTCGGCGTTAAATAATCAAACCATAGAACAACTATGCTATAAAAAAGCCGATACTGTTTTGGGTTATAGCTTAATATGTAGTGCAGGTTTTATTTTTAAGTTATTATATCAAGGTCTTATGTTGGTGTGTTGTATTTCTTTATCATATTAGCGCACTACTTGGAACACTTGTTGGGTTGATATGCTCAATAGGGTAACAACCCAATACTTTGATAAAGCTGGTGTGTTCGGTCATTTCACTAATTGCTTCTTGTAGCGCAAAATCCTTCAAATTCGCTTCTATATCAATATAAAACATTTCTTCCCACGGACGGCCTTGAATAGGGCGAGATTCAAGTTTACACATATTAATACCTTTTTCTTTTAGTACTAATAAACATTCTACTAATGCACCTGCTTTTTGCCCTGTTGCTAAAATAATCGCTGTTTTTGCTGGTATTTGTTCAGCCACATCAACGGATTTTCTAGCCACTAAAATAAAACGTGTATGATTTTCATTTTGGTTTGCTATTGATTTTTCTAGTGCTTGCAATTGATACAAGTGACCACCTTCTTCGCTACCAATAACTGCGACAGTGTCATCTAGTAATTCGGACACTTTCACCATGGCATCGGCAGTGCTCTCACAATACTCGATGCGTATATTCTTTTGTTTATCTAAGAAATTACTACATTGAGTAAAAGGTTGGCCATGGGCATAAATCGTTTTTATTTTGTCTAAACGGGTTTCTACTGCAGTGAGTAAACAATGCACTATTGGTTGAGTTATTTCCCCAACAATAGATAAATTGGTGTGTTGCAACAAGTCATAAACTTCGTTGATACTACCTGAACTGGTATTTTCAATAGGTAACATACCATAATCCACTTGACCTGATTCAACTTGTTGAAGGATATCATTAAAAGTTTGGCAACCTGATTCAATTATTTTTTCAGCGCGTCGAGAAAAATATCGGTGGCTAGCTAAATAACTATATGAGCCTTTATCGCCAAGAAAAGCAACACTAACCGTTGGTGTCTGAATGTCTGGGTTAGCTAAGCTTTGTAATAAAGCCTGTTGATTTAGTACAGAGTCTTCAATGATAGTTTGAAAAACACTGGTAACATAGTGGGCATCTAAACCTAATTTTTTACCTTGTTTTATTAAACGAATTAACAACTCTTGTTCACGTTGTTGATCTCTAATTGGACGAATTTGTTGTATTTTGCTTTTAGCAACGTTGAGTGTTAGTGCGCGACGTTTAGCAAACAAGGCCAGTAAATCTTGATCTAAAGTGGTTATCTGTTTACGTATTTTGTTTAAATCTAATTTTTCGCTCACTGTATTTTCCTGTTTAGCTATGGGTGAATTAGTCAATAAAAAAAACCTTCGATATGGAAGGTTTTATTTCTCTAGATCTCTAGATCAGCTACTCTATCTAGCTTTACCGAATTCTGTCAACCGTTTATTTAGACTGTTTTTATTTACTTATCAATTTTATGGGATGCATTGCCAAATAATAGCAAAACTGCTCAGTGTGGCTACACTCCAAACCAAGGTGCGTAGCTTGTCCATGTCTGCTAAATATAAAGCATTATATAGTATGCGTGCGCACACATGTACTATGGCGAGTAAACTTATATTTGCATCGGTATGTTGCGTTGCTATTGCTAATAAAACAGCGGGAGCAAAAATCATTAATGATTCAAATGCATTTTGGTGTGCCGCTAATGCACGCGCACCAAAACCTGTTAGTTTACTTTGTTGTTCGCGTGGATGATTATTGTTATATCCACCTAGTTTACTCATCGCATAACCTACGGGTCCTTTCGCTAAGAGTGGCAATAGTGTTGCAATAAATAAACACCAAATTAAAGTTGTCATTGCTTTTCCTATTATTGTATTAGTTCAATTCGAATCAACTAATGTTTGTTACCCATTTGATTCCCCAGTCACCATATCATCAACCGTTTATTTAAGTGCTTGATTAAATTTGGCAGACCAACTTTTTAATGGGCGCATTAAAAAGTTTTTAGGCTGTTGATCGATAAGAATAACCGATTAAGACAAACTAGCGAAGTATTTGTTTTTTTGATAAATTATAAAACTTATATTTGTTTAGATTTTCACCTTAATCAAATGTTATAATTCTTGTCATCGTCATTGTGCTTATCTAAGTTTATATTTAACGTGTTAGAGGTTTCTTGTGTTAAAACATGTTCAAGTGGGAGAATGGATTTTTGAAGTAAAAGTGGTTCGTGCACTAAAAGTTTCAGAGTATGGTAAACCTTATTCGGCTATTGCAAATTGTAATATTAATGGTGATACCATGTATATTGATGGTTTGATGACAAAAAATGAGCAAGTTTTTACTAAAAGTGATTTTAAAGTTTTTAATGAATTTTGTCATAAAATGGGGCTCAAGCAATGTTCTTATCATCGCTATCAAAACGGGGAGTCAATAACTAAAGATGTTATAGTTATCTCAACGAACGAACCTACGCTTCAAAATGAATGACCATAATACTTATAAATCCCCTATTTAAATAGCATTTCACTCGTATTAGGACAACTAAAGAAAGTTTGTCACACCGCTGTTTATTGTTAGAATAGCGTATTAATTATTTTCGATTAGAATTTTCATGACATCACTTCAAGATCAATTACTTAAAGCGGGTTTAACGACTAAGCAAAAAGCGCGTCAAGCCAATGCAAATAAACGTAAGAAAAATAAACAAAAGCGCAGTGGTGTACAGCATGGTGCTAGTTTACAAGAGCAAGTTCAGCAGGATTTAGCTAAAGCTAAAACAGATAAACAAACAAAAGATAATGCGTTAAATGAGCAAAAACAGCAGCAACTTGCTGATAAAGAGCGAGTGTTACGTATTAAGCAAATTTTAACTCACCACCAGATTAAAAATGTTGCCGGTAATAATAACTACAACTATACCTTCGAAACTACAATCAAAAAACTGCCACTAGATGATGTCACCCATAAAGCATTGATCAATGGGCGTTTAGCATTGTGTGGTTTAGATGAAGTTACTTATTTGGTAACTCGTGAAACAGCAGAAAAACTGAGTGAGCTAGATAAAAGAGTTGTATTGGTACAAAATGATAAAGCACTTGATAAACAAGTTGATGAAGATGACCCATACGCTGACTATCAAATTCCAGATGATATGATGTGGTAACGTCACAATCTCTAACAATCTCATGTATAAAAACTTAATTTAAGGAATATATTCATGCCAAAGGCTAGTGATATAAAGAAAAATGCTGCGGTAGAGCATAATGGTAAAGTATTAATTGTTAGAGATATTACACGCTCTGTTCCTCAAGGTAGAGCAGGGGGAAGCTTATATAGAATGCGTTTATATGATGTAGTCACCGGTGCTAAAGTCGATGAAACCTTTAAGGCCGATGATATGCTTAATTTTGCCGATTTAAGTCGTCGTCCGTCAATGTTTTCATATATTGATGGTGATGAATATGTCTTTATGGATAA
>Ga0105357_10000896_pt1 | contig 16079 bp, 8 predicted proteins | sample GOMGulsemesocosm_4_FD_83660 | JGI IMG/M metagenome (GOLD analysis project Ga0105357, IMG submission 83660) | Methane-oxidizing microbial communities from mesocosms in the Gulf of Mexico - GOM15B Gulf of Mexico | ecosystem: Environmental > Aquatic > Marine > Cold seeps | place: USA: Gulf of...
AAGTAAACCGAACGGATGACTGCTTCCGGGCAGAGCGCGCAGCCCGTAGAATAGCGGAGATTGGAGCGCAAAGCGGATAACGACCTACTCCGCGGTCAAGTTTGAAATTGAAATTCCGAGTCCCAAAAAAGGCATCGAACCAATGCATTAGACGGTTTTTGCGGGCCTTTTGCGGGCTCTTTGCATCAACCGAATTCCCTAAATATTTGAAAATAGGTGGAAAAAGAGGCAGAATGTGATGCCTCTTCTGGGCACCATCGGCTTGATCGCGGCAGGATGCCGGCGGTCGGTTTTTCTGACAGATCGATCATGCGAACCGCTCCGGCTTGCGCGCGCGCGTCGTTGACAACGACGGACAATCGCGCCACGCCTGAGCGATGCCGCGGGAAAAGAAGCGTTCGACGATCGTCGATGTCGCCAAGCTGGCGCAGGTTTCGCCCAAGAGCGTCTCGCGCGTGTTCAACAACGAACCGCACATCACCCCCGCGCTGCGCAAGAAGGTGCTGCGCGCGGCGGAGGAACTCAACTACCAGCCCAATGTGATGGCGCAGGGGCTGGTGCGCCAGCAATCCTATCTGATCGGGCTGGTCTATGAAAAACCGAGCCCGAGCTATGTCGTCGAATTGCAGCGCGGCGCGCTCGAGCGGCTGCATGGCGAACGCTACCGGCTGATCGTGCTGCCGGTGGAATCGGTCAGCGATCACCCGCGCGACGTGGTTGCCACGATCCGCTCGGCCGCGCTCGACGGGGTGATCCTCGCACCGCCCGCGGCGGACCATCCGGACGTGCTCGACGGGCTGGCGCAGGCGCGCATCCCCTTTGCCCGCATTACGCCGCAATCGCGCGAGGAACTGGGGCTGGCGACGACGATGGACGATATCGCCGCCGGCCGCGAAATCGCCGAACACGTGATCGGTTTCGGACACCGGCGCATTGCAATCATCAAGGGCGATCCCGACCACCCGGTAAGCGAACAGCGGCTGACCGCCTATCGTGCGGCCTTCGCCGATGCGGGCGTCGAATACCTGCCCGAACTGGTCGAGACCGGCGATTTCAGCTTCGAATCGGGTTACGAGGCGACGCGGCGGATCCTGTCGCGCAAGCTGCGCCCGACCGCGATCATCGCGCAGAACGACGACATGGCGGTGGGGGCGATGTCCGCCGCGCGCGAACTGGGCTTCGACGTCCCGGGCGATCTGAGCGTGGTCGGCTTCGACGATTCGGAAATTTCGCGCGTGGTCTGGCCGCGGCTGACCACGGTGCGCCAGCCGGTGGTCGAGATGGCGCACACGGCGGCTGACATGCTGCTGCGCCAGCTCGCCGGCGAGGATCCCGGCCCTACCGTGGTCCATACGCACAGCCTGGTCGAACGGCTGACCGTCGCGCCTCCGCCCGCCTGAGCGGACCCATCGGCGCCTCTAGCGCGTCGTCCAGCCTCCGCCGGTGCCGAACTGGGGGCGGCGTGTCTCCGCCGGGTCGAGCAGGCGGTCGAGGATCGCGTCGTGCGTGGGCGCAGCGCTGCGGAACGCCTGCATTGCCCCGCGCAGCTGGTCGATCACCTTGCGCACCTCGCCGAATGGCGCGGCCTCGGCGAGCGGATCGAGCGCCGCGGGGGTCAGCCCCATGCCGTGCATGACGTAGAACCAGCTGATGTCCGAAAACAGCTCGCGATGGCGCGACATGATCCGTCCCGTGTGCGTGAAGAGCTCGATCTTTTCCGCCAGCGTATCGGGCAGGTCGAGGCCGCGCATATGGTCCCAGAAGGGTTCGCCCTCGCGCCGGTTGGGCACGTAATGCAGCAGCAGGAAGTCGCGGATATGCGCGTATTCGCGGTGCACGTCGCGATTGTAGGCCGCGATCAGCGCGGGATCGAAGCGGCGATCGGGAAACAGGTCGAGCAGCCGGTTCAGCCCGGTGTGGATCAGGTGGATGCTGGTCGATTCGAGCGGTTCGAGGAAATCGGCCGACAGCCCGATCGCGAGGCAGTTGCCAACCCAGGCGCGCTTGCGCAGCCCGGCGGTGAAGCGCAGCACGCGCGGATCGGCCTGCGGTTCGCCATCGAGCCCGGCGAGCAGCTGTGCCTGCGCATCGGCATCGGAAATGAAGTCGCTGGCATAGACCAGCCCGTTGCCGGTGCGGTGCTGCAGCGGGATGCGCCACTGCCACCCGGCCGAGCGGGCGGTGGCGACGGTGTAGGGCGCGCGCTGCTCCTGCGCGGCAGTGGGGGCGGCTACCGCGCTGTCGCAGGGCAGCCAGTGTTTCCAGTCCTCGAAACCCGCCCCCAGCGTCTCCTCGATCAGCAGGCCGCGGAAACCCGAACAGTCGATGTAGAAATCGGCTTCGAGGCTCTCGCCATCGTCGAACTGCACCCCCGCGATCCTCTCGCCTTCGCCGCGCGTGGCGCCGACGATGCGGCGGTCGAGCCGCTCGACCCCGGCGGCCACGGCATGGTCGCGCAGGAAGGCGGCGACCAGCCCGGCGTCGAAATGCAGCGCATAGGCGACCGCGCCTCCGGGCCACTGCCCGTCGGGCGAGGGGAAGGCGAACTTGCCGTCCTCGGCCAGCGCGACCGAGGGGCACAGATCGGCAAGGGTCTCGCCATGCCCTGCCGCGCGGTTCATGCAGTAATAGTGATGGAAGGGGCGCTGGTTGATCGTTACCCCGAGATTGCCGAAGGGGTGCCAGTAGGCATGGCCATGGTGCAGCCAGTCGCGAAACTGGATGCCCAGCTTGAAGGTGGCTTGGCAGCGGCGGATGAATTCGACCTCGTCGGCGCCGATATTGCGCAGGAAATCGAAGATCGGCGGGATCGTGGCCTCGCCCACGCCCACCGTCGGGATGGCGGAGGATTCGACCAGCGTGATGCGGCATCCACTGCCGCGCAGCACCTGCGACAGCAGCGCCGCAGCCGACCAGCCCGCGGTCCCGCCGCCGACGATGCAGATCGAGCCGATCGCCTGCGCTTGGCCGTCGTCTGGGCGCATCGAAGCCGTCATGCCGGGTACCTTACCATCGAAAGCGGAGAAAACGATGGCGACCCCTGCGGGCAGGGGCCGCCACCAGTTTCCGGAGAGGACCGCTGATCAGAAGTTGAACTTCACCCCGGCGTAGAGCCGGCGCGAACCCGATTCGAAGCGGAAGGGCAGTTCGGGGAATTGCAGATAGACCTTGGTATCCGCCTTGGTGATGTTGATCGCTTCGGCGAAGACCTCGATATTGTCGGTCAGCTGGTAGCTGATCTGTCCGTCGAGCTGGCCGTAGGACTTCTGGTAGATGCCCAGCGTCCGCGTGACCGAACCGTCGGAAAAGCCGAAATTGCCCAGATACTGTTTCGAACGCCAGCTGTAGGAGGCGCGCGCGGCGAACCCGTAGCGTTCGAAATAGACCTGCCCGTTGGCCGAGTGCTTGGACACGCCCGGCAGCGGGAGGTTGTCGGCAAAGTCGGTGCTGAAATCAGTGTCGGTGTCCGAGAAAGTGTAGTTCGCGGTAAAGCCGAGACCGAAGTCGAAGGCATATTGCGCGGCGAGTTCGAACCCCTTCACGCGGCCGCCTGATCCGTTGGCCGGCTGCGACACCGGACCCAGCCGCCCGCCCGCCTGGTCGTTGACGAACACCGCCACCGTCTCGTTGACGACGAAGCTGTCGACTTCCTTCCAGAACAGCCCGGCCGACAACAGGCCCTGATTGCCGAAGTAGTGCTCGACCCCCAGGTCGAACTGGTAGGCGCGGAACGGATCGAGCTCGGCATTGCCGCGCGAACCGCTGGTGAACTTGAACAGGTCGTCAGCGGGATCGCGGGTGAAGTCGGTTGCGAAGCCCTGTCCCAGCGACACCAGCGGCTGGCGGGCGACGACCCGCGCCGCGGCAAAGCGGACCTTGCTGTCGTCGCCGACGTCGAACACCGCGTTCGCGCTGGGCAGGAAGTCGGTGTAGCTGCGCATCACCGTGGTGGTGGTGAAATCGCGCAGCACGCCGTTCCAGCTGTCGGTGCCCCAATAGCTGGGATCGGCATTGGCGGGCTGGTTCTGGTCGACCGTCAGGTCGGTGTTGACGATGCGCAGGCCGACATTGACGTGGTAGGGATCGTCCAACCCCCCGATATCGGCCATGACATAGCCCGATTTGACTTCTTCCTTGACCCGGTAGGTCTGCAGCGGGTCTTCGAAGAAGGTGAAGGGCGTGTCGGGATAGAGCGCCTGGATCCATTCGAGCGCATTGGTCATCTGCGAGCGGTCGGCCACCAGCACCGTATCGCCTTCGACCCGGCCGCCGCCGGCGAAATTGGCGATCGCCTCCACCCGCTCGGGATTGCTCAGGAAGGTTTCGTAGGGCGTCAGCAGCGCGGGCGAATTGCCGAACCGGCTGCATCCGGCGAAGGCCGCCGGCTTGTTCACTTCGGGCAGGTCGCAGATCTTGTATCCGATCGCCCCGTCCTGGAAGTAGCTGTAGGGCGTCCAGTTGTAGGAGAAGCCGTCGACGCGTTCGGCCTCGGGAATCTGCGTGGCATCGAGTTCGCCCTTGCCGCTGAGATCGGCGAGATAGCGGCCCGAGGTGAAGTCCACCGTGCGTTGCCCGTACCGGAAGCCCGCGCTCAGCGTGATGGTGTCCGCATAGCTGTCGTCGACGTCATAGGCGAAATCCGCACGGATCGAATGGCCGTCGATGTCCGACCGGTCACCAAATGCCCAGTGCGACTTGAAGAAGCCGAAGTCGGGGTTGTTGAACAGGTCCTGCGGGCTGCCTGCGCCGATGCCGAAGCTGGGAAAGTCGCCATTGGTGTAAGTGAAGTCGAAGGTCGGCGGCGCCGAGGCGTTCGGGGTGAAGCCGGGCTGCGGCCCCGAAGTGCCCGGCCCACGCACGCCATAGGCAGTGTAGCGCACGTCGTTGTTGGCCACTTCGCGTTCCATGCTCGAAGTCGCATAGGCAGCCATGACCGAGGCGCGGAAATTGGTATCGTTGTCCCATTCGAGCGCAAATTGCAGATTGTCCGACTTGATGTTGGACACGTCGACGAAGGAGATCGCCTCGGCCGACTGCGCCCGCACCGTGCCCTGGGTCAGCACGCCGTTCTCGTTGATCGAGTAATCCCCGACCAGGCCCTGCGATTCGCCCTGTCCGAAGGGGAATTTGACCGAAGCTTCGCGGGTGTCGATCTCGAGGTCGGAATGGAAATACTGGGCGCTGACTTCGAGTGCGTCGGTCGGCCGGTAGGTGATGCCCAGCGAAGCGCCCCAGCGCCGCCGGTACTGGTCGCGGTCGGTGACATAGCGGTATTCGGGCGCGTAGTAATTGGTCGGCACGGTCGCGGTGTCGCGGCGCCCTTCGGCGAACGCCCAGTTGCCGCGGTTGTCGCCGCCCAGCACGTTGACGTGGTTGTTGGTCTTTTCGTAGCTGAAGGATGCGATGACCCCCAGCCGGTCGTTGAAATTGTAGCCCAGCACGGCGGCGCCGGCGGGTTCCCAGCCCGAAATCTCGCTGCCCTTGCTCATTTTCGCGTTGCCCGCCAGCGTCAGGCCCTGCTTCAGGTCGAGCGGGTTGCGCGTCTTGAGATTGACGATCCCGCCCAGGCCGCCCGACAGCAGCGAGGCATTGGGCGACTTGAACACTTCGATCCCGCCGATCAGTTCGGACGGCACGCCTTCGAGGCTGTCGTTGCGATTGTAATTGCCTTCGCCGACCTTGTAGACTTCGAGCCCGCTGACGAAGAGCTCGCCGTTGAGCAGCGTGACGTTCTGTTCGAGCCCGCGAATGCGGACCTTCGAACCCTGGCCGTTCTCGCGGTCGATCTGGATGCCGGGCAGGCGCTGGAGCGATTCCGCCACGTTCTGGTCGGGGAACTTGCCGATGTCCTCGGCGGTGACCGATTCGATGATCAGGTTCGATTCGCGCTTGGCCTCGAGCGCGTCTTCGAGCGAGGCCCGGAAGCCGGTGACGACGATGACGTTCCCGCCCGGATCGGAGGCCTGCTGGCCGGTGTCGGTAGCGTCCTGCGCCTGCGCGAAAGCCGGCGCCGCATGCGACCCCAGCGCCAATATCGATGCGGCGGCCAGCAACGTCGACCGGTTACGCAAAATCCCGCTGTCCATTTCAGTATCCCTCCCAAGCCGCATCTTGTGTGCGGACCTCTCAACAGTGCGTTGACCCGCCATGCGACCCGACTCGGGGTGCTGGCGATCATCCGCGACTTTACTGGTTGCATATTTCTGTCAACGTTGTCAAACAAAGCCCACAACAAGCTGCCGGAGCGGGTTTTTCGCAGGGCGCACTGTCAACCTTGTCAGCGCCTTTCGGACCAGCCTCGGGCGGCCGCCGCATGGGATGGGGTTTATGCTTTCGAAGACGATACTTCTGGCGGCCGGATCGGCCGCGCTTGCACTCTCCGCGCAAGCGGCGGATCCCGCTGCGGCATCCGCGGCGGAGGACATTCCGGCGGCAAGGATCCACCCTGAGCGCTGGCCCGAAGTGGCGTTCCCCACGGTGCTGACCGAAGCGGGCGAGGCGCGGGTCCAAGCGATCCTCGCGCGGATGACGCTCGAACAGAAGGTCGGGCAGATCATTCAGGCCGACATCGCCAGCGTGACGCCCGAAGACGTGCGTCGCTACCGGCTCGGCTCGGTGCTCAACGGCGGCAATTCGGGCCCCGGGGGCGACGATCTGGCCCCGGCGCAGGACTGGCTCGCGCTTGCCGATGCCTTTTACGAGGCCTCGATGGATGTCGGTCCCGGCGAACCGGCCATCCCGATCGTGTGGGGCACCGATGCGGTGCACGGCCACAGCAATATCGTCGGGGCGACGATCTTCCCGCACAACGTCGGACTGGGCGCCGCGCGCGATCCCGAACTTATTGAGCGGATCGGGAAGGTCACTGCAGTCGAGATCCGGGTGACCGGGCAGGAATGGACCTTCGCCCCGACCGTCGCCGTGCCGCAAGACTATCGCTGGGGCCGCGCCTATGAAGGCTATTCGTCCGATCCCGCGCTGGTCGCCGCCTATGTCGGCAGCATGATCCGCGGTCTGCAGGGGCCGCCCTCGACCACGCCGATCCTCGCCGGGCCGCATGTCGCGGCGAGCACCAAGCATTACCTCGCCGACGGTGCGACCACCGATGGCAAGGACCAGGGCGATGCGGCGATCTCCGAGCTCGAGCTGCGGCTGGTTCACGGCGCGCCCTATATCCCCGCGATCGAGAGCGGCGTCGCTACGATCATGACCAGCTTTTCGAGCTGGAACGGCGTCAAGCTGTCGGCGCATCGCGGGCTGGTGACCGATGTGCTCAAGGGCCGGATGAATTACGGTGGTCTGGTGATCACCGACTGGAACGCGCATGGCCAGGTCGCCGGGTGCAGCAACGCCAGCTGCCCGCGGGCGGTCGATGCGGGGATCGACATGTTCATGGCGCCCGACAGCTGGCGCATGCTCTATGACAGCACGCTGGCGCAGGTGCGCGACGGCACGATCGCCATGGAACGGCTTGACGATGCGGTGGTACGCGTGCTGCGGCTGAAGGAACGGCTTGGCCTGTTCGACATGGGCAAGCCCTCGCAGCGCGCGCTGTCGGGCGAATACGAATTGCTCGGCGCGCCCGATCACCGCGCGGTCGCGCGCGAGGCGGTGCGCAAATCGATGGTGCTGCTCAAGAACACCGGCGTGTTGCCGCTGCAGCCGGGCGGGCGGATCCTCGTCGCGGGCGATGCGGCGCACGACATCGCGCGCCAGTCGGGCGGGTGGACGCTGAGCTGGCAGGGCACCGGGCTCGACAACAGCCTGTTCCCCGGTGCGACATCGCTATGGGAAGGGATCGAGCAGGCGGCCACCGCCAGCGGCGGCAGCGCCGAACTCTCGCCCGAGGGCAGCTTCACCGAGCGCCCCGATGCCGCGATCGTCGTGTTCGGCGAAACCCCCTATGCCGAATTCCAGGGCGATATCGCCTCGCTGCAATTGCGCCCCGAACTGCGCCGGCCGATCGCCACCATGCAGCGGCTGAAGCAGCAGGGTATCCCGGTGGTGGCAGTGATGATCACGGGCCGCCCGCTCTATGTCAATGAAGCGCTCAATGCGGCGGATGCCTTCGTCGCCGCGTGGCTGCCGGGGTCCGAGGGCGGCGGCGTGGCCGACATGCTGTTTGCCGCAGCGGATGGCGCGCCGGCGCATGAATTCCAGGGCCTGCTGCCGACCGCCTGGCCCGCCACTGCGCAGCATGGCGGCGAGACGCTGTACCCCTTCGGCTACGGGCTGCGATATGCCCACGGTCCGCGCGCGTGGACCGCGCTGCCGGAAGACAGCGGCGTGAGCGATGATGGCAGCGACGGCGGCGTGTTCTTCGACCGCGGCGTACCCGCCTCGTCATGGTCGCTCACCGTGTCGCGCGCCGATGGCACCAATGCGCTGCGCGTGACCACCGTCCCGGCCGAGGCGCTCGGCGGCCGCGTGCGGATCGCGGCGACCGATCACGGCGTGCAGGAAGGCGCGCGCAGCTTTGCCATCGCTGCGCATGCGCAAGGCGCGGTGATCGAGCTGTCGACCTTCGACCCGATCGACCTGAGCCGCGAAACCAATGGCGACATGCTGCTGCTGGCCACGGTGCGGCGCGATGCGCGCATCGCGCGCCCGCTGTCCATGTCCGTCCGCTGCGATGGGGAGCCGTGCGGCGCGGCGGTGCCGATCGCCGAATTCGGCGAACTGGCCGAAGGCGAGTGGCAGACCCTCGGCGTTCCGCTCAAATGTTTCCGCGCCGCGGGTGCCGACATGGCGCGGATTTCGTCCCCGTTCCGCCTGATGGCCGATGGTGACGCGGGGCTGAGCATCGCGCGGGTTGCGCTGGGCAGCCTGTCCGACGCCGATGCAATCGCCGATTGCCCGACCAGGTAGGCCGGGTGCTCAGCCTGCGGGAACCGGGCTTTCGCGGACGGCGAGGATCGCCAGCCCGCCCGCAGCGGTAAGCGCGGCGAAGGCGACCAGCACGGCGGTGAAATCACCGGGAGTAGCGAGCTGCCAGACGAGCAGCGTGCCGATCATCGCGGGCAGAGTGTTGGCAAGGTTGACCAGGCCGAGGTCGCGCCCGCGCCGGTCGGGTCGCGGCAGCAATTGCATCGCGAAGGTCGTGTTGAGGCTGAGGAACACCGCGGTCCCTGCCGAGAACAGGCAGAAGGCCGCCGCGCCCTGCCACGCGTTCACGGCCCCCGCCATCCCGGCAAGTCCGGCCGCGCCCACCAGCGCTGCGACGCACTGGAACGGACGGCGCCTGCCCAGCCGGTCGGACCAGCGCCCTGCCAGCAGCGCGGCGGGCAGCGGGATCAGATAGGACAGCATCAGCACGCTGCCGACCCAGGCGGCAGTGCCGCGTCCGCCGGGCCGCAGGGTCTGGAAGTAATACAGCAGGTACAGCCCCAGAGTGGCGCAGGCGAGCTGGACCAGCAGCCGCGCGAGCGAGGCGATCACGATATCGCGCTTATCCCGGCGCTGGGCGGCGGGCGGTGCGGGATCGCCGGTGCGGGCGCGCATCGCCAGCAGCGGCAGTGCCAGCGCGGCCGCGGCCAGCGGCACCAGCACGAAGCGCGCACTCTCCGACAGGCCCGACGCGGCCAGCAGCAGGACCGAGAACCCCGCGGCGACCGGATTGCCCAGCGCCAGCAAGCCGCCGGCCAGCCCCTTGCGCGCGGCGGGGACTTCCTCGGCGATGATCGCGAACAGCGGCGCGAGCACCGCGTTGATCGCCGCCGGCGCCAGCGCCACCGCGGCCACCAGCTCGACCGGATTGCGCGCCAGCACCAGCGCGGGATAGGATGCCGCGAGCGCAATTAGGCCCGCCACCACCCACGGGCGGCGCCCGCCGCCGCGGGCCACCGACAGATCGCTCAGCCAGCCGAACAGGATATTGCTCACGCTCGCCGTCACGCCGCCGACCAGCACCGCTGCGGTGAGCAGGTCGATCTTGGCGAGATGCGCCAGCGCCTCGACCCGCATCGGCAGCAGCAGCGTGACCAGCGGCAGATAGGCGACCACGCCGCCTGCATGCGCAAGGCCGACCGCCAGCAGCAGCGGCGTCGTGTGCGGGCGGGGCGCGGCGCGGTCCATCGGGTAGCAGCCTTGCCCCGCGCCGGAGCGCAAGGCAATCGGCCGGGCGCGGACGGTTCAGTCGCTCGCGGGGCGCCGCGCGTAGATGCCGAACACCGCGATCACCGCATAGCAGGCGGCGGGCAGCGCCAGCGACAGCGCGAGGCTGCCGCTGAGATCGGCCAGCGCGCCGGTGGCCAGTGGGATCACCGCGCCGCCGAAGATCGCCACATTGATGATCCCCGATCCATCCGCCGCGCGGCTGCCCAGCCGTTCGCAAGCGAGCGAAAAGATCGTCGGGAACATGATCGAGTTCATCAGCCCGATCGCCAGCAAGCTGTATGCAGCCAGCGTACCGCTGCTGTTGGTCGACAGCGCGATCAGCGCGATCGCGCCGACCGCCACTGCGGCGAGGATCTTGCCCGGGCTCACCAGCCGCAGCAGCGCCGAACCGATGAAGCGCCCGATCATCGCGCCGCCCCAGTAGAGGCTGACCATCCAGCCGATCACGCTTTCGGAGCGGCCGAGCACGTCGTCGAGCGTGAGGTAGTTGATGACGATCGAACCGATCGCGACCTCGGCGCCGACATAGAGGAAAATGCACAGCGCGCCGAAGCCGAAGCGGGGCCGGGCCAGCAGGTCGAAACCCACGAGCCCGCTCGAGGCCTCGTGCTTTTCGCCCTGCAACCGGTTGCGGAACAGCCAGACCGCGCCCGCGACCACGGTGATCGCCGCCGCGAGGCCGAGATAGGTGTTCACGATCATCGCCGATTCCGCAGTGCGATAGGCGGCCAGCGCGGCGCCTTCGAAATCCTCCGCCGAGACATCCGCCAGCGTGCCCAGGATCAGCCCCGCGCCGACCAGCGGGAAGACGAAGGTGCCGAAGGAATTGAACGCCTGCGCGAAAGTCAGCCGGCTGTGCGCGGTCTCCTGCGGGCCCAGCAGGCTGATCAGCGGATTGGCCACCACCTGCACGATCACCACCCCGCTGGCGAGGATGAACAAGGCCAGCAGGAACAGCGGATAGGTCGCCGTGGTGCTGGCGGGGATGAACAGCAGGCAACCCGCGGTCATCGTCATCAGCCCGGCCACCGCGCCGCGCATGTAGCCGATCCGCTTGACCAGTTTCGCCCCCGGGATGCCGATGACGAGATAGGCGGCGAAAAAGCAGAACTGCACCAGCATCGCCTGCGTGTAATTGAGCGTGAACAGTTCCTTCAGCTTGGGGATCAGCACGTCGTTGAGACTGGTGATCCCGCCGAAGATGAAGAACAGCGCGAAGACGAAGGGGGGCAGGCTGGGGGCGTGGACATGGCCTTCGCCCTCGGCCGGTGCCGGATCGCTCGACGAGATTTCCGTCGCCGCGTCTGCCGCGGGGGTCGTTGCCGTTACCACTTGTCGTTCTCCCCAATCCGCCCGGCCACCATCGCATGCGGCGGGCTTCCCCGGTGCGGAGTAGGTCGAACGCTGCATTCTGTCAACGTTGTCAGAAACTCTCGCGCGGCTCTTTCGCCGCGCTGCCTCGCGTATCCGCCCTGCCATTCGCGGGGGTGGGAGAACGCTTGGTCGATGGGGCTTTGCGGCGGGTCGCCGCACGGCTAGCGTCGCCGCACGATCCCTGGGGAGAATTTCACGTCATGACCACCACTTTCACGCGCGTCGCATCGGCGATCGCCATTGCCTGCGCCACGCTTTCCGCACCCGCCGCGCTGGCGCAGGAACCCGCGGCCGAAGCAAGCGATGCGGCAGCCGCTGCCGCGCTGCACGCGCTGTTCGAACGCAGCGAAGCCGCCATGCTCGACCGCAATCCGGTAACCGCCTTCTTCCGCGGCGATTTCTCCGATGCCGACAGGATGGGCGATTATTCGCCCGCCAGCTATGCCGCGGACCGCGCGGCGGCGCAGGCCAACCTGGCCGAACTGGCGAGGATCGACCGCGCCGCGCTGGGGGAAACCGACCGCATCGCCTACGACGTGTTCGAATACACGCAGCAGCGCACGCTGGCGCAGACCGCGCCCGACGTGCTGCCCACCGTGCTCGCGCTGCCGATCGACCATTTCCGCGGGCTGCATGTCTTCTACCCGCGCTTTTCCGCGCCCGGCGCGCTGATGCCCTATGATACGGTGCAGGATTACGAGAACAATTTCAGCCGCCACCGCGCGATGGCGGAGATCATCGACCAGGCGATCGCGCGCTTCCGTACCGGCGCGGCGCAGGGCATCACGCTGCCGCGCATGTCGGTCGAATTGATGATCGAACAGCTCGACCTGCAAACCGGCGCGCCGATCGAGCAGAGCCCCTATTGGGCGCCGGTCGCCAATTTCCCCGACAGCATCGACGAAGCCGAGCGCGCGCGGCTGACGCAGCAGCACCGCGAAGTGCTGACCGGCACGCTGATGCCCGCGCTGCAGAAGCTGCGCGATTACCTGGCGAGCGAATATCTGGCACAGTCGCGCACCAGCATCGCCGCAACCGACAATCCCGGCGGCGAGGCCTATTACGCCTACCGCATCGAGGACAACACGACGCTGCCGTTGACCGCGCAGCAGATCCACGACACCGGACTGGCCGAGGTTGCGCGGATCAACGCCGCGATCGACGCCGCCGAAGCGGAAGCCGGTGGCCGCACCGGCGCCACCTACACCAGCAAGGCCGACCTGCAGGCCGCGTGGTACGAAGTGGCCGAGCAGGTCGATCCGCTGATGGACGAGGTGTTCCTGCGCCAGCCCGAAACCGAACTGCGGATCGAGCCGTACGAACCCTACCGCGAGAAATTCAGCCTCGCCGCCAGCTACATGGCGGGCAAGGCCGACGGGTCGCGTCCGGGCACCTTCTACTTCAGCGGCTACAATGTCGCCGAACGCGAGCTGGGCACCTCGATCTCGCTCTACATGCACGAAGGCAATCCGGGGCATCACTTCCAGTCGATGTTCGCGATCGAGAACGAGGACCTGCCCGAATTCATGCGCTACGGCGGGTTCACCGCCTTCAGCGAAGGCTGGGGTCTTTATGCCGAGAGCCTCGGCTACGAACTCGGTCTCTATGACGATCCGGTCGAACGGCTGAAAGCGCTCGAGGGCGGTGAAATGCTGCGCGCGGTGCGGCTGGTGGTCGATACCGGCATGCATGCGCTGGGCTGGTCCAGAGAGCAGGCGATCGAATATATGGTCGCCAATGGCGCAGCGCGCGATTTCGCCGAAAGCGAGAGCGCCCGGTATATCGTGATGCCCGCGCAGGCGCTGGCCTACAAGACCGGCGAATTGAAGATCAAGCAGCTGCGCGCGCGCGCCGAGGCCGCGCTGGGCGAGGATTTCGACGTCCGCGCCTTCCACGAACAGGTGCTCAACACGGGCGATATCCCGCTGCCGGTGCTGGAAGCCAAGATCGATGCCTGGGTCGCGGGCGGGGGGCAGTAAGGGCATGGCCATGAAACACAGGGTCCTGCAGGTCGCCTCGGCGCTGGCTATGGCCGGCACCGCGCTGGGGGCCCCCGCGGCGCAAGCCTGCGACCGGGTCGAAACCGCGCAGAGCGACAGCCAGCGTCTGCGCGCGCTGATGGCCGAAAGCGACGCCGCCTTCCTCGACCGCAACCCGCGCGCGGCGTTCTATCGCGGCGACTTTTCCGATGCGGGCAGCCTCGGCGATTTCTCGCCCGCGGCCTATGAGACCGAACGCGCGGCGGCGATGTGCGATATTGCCGCGCTCGCGACGATCGACCGCGCGGCGCTCACCGCGAGCGAGCGGATCGCCTATGACACCTTCCGCTATTCGCAGGATCGCACGCTGGCCGCGACCGAGCCCGACGTGCTCAAGACCATCCTCGCGCTGCCGATCGACCATTTCCAGGGTATCCAGGGCTCCTATCCGGGCCTGTCGGCACTCGATGGCGTGATGCCGTTCGCGGCGGTTGAAGACTATGCCGACAATGTCGCCCGGCATGCCGCCTATGCGCAGATGGTCGACGATGTCATCGCGCGCTTCGACACGGGGCTGGAGCAGGGCATCACCCTGCCGCGGCTGACGGTGGAGCTGATGATCGACCAGCTCGACACGCAGCTGGGCGCCCCGGAAGGCAGCAATCCCTATTACGCACCGCTGCGCCAGCTGCCCGAAAGCTTCACCGAAGCGGAGAAGGGGCAGGCGCGCGCCGCGCTGATATCGGCGGTCGAAGGCACGCTCTATCCGGCAATGCGCAAGCTGCGCGCCTATCTGGCCGACAGCTACCTGCCGCAGGCACGCACCAGCATCGGTGCGACCGCAACACCCGGCGGCGATGCCTATTACGCCTACCGGATCGCCGAAATGACCACGCTGCCGCTGACCGCGGAAGAGGTGCACCGGCTGGGCCTGTCCGAGGTGGCGCGGATCAACGAGGCGCGCCAGCAGGCGATCGCCGAGCGCGGCCACCGCCGCCCGCCGGTCTACAAGACCAAGGAATCACTGCAGGAAGCATGGTACGAAGTCGGACGGAAGGTCGATGCCGCGATCGGCCCGCTGTTCCTGCGCCAGCCCGAAACCGAGCTGCGGATCGAGCCGTACGAGCCCTATCGTGAGCAGTTCTTCCTCGCCGCGTCCTACCAGCCGGGCAAGGCCGACGGCTCGCGCCCCGGCACCTTCTATTTCAGCGGCTGGAACGCGGCCGGGCGCGAACTGAGCCCGTCCATCCGGCTCTACATGCACGAAGGCAATCCGGGCCATCACTTCCAGGTGATGTTCGCGGTCGAGGATGAAAGCCTGCCCGACCTGCTGCGGCACGGCTGGTTCACTGCCTATGGCGAGGGCTGGGCGCTCTATGCCGAAAGCCTCGGCTACGAACTCGGCCTGTATGACGACCCGGTCGACCGGTTGCAGGCGCTCGAGGATGGCGAATTGAAGCGCGCGGTGCGGCTGGTGGTCGATACCGGCATCCATGCGCTCGGCTGGACCCGCGAACAGGCGGTCGAATACATGGTCGAGAACGGCAATCCGCGCGATTATTCGGAAAACGAGGTCGCGCGCTATATCGCCATGCCGGGGCAGGCACTGGGCTACAAGATCGGCGAATTGAAGATCAAGGAATTGCGCGCGCGCGCCGAAACCGCGCTGGGCGAGGATTTCGACATCCGCCGCTTCCACGAACAGGTGCTCGACAGCGGCAATATCCCGCTCACCGTGCTCGAAGCCAAGATCGACGACTGGATCGCCGCCGGCGGCAAATAGCCCGGCGCAAAAAACAGGGGCCGCGCGGTGGTATGCCGCGCGGCCCCTTTTTCATGCCCGTTCGGGGCGATCAGTCGTCGCTGGAAACCCCGGTGGTGCCTGCCGGAAGCACGGGGCGCTCGGCCGGCAGCGGAGCATCGCGGTCACCCGTCTTCAGATAGGTGTCGAACCAGCGCATCATGCGCAAATTGTAATCGTAGCGCGCGGCGGCCTTCTGGTTGCCGTGACCTTCGCCGGGATAGAACACCAGCCGCACGGGCACGTCGGGCTTGCGGATCTTCATCGCGCGGTACAGCTCGAGGCTCTGGCCCGGGTCGACGCGCGTGTCTTCCTCGCCATGCATGATCAGCAGCGGGGTGCTGGCCTTGTCGACATGGAAGATCGGCGAGACTTCGAGCATCGCCATCCAGTCGTCCCACGGCCACTTGCCGCTGTGCACATTGTACATCTCGTAAGGGATGTCGCCCGTGCCGAATTTGCTGATCTGGTTGGAAATGCCGACGAACATCACGCCCGCGGCAAATTCCTCGCTCCAGCGGGTGGAGGACCATGCCGTGGCATAGCCGCCATAGGAGCCGCCGGTCACGCCGGTGCGGTCGGCATCGGCAATCCCTTCGGCGACCAGCGCGCGCTTGGCATCGACCAGGTCGGTAAACTCGGGATCGGTGTAATTGCCCGTGTGCTGCTTGGAAAACGCGGTGCCATAGCCGGTCGAGCCGCGATAGTTGGGCAGGAACACGGCATAGCCCTGGCCCGCGGCGACATGGCCCGGCTTGGAATAGGCGGTCTGCCAGCCATTGCTGTCATGCGCCTCGGGCCCGCCATGG
>Ga0105357_10000897_pt1 | contig 16076 bp, 11 predicted proteins | sample GOMGulsemesocosm_4_FD_83660 | JGI IMG/M metagenome (GOLD analysis project Ga0105357, IMG submission 83660) | Methane-oxidizing microbial communities from mesocosms in the Gulf of Mexico - GOM15B Gulf of Mexico | ecosystem: Environmental > Aquatic > Marine > Cold seeps | place: USA: Gulf of...
GAACGGCTGTCGATTCACCTTCATCAACCAAGGCAGGGTATGCCCTGATACTGACGCCTGCCCGCTTAAGCTGACAAGTTTTTTCCAAGGCGCCAAAATCCCACTGCACGATACCGTCTACTTCCACATCGCTGCCGGAATCTTGCAAGCGCTGCTGCAACTGATCTTTGTAGCGTTCGCGCAGGGCGCTAAGGTCTCGCCCCTGTTCAATTAGCTTGCCACGCTCATCCTCTACTTTAATATTCATCAAGTAGTAGTTGTCTAAATTATCAAAGTTCCACTGAGCTGGATCAATGGTAACGGCGCTGTGTCGCTGTAGTTGTTCAGCAAGGGCGTCAGCCAAGGGACGATTTTCCACTTTTATTGCCGCCAGCGCTTTATCAACAAAACTAGGCACAGGCACAAAATGTTTGCGTACCGCTTTTGGCAAGGCCTTCACCATAGCAATGCATTTATCACGCAATATACCGGCAACAACCCACTGTAGTCGTGACTCTGGCACCAAATGCAATGCACCGACGGGAACGTGTACACTAACGCCGTCATCGACAGCCGTTGGTTCGAAGTGATAACTCAGTTTAAGTTCGAGCCCATCGCATTCTAGTACGTTAGGAAATTGCACCTCGGTTATCGACTCAGCGCCATGTCGCATTAACGATTCGCGCTCGAAGAACAGCAGTTGGGGCTGCTCCTGCTCAATCTGTTTGCGCCAATGTTCAAAGCCCGCTAGATTGATGATATCAGCGGGGATACGCTCTTGGTAAAAGGTATTAATCACATCATCATCGACTAACAAATCACGGCGTCGGCTTTTAGCCTCCAAATCATGCAGCTCTTGTAACATTTTTTGATTGTGCTTAAAAAATGCCGCCTTGAGGCCTGCCGACTTGCGGCTTTGGGGGTATTTACCTTCAACCAAGGCTTCACGAATAAAAATGTCTCGGCTTTGCTCTGGATCTATTTGCGAAAAGTTCACCCGTTGTTTTTCAACAAGGACCAATCCGTACAAGGCGATTTTTTCAAACGCCATTACCTGGCCATTGCGAGCACTATAGTGTGGTTCAAAATGACTGCGTTTCAACAAATGCTGCGCCGCAGATATAACCCAGTCGGGCTCTACTCGGGCAACGGTGTGAGCAAATAATTGAGAGGTTTCAATTAACTCAGCCGCAAGGACCCACTTGGGGCGTTTCTTATATTGGCTAGAACCTGGAAAAATAGTGAAGCGGCGGTTTCTCGCGCCTAGATATTCACGGTCTTGATCATGCTGCCCCAAGCGCCCAAGTAAGCCAGAAACCAAGGCTCGATGTAAGGCTTCATAAGACGCCGATAGGCTTGGCCCGGCATCGGCCGCTTGATCAACGTTGGGTTCCGTTTTTGAGATTTTACTTTTGTGCTGCACCTTGCTCTTATTTTTTAGAGCTTGATCATTTAGAGCTGCTGGCTTTTTACCGTTCGGCTTTCTTAGTTTTAAATCTTTTACCGCTAAACACAGTTGATGGTGGATATCTCGCCATTCTCGCAAGCGCAAGAAAGACAAAAACTCTCGCTTAGATTGTCTACGCCATTGGCTCTGGCTCAACTCTTGTCGCTGAACCTCGGCGTACTTCCATAAATTCACGTACGCAACAAAGTCAGAGTTATCATCTTTAAAACGTCGATGCTGCTCATCGGCCTGCTGTTTTTTATCGGCCGGTCTTTCTCTTGGGTCTTGAATTGATAAAGCGCTGACGATAATTAAAACATCGTCCAAACAACCAAGATCGACTGCGGCCAAAACCATACGGGCCAAACCCGGATCAATATTCAAGCGGCTAATCTGCCGCCCCATGGCACTCAACTTGCCAAGCTTGTCGATTGCCTGTAATTCTTCTAGCAGTTTAAAACCATCGTTGATCAAGCGGGAGTCTGGTGGATCAACAAACGGGAAGGCGCGCACATCACCAATGCGCATATTCAGCATTTGTAAAATTACAGCACCCAGATTAGTCCGTAGAATTTCAGGATCGGTGAACTCAGGTCGACCATTAAAATCTTCTTCGCTGTACAAGCGAACGCAAATCCCTTCACTGACACGACCGCATCGACCCTTGCGCTGGTTAGCGCTGGCTTGGGAGATAGCTTCAATGGGTAGTCGCTGCACCTTGGTTCTATAACTGTAACGAGACACCCTTGCGGTACCTGGGTCGATGACATAACGAATGCCAGGTACCGTAACCGATGTCTCTGCCACGTTGGTGGCCAAAACAATTCTTCGCCCGCGGTGGTTTTGGAATATTTTATTTTGATCGGCCAGGCTTAAGCGAGCATAAAGCGGCAGCACCTCAAGTTGTTTTATCTCGGCCTTACGTAAAGCGAGTGCAGCCTCCCGAATTTCTCGTTCCCCACTCATGAAGACAAGTATATCGCCACCGTGATTTTTGGTATCGCGTTCTGCGGCCAAGATATCTTCGACGGCATCAACCACTGCGGCACTCAGGTCTTGGTCGTCTGAGTCTCGGTCTTGAGGCGGGCGGTAGAGAACTTCGACAGGAAAGGCTCGACCAGATACTTCGATGACTGGCGCATTACTAAAATGTTGACTGAAGCGCTGCACATCGATCGTTGCCGACGTAATGATCACTTTAAGATCTGGGCGTTTGGGTAAAATGGTTTTTATATAACCCAATAAAAAATCAATATTAAGGCTACGCTCGTGCGCCTCATCAATAATGATGGTGTCGTATTTATTGAGGTAGCGGTCGTTTTGAATTTCCGCCAGTAAAATACCATCGGTCATCAATTTGATGTAGGTCTGCGGACCACTGTGATCCGTGAATCGAACTTGATACCCGACTTCTTTACCCAGTGTGGAATGCAATTCCTCGGCGATACGGTCGGCAACGGTCCGCGCCGCGATACGTCGCGGCTGGGTATGACCAATCAAACCACGTACGCCGCGGCCAAGCTCTAAACAAATCTTGGGTAGTTGGGTGGTTTTACCTGAGCCGGTTTCACCGGCAACAACCACGACCTGATTATCCCTAATCGCCGCTGCTATTGTGTCACGCTTGTCGGCAATGGGAAGGTTTTCAGGGAACTCAATGACGGGCACAGCCGCTAAACGCTGTTCGCGCAGGGCGACTGAAGCATCGATAGCCTCGGTCAGTTTATCAACCGCCGAGTCACTGCTCTCAGAATTTTTCTCTAAGTTGTGTAGTTGGCGGCGTAGCCGATAGAAATCGCCACCCATTACGTTAGCAAGTTTAGGGCCTAAATCTTTTAAAACAACGTTCTTGGTCATGCTGTAAATTCGGTCACAAAAGCGCGATTATACGCCATTGCGACCTCAGCAGGCTGATAAATGAATCAGGTTTCTCCGTTATCGTATTTGATTGCTCGTCAAACCCACTAAATTACCACTGGTACGCCGCAGAAACATAGACACCACGGCCCTGCCCTGCAAAGTATCGGTAATCGCCAAAAGCATAATCAGCTCGCTCTGCATAACTGCGATCGGTTAAATTTGTCACCCTGGCGGACAGGTCCCACTGGCTTACCTGATAATTCAAGCGCAGATTGATTAATGAATGACCTTGGTATTGATGTTCGTTCTGAGGGTCTAAATAATGACGCCCTAGATAACTCCACTCCAATTCAGATCGAAATGCCCCGTGATCAGTACTGTGATCCCAGGCCAGCCTTAGATTGGACTGCTGCCTTGGCGCGGTATCAACATCATTGCCATCGATATCTCCCAAAGCTGCGTCAGGGTTATTGCTGTAGCGGTGGCGAGCCCATGTGCCAGCGTAGGCCAATGCCCAGTTGTCGCTGATGGCGTACTGCAAGTCGAGCTCGATTCCCTGATGCTCGGTTTGGGCTTGGTCAATATAAAAGCCATCTCCATCACGAAAAATAACATCGTCTTTTTCCATGGCGTAGGCTGACACATCGACAAACAAGTCATCGCTAAATTGTCCGCGCAAACCCAGCTCAAAACTCTGCAATGATTCTGAATCAAGGTCTGGGGTTAACTGACCTTTTTGCAAGCGATAGAGCTCGGCCGTTTGGGGAGCGCGAAAGCTCTTGGCGACACGACCATAGACTGACAACTTATCGCTGAGACTATGATTGGCACCCAGTTGGTAACTTAGATTATCGAAGCTGTCTTCACGGTCTTCTGGGCGAGCATGGCGGCAGGTCTTCACATTTCCAAATAAAGTACAGGGGCTGCCATCGGCTTTCAAAACACCCGAGCTCATACGGTTATCATAATCGTAACGTAACGATTCATAACGTAAGCCAGCATCGAGTTCGGTCTTTTCGCTTAACTGCCAAGCCCATTGTGAATAGACTGCCGCTAACTGACTATCAACCTGGTAGTCGTAATGTAAACCCTGGGGTATTGTGGCGACCAAAAACTTACTGGAGTGCACTGTGTCCTTGGGCTGAAACTCGACCAATTCAATATCGGCAAGCTCTAAATCTAAACCCATTGCCCAATTTACAGAATCATTTAACTCGACCGAGTAAACACTGTTCAGGCCATAGCTGCTTTGCTCATTTTCCTCGAGCGCCTGGCCCGGTAAGAAATGTTGGATAAAGCGCATTTCACTATGTCGAACAAAAGGCGTGAGGCTGAACTTCTGCCCCTCGCCTAGCAACCATTCTATTGTTGAGCTAAAACGTTGCGAACTGGCATCTCGAAAAGCTTCAGGGTTGGGGTTACTACGTCTTAAATCAGAATCTTTATAGGCATCTTGGCCGTAAATAAACCCTGCGGTTTCTTGGTTTAAATTCGACAAGGATAATTCACTACGAGCTCGTAAATTATCGCCCTGATAACGATGACTTAAATTAACTTTTTGCTGATCATAGCCAGAGTCATCTTTGTAACCACCATCGTGGCTGCCGCTAACTCTCAATTCAACAGCTTGTTTATCATACTCCTGGCCAATGCGAAGCTGTGTTCGAGCAAAGTCATCGGGGCCAAGTTCAAGCTTTATTTTACCGCCTTGGCGTGGCTCCGGAGAAATTACGTTGATAACGCCATGCAATGCATTGCTGCCATAAAAAACTGTACCGGGGCCCTTCAATATCTCAATGGCACCGGCCTGCTCAGTATTGATTTCAAAAAGTTGATTCACATTACACAAACCAACCGGCCTGGTTGCCACATTATTCTCAGCAATCAACACAGCGCCACAACTACCCGCGCCGGTAAGGACAGGGGAGCGAACTGCGGTCAAATGTTCCTGCCCGTTACCACGGCTAACCCAAGCGCCAGGAACCCTAGCGATGACCTCGTTAATATGTACCGCCCCGATAGCTTCGATAGTTTCTTGATCCAAACTATTAAGGGTGACAACACCAGCCTGCTTACGGGTAGCAGATTTTTGAGCCGTCACTATCATCTGCTCAAGCGGCCCTTTTACTTTGGCTGAGGCTGACGGGTCTACGGCTTGTGCCAATGCATTAACCGGCAGGTTAACTATAAAGCAAGTGAGCAGTAGCGACGGAACAATGTAGCGCTGTGACATATAAGGTCCTTTAAAGTTTTCACACAATCTTTGAGTGCATATCAACTATGACAATTAGTTTATTCGCCGCGGTAAGTTCAACCATGGCGACAGTGTTCAACACTCTCTTAGCAATGACTAGGGTCTGAGCGACAACAAGCCAATGAGATCATCAAAGTATTCTTTTAATTGAGATCAATTTTTTATGACTTCGATGTTTATAACATCAATTTTTATAACATCGATTTCATAAGGAGTGGAGATTATTAGAAGAGCTTAGCTGGACACAAGACTAAAACCGAAATCCAGCGTTATATGTCAAACTTTACAACAAACCGAGGCGAGTAACCACGTTAGGGCTATGGCTAAACCCACAGCACAGACCCGGCTACTCAGCTCGAAAATTGCGATTTACAAGGTGCACTCAACCGCTGAACTTACCCGCTTAGCTTTTGCGGTCGCCAATTCAGTATCTTCGTCCCTGGCCAATGCCACCCCCATTCGACGCTGACCCACAACTTCCGGCTTACCGAACAGCTTAATGTCAGTATTCACCTCGCTTAAAGCCGTAGCTAAATTGCCAAACTGTGGCTGTTGCGACTCGCCTTCAACCAGTATGACCGACGACGCTGACGGTCCGTGAAATTCGATACTGGGAATTGGCAGGCCAAGGATGGCGCGAGCATGGAGGGCGAACTGGGAGAGCTGCTGAGAAATTAATGTCACCATTCCGGTGTCGTGGGGTCTTGGGGAAACCTCACTGAAATAAACATTGTCGCCCTTTACGAATAACTCCACCCCAAAAATACCGCGGCCACCTAAAGCATTCGTCACTGCCAACGCGACATCTTTGGCTGCATTGAGCGCTGCTTCGCTCATTGCCTGCGGCTGCCAAGACTCGCGGTAATCACCATCTTCCTGGCGATGGCCGATTGGCTCACAAAAACCGGTTCCCGCACTGTGTCGCACGGTTAGCAGTGTTATTTCATAATCGAAATCGACAAAGCCTTCGATGATAACTTTACCGGCACCCGCCCGGCCGCCAGCCTGAGCATGATCCCAGGCAGCATCGACTTGAGCCTCGTTACGCAATAGGCTTTGCCCCTTACCCGATGAACTCATAATAGGTTTTATCACACAGGGGAAACCTATCGCGTCGACCGCATCAACATACTCAGCTTTTGTTTGAGCAAACTGATAAGCCGACGTCGGCAAATTAAGCTCTTCAGCTGCGAGGCGACGAATCCCTTCTCGGTTCATCGTTAGCGCCGCCGCCTTTGCAGTTGGCACAACATTGAAGCCCTCAGACTCTAGCTCTAATAAAACATCAGTGGCGATGGCTTCAATTTCAGGGACGATATAGTCTGGCTTCTCAAGCTCAATTACCCGGCGAAGCTCGGCGCCATCAAGCATGGAAAAACAATGGCTTCGATCTGCTACCTGCATCGCTGGGGCATCGGGATAGCGATCACAGGCAATAACCTCGCAACCCAAACGTTTCAATTCAATCGCGACTTCTTTACCTAATTCTCCAGAGCCACAGAGTAGAACTCGACTGGCGGTTGCTGAAAAAGGCGTTCCAATGCTTGGATTCATACTAGACCTATAAAATTAAATATTGAAATATAAAATCATGCCGCGAGTTCAGCTTCAAACACCTCGGCCACCACCATGATTGACGTTATAAAAAAGGATTCAGCTCTTTAGCCCGCTCATGCATGAGCGTATAAACTTCGCGCTTTTCGATATTGCTCATGCGCCCCCAGCGGCTAATTTCGTCGCCAGTGCGATAACAAGCCACGCAAATATCATCATTATTCAATACACAAATTGAAACACAGGGCGATGGAAGCGGCGCTTCTCCAGCCGGATCGACATGTACAATCATTATTACTCTACAACCTCAAGCTCATCATTAAAGCGCTGCAAATTATCAACATAGACTTGGGCGTTCAGCTTTAAAAACTCAGCCGTGGCGTCGTCGATCTGCTTGACGACCTTAGCCGGTGAACCAAGCACCATTGAGTTATCCGGAATCTGCGATCCCTCAGTGACTAGAGCGTTCGCCCCAATAATGCAGTTCTTACCTATCACCACGCGATTAAGCACAACCGCACCGATACCGATCAAACTGTTATCCCCGATATCACAGCCATGCAACATGACATTGTGACCAATAATTACGCCCTTGCCGAGAGTCAGTTTCACGCCAGGATCGGTATGCAATACAGCGCCGTCTTGCACGTTGCTGTTCTCTCCGATTGTGATGGTGTCGTTGTCACCGCGCAAAACGGCGTTAAACCAAACACTGGTATTGTTTTCCATAACGACATCGCCAATCACATCAGCACTGGCCGCAATAAAATGGTTCTCGCCATTTAGTTGAGGTTGTTTGTCTCCTAAACGATATTTCATATTCTTCTCTATTATTTAATTATCGACTAAATCCGGTGCTTAATAACAATAGCCATCTATACCGAAGTTCGGCTAGATCAACAGCTCAGCCTGATAGGCCAGTTAGTAAATGGAGCATTATGAAGTTTTGCATACCTATGCACCAGCAACAGACGACTATAGTGAGTATTTACCAAACAATACGGGGATATGGCCAAGGGGAAATGTTAAATATGGAACAATGATAGGTGACAAGTGACACATGTCGATACGGCTGCTACCGCCGATGAAGGTAAATAAAGCGAAATGAAGCAGAGCTAGCAAGATTCAAAACTATAGCCGCCGAAAAAGCTCTATGCCTTGAACCTAGGAACGTTACAAAGACAACACAGGAGTTTATTCAAATACATTAATAGGGGCCTGGCTTTCCTCAGCTAAGCCAGCACTTAATGTATCGTTAAACAGGGTGGCTAACACGCCAGCCGTAAAGCCCCATATCTCAAAACCTTGGTAATGCCACACTGGCGCCCAAAATCGATCTTTCTTGCCCTGGAATATGTCCGTGCGACTACGATTGGCATCTTCTAAGAAGTAACTCACGGGGACGTGAAAAATAGCGTCTAGCTCGCCGTAATTTGGCTCTAAGATAGCATCTTGTGGGACCACCCCCACAAATGGCGTGACCTCTATACCAAACCGCGTCATTGAAGAAGGCATACTGGCCAACACTTCAACATACTTGGGGTGCAAACCAATTTCTTCGTGGCTTTCGCGGAGCGCAGTTTCCATCAAGGAACTGTCGGTCTCATCCCACTTACCACCTGGAAAGGCAACTTGACCAGAATGAGTCGACAAATGCTCAGAGCGCTTGGTTAAGACCACTTGTGGCTCGGTGGGGTGATCGGTGATCGCTATAAGCACCGCCGCTTGTTTTCGATGGGATCCCTCTTCAACAAGTAGGGGCTTTTCCCTTAGTCCCGCCCTGAACCGCTCTAACATAGTGCCCTCAATTGACTCGATATAACTAAAATTCCTCTTCAGTATAAACCTTTCGTCGTGAACTTGCCCAAAACCTGCAGGGATAATCACTCGATAAACACCAATCAGACCAACCGCAGGTCCGAGAAACCGGAACTGTGGCGCAGCTCATAGATCAAAAGAGTGAAAAAGCAAATAATAAACAGGTGTTTTTATAAAAAGAAGTTCTAGACGTCAGGGTTCCGGTTGCCACGCCATGTTGCTACTATGCAATTAAGCTTTAGTCGTCAAAAAAACAACGATAACCGTTAAACACAAGACCATATTGTTTGCATGAGCAACTTTTTGACGCCAAGGAAGTTTGCAAACACCACAGGAGCTAGCTTATGAACACTGCAAATACCCCAAAGGAACTGGATTTTGACCAGCTAAAAGATCTGGCTGTCAGCGACCCCAAGGCATTCGAAGCCTATCGGACCCAACAAGTAGAGGCCGCTATAAGCAATGCCCCTAGCCATATGCAGCGTCGCTTAAGAGGCATTCAGTTTCAGGTCGACTCCCAGCGGCAGCTTCACTCAAACCCGATGGGATCTTGCGTCAAGGTGTATCAAATGATGCAAAACTCCCTTAGTGAACTCAATCAAATACTAAAGGATCAAGGGCAAGTGGCTTTAGAGTTAAGCTCAACCACACCACAGAACAACGCCAACGTTATTAGCTTTCCAGGCTAAGCACCCCCAACGCCTTTAGAACAAAAAAGCCCTCCCTCGCGAGGGCTTTTTTGTTCAGGCTCACTCGCTTCACGCTTCCTTTGTATAGAGAGTTCAAGCTTTACTGATATATACTAGCCCTCCTTTGAATGGCAACGGTAATGTTTGCCGAGAATAATAACCAGTGAGTTAACAGATGAAGTATTGCAGTCACTGCGGCGAAAGCGTCGCGCTAATGATCCCTCCGGGAGATGATCGAGAGCGTTTCGTGTGTAGCGGCTGTGAGACAATCCACTACCAAAACCCTCGAATTATTGCCGGCTGCGTGCCTATTCACAAAGACAAAATCCTTTTGTGCCGCCGCGCTATCGAACCTAGATACGGCAAATGGACACTCCCAGCAGGCTTTATGGAGAACGGTGAAACCACCGAGGAAGGCGGCTTGCGTGAAGCCCGCGAAGAAGCCAACGCCAACATTGTGACTGACAGCCTTTACATTATGTTTAGTCTGCCGCAGATCAACCAAGTCCATATGTTTTATCGAGGTCAATTAGCTGACTTAGATTTTTCAGCTGGCCCCGAGTCACTCGAAGTAAAATTGTTTAGCGAAGAAGAAATCCCCTGGGACGAGCTTGCCTTTCCCGTGGTCAATAAAACCTTGAAGTACTTTTTTGAAGATCGTAAAACCAATACCTTCCCTATTCGTACTGAAGACCTTGTTCACCCCAAGGGCAGAAACTGGAAACCAACCCACGAATCTCGCTACACTCTGGCAAGCGCCAACCCCGAGAATGCCAACAAGGGTAGCTAAGCCTCGGGCCACTTAGCCTATTGAATATCGTAATAAGCTGAATGCAGTGGTGGTACGGTAAAGCATAGCCGCCACCTGCTACCCCTCGACCCTCTCCATTGCCCATCACCGCTGTGCTCTCAAGTAATTATCCCAGCTGTGGCACTCAAGTAATTACCCCCCCGCTGTTGCTCTCAAGTAATTATCCCAGCTGTAGCACTCAAGTAATTACCCCCCGCTGTGGCTCTCAAGTAATTACCCCCGCTGTTGCACCACCCCTCGGTAGTCATCTTCATCGGCAACACAAAAGGAGCATGGCTCCCAACCGGTAGCTGATATATCATAGCCCGCTGTAAACCACCTCGAAGACCTCAACTTTTATGCTGTTATTTGTAGACAATCTCACCAACGTAGACTTCAGTTACCTAGACTCAGACCGAGGCCTTCTCGGAGAAACCTGGCTGGCCAGCACCGAACTTGATGGTGCCTTAGATGACCAGGGCATGGTCTGTGACTTCGGCATTGTAAAGAGGACCCTCCGCGACTGGCTTGACGCTACGCTCGATCATTGTCTTTTGGTCCCACGACACAGTAATAACTTGGATATCCTCGAGGAAGGCGACTGCATCCATATTCGTTGGCGCTTTGGCGACCAACAGGTTTTAAGTTGTCGCTCACCTGCGCAAGCCATAACGCTCATCGACGCCGAAGTTATCACCGCAGAAACGGTAGCCAACTGGAGCATTCAACAATTGAAGCTGTTGTTGCCCGATAGCGTACAAAAACTCGACTTAGGCTTTGCCGAAGAAGCCATGGGCACGGCCGCTTTTTATCACTACAGCCACGGGCTCAAAAAGCACGATGGTAACTGCCAGCGGATCTCCCACGGGCACCGCTCTCGTATTGAGATATGGCAAGACGGCCTGCGCGCCCCACAAATTGAAGCTGCCTGGAGCAAGCGTTGGTGCGATATCTACCTAGGTAGCCAAGAAGACCTTGTTGAATCACCGACTAGCGCTGAGCAAGTTGCTAATGACGATCAATATCACTTTGCCTACCAGAGCCAGCAGGGTGATTTTGAACTCAGCTTACCCAAAAGCTGCTGTGAACTGATGAACACAGACACCACCGTTGAATGGATAGCTCGATTTATTGCCGAGCAATTGAAAAAACAACAAAGTGATGACACTAGCGTTATTAAGGTGAAGGCCTTTGAGGGAATCGGCAAAGGCGCCGTCTATCAAGTATAGCTTGAGCAGATCACGCCGGCATAAAGGCCTCACTATCTGGTGAGCGCCAACAATAATAAGGTTGACCCCATGACAACACCCAGCCCTGACACCTCTCCAATTGAAACGTCAGACTCAAGAGTACCCAGCTTGCTCGATGCTTTAATCCCCGCTGTGGTATTGATGATTCTGCTTTCGATGTCCGTGTACATCTATGGTGACAGCTCATCCAGCGGTGCCAACCAAATAGCGTTGATATTGACCGCTGCCGTAGCCGCCATCATTGGTATCAAAAATGGCTACAGCTGGGATGAACTGGAAGAAGGGATTAAGTCCGGTATTGTTATTTCCCTTAAAGCGATCATGATTCTATTCTCGGTCGGCAGTTTAATCGGCGTTTGGATACTGTCAGGCACAGTGCCATCGATGATTTATTACGCTATTCAATTACTAGATCCCTCTTGGTTTTACCCAGCGGCCTGCATCATCTGCGCCATTGTTGCCCTTTGTATTGGTAGCTCTTGGACTGTGGCGGGTACTATTGGCATCGGCTTTATGGGCGCCGCCTTCGGACTCGAACTGTCTCTTCCGGTGACTGCTGGTGCAGTAATTTCAGGGGCTTATTTTGGGGACAAGATGTCGCCGCTTTCAGATACCACCAACCTTGCGGCGGCCGCCGCTAATACCGATTTGTTTGTCCACATTCGTCACATGTTATGGACCACAACACCGAGCTTAATTATCGCCTTAATGGGTTTCACTTGGCTTGGTTTTCAACACAGCGGCTCAGGCGAGCTCGACACGCTGAACCTGACCATCAACACCCTGCAATCTCAGTTTTCGATTGGAGTATACCTGCTGCTTCCGTTGGCTCTGGTTTTCGGCATGGCTTATAAAGGGTTTCCTGTTCTACCCACTATTTGGACGGGTATTGCGGTCGGTGTTTTGTTCGCACTGCTATTCCAAAACCAGCGTGTTATTGAAATGGGTGCCAGCAACGAACTCGGTTCAGGCCTGCAAATGCTCAAAGGTATCTGGACGGTATTGTTCGATGGTTACACCGCAAACACCGGCAACAGCAATATCGATGATCTATTAAGCCGAGGCGGAATGAGTTCGATGCTCAATACTGTTTGGCTAATTATTTGCGCTATGATTTTTTCAGCCATAATGGAGACCACGGGTATTTTAGCCCGTCTAGTTTCAAGCTTAATTAAAATGGCCTCTAGCACCGGCAGCTTAATATTCACAACGGTGTGCACGGCTATCGGCGTAAACTTAGTGTCTTCCGATCAGTACATTGCAGTTGTAATACCCGGACGCATGTATCAGCTGGAATTTGAAAAACGCGGCCTAGCACCACAAAACTTATCTCGTACCATTGAGGACAGCGCAACCATTACCTCACCGCTAATCCCCTGGAATACCTGCGGAGCATTTATGGCCGGCACCCTAGGCATTGGCACGCTAGCCTACCTGCCATTTTGTTTTTTCAACCTCGCCAGCCCAGTAATGACCAGCCTTTATGGGTTTTTAGACTTCAAGGTCACCCGTCTCGACGATAAAGTTTAGCAATCAGAAGATCAAAACGCCGTAGTGGAACGAGTAGCTACGGCGTTTATTCATTCACGAGCCTCCTCTCCCTTATTTCAAACAGCGATAAATAACTAAATTCCTCACCTCATCGTCCCAGCTTGATCATGACATTGCCAGCGCCGCGAACCACTTCTTATGCGGCCTATCAATGCTATAAAACAGTTCGTGACACCGCCCCCCTTTTGTTGACCCACATCAACACGTCCTCCTCCCAGACATTGATAATAAGAACAAACAGAGAGACCAAAAAATCTTTGAATCAACCGCCGAGGAAATACCATGAGCATTGAAAAGCACGATCTAATTCACGAGCTACCCGAATTCCGCGATCAGATACATGATCTAAAAATGAACAACCGTCACTTCGCCAAATTATTCAAGGAATACCACGAGCTGGACCACAGTGTTCACGGCTTGGAAAATAACGGATCACCAGCCTCCGACGAGCGAATGGAAGAGCTGAAGAAGCAGCGATTGAATTTAAAAGATGAATTATTCAATATGCTGAAATCTATCTAAGCTTTCAAACAGCCGAGTAATCCCTTTAAAATATTATGGTTTACTCGGCCGCTTTCAAAACTAGCCTCTAGAACTCCCTCTAGAACTGGAAGCACATCAAGCTTCAAACCCCTGCCGCACCAAAATACCAGCGCCAATTCAATAGTATTCACTCGACGCCTACCCGTCTCATTATCAAAATCACAGACTGGCAGTTCTCAATACTTCTGGTAGAATCCCCTATCTAGAAACCGCCTCTCATTTGATGCCGATGGCGCCCACGCCAAGACTTCTAGAGCTCACTTTTAACGATAAAAAAGAACAAGCATAGGACAACGCTATGAGTCTTGCTGACAAAGTACTGGCCGTAAATAACGACCTCCCCATTCGCACTGATGCCCCTATCCACAGCGGTAAAGTCCGCTCGGTATACTGGCTAACCGAAGCCGACAGCCGTCGCCTAATCGAAGAGAACGGCTACGATGTTGCGGCTGATTCCCCTCTGGCAATCATGGTTATCAGCGATCGTATATCGGCATTCGATTGCATCTGGCAAGGCGAAGGCGGCATGAAGGGCGTGCCCGGAAAAGGCGCTGCACTAAACGCCATTTCTAATCATTGGTTTAAGTTGTTTAAAGATAACAAGCTTGCTGACAGCCATATTCTAGACATACCTCATCCGTTCGTTTGGATAGTTCAAAAAGCCAAGCCCGTCATGATTGAGGCTATTTGTCGCCAATACATCACCGGCTCCATGTGGCGAAGCTACGCCAAAGGTGAGCGTGAGTTTTGCGGTATCACCATTGCTGAAGAGCTGCAAAAAGACACCAAGCTGCCTGAGCTTTTGATTACGCCCTCAACCAAAGGAATTCTCGAAAACATTCCTGGCGTCCCGGCTCAAGACGATGTAAACATCACTCGTAAGAACATCGACGATAACTTCGAAGCCTTTAACTTTCGTTCAAGCGACGACATTGACCAGTATGAAAAATTACTGCGCGAAGGCTTTGATGTCATCAGCTCGGAACTTGCCAAGCTTGACCAAATTTTTGTCGATACCAAATTTGAATTTGGTTATGTGATCGATAAAAACGGCCAAGAAAAACTCATTTATATGGATGAAGTTGGCACGCCAGATTCGTCCCGTATTTGGGATGGCCCAGCTTATCGCGACGGTAAAGTTGTCGAGAACTCGAAAGAAGGCTTCCGCCAGTTATTGTTAAAGCACTTTCCTGACCCGGACATTTTACTCAATAAAGACCGGATGGTAGAACGATTGGCGCTGGCTCGTGATAATGTTTTACCAGAATCAGTTTTGATGGAAGTTTCGAGCACTTATATTAATATCGCCGAAAAGATTACTGGTCAAAAGCTAGTACTTTCCGACAACCCCAAGGCCGAAATCATTCAGATCCTTAAAGAGAAATACGGCCTTATCGATTGATCTCGCCGCTAGACTCGATAAAAGCAGGTGTTTAATACAAACCCTGCTTTTTTTATGCCTGTTATTTAATAAGCTGTGAAGCTTAGCCTCAGCAGTTTTTAACGTCGACCGTGAACTCTACGTTATTAACCAACCCTGGAATTATCTTTTTACGCCCTCGTCCCGCCTAAAAATCAACTTGCGTGTAAGACCGATTCTCTACCAGATTGCAGTTTAGATTTAAAAAAGTCGACCGCGACGCGAATCTTCGGGATTGTATAATGAGGCCTTTGATACAACATATAGACTCCTACCGTTACGTCCGCCGTAGTACTCAACTCGTGCTCAAACGGTATTTCCACAACAGCACCGGATTTCAACTCTCTTTCGATACACCAACGCGGAATTAAACCAAGCCCCTTACCCGCGAGCAACGCTTGCAACATAATATTGCCACCATTACTGATCAACGCTGCCGGAATCTCCACCGGCTTCCAATTACCGCCCGCCCTGATACCCCAATTTAAAACACGCTGGGGCGCTCGATAAAGAAGCGCTTTATGCCCAGATAGGTCAGCAATAGATTTGGGGTAGCCATGGGTTTCGAGATATTGCGGGGCGCCGCAAAACACCGGCTGATTTGAATCGATATATTGCGCTATGACTCTTTCATCGGGTAAGCCGCCACCGCGAATGGCGATATCGACACCGTCGCGATTTAAATCGCTGACCTGGTTCGACAAATCCAAATCTAAAATAATGTCGGGGTATAAATCTTGAAACTCGTCCAAAATCGGTAACAACTTTAAATCTGCGTACATTGGCAGAGCGCTGATTCTCAACACCCCAGAGGGGCTACTTTGGTAGCTAACTACCCGCCCTTCTGCCAAGTTAACCGCCGCTAAAATATCGCGGCAATGAGTCAGGTACAAACGGCCAATCTCGGTTAACTGCACATGA
>Ga0105357_10000898_pt1 | contig 16065 bp, 10 predicted proteins | sample GOMGulsemesocosm_4_FD_83660 | JGI IMG/M metagenome (GOLD analysis project Ga0105357, IMG submission 83660) | Methane-oxidizing microbial communities from mesocosms in the Gulf of Mexico - GOM15B Gulf of Mexico | ecosystem: Environmental > Aquatic > Marine > Cold seeps | place: USA: Gulf of...
AATTAATACTTGTCCTAAACAGGTTGTGCGTTATTCTTTTGTGGTAAAAAACACACAACCTGTGACGTGAATTAGGGTCTATAATTATTATGAAGCCTATGAAGCCTATGAAGCTGAAAAACGGATGATTAGCAGAGTATTGCCACTATTTGCGACTGAGTTGATCAACACGCAACAGGTGGTTCTAACGAGTAACCCATGAATCAATATTCTCGATAGAAATCACATTGCAGCGCAGCCCATGGTTTTTATTTTATAGCCTTTTTTTGAGTATGCTTGTTTAGCTTTTACAATGGCTTTTTTCCAAGTATTGGCTTTGACCGGAATTTTTATAGAATTGGCACCTATTTTGCCACTTCTATTCAAATTACCACACAGGTAATTTTTCCCTGATTGTGCTTTGGTCTTTTTGGCTTGAGTGGGAGTGCAGCCTACTTTCTTGACTTTATACCCCTTATTTTTCATAACTTGACGTGCTTTAGGAATGGCTTTTTTTAACGATTTGGCCGAAACAGTCACTTTCAGCGTATTGGCTGCTAAATTCCCCTGCTTATTTTTATTAGCACATAAATATATCCCAGCATGTGCGCTAGCTATAAAAGCAAAATAGATGGTTAGTGTCGCTAATATCGGTTTTATTAGCTTATGTCTAAGTGGCCTTTTTCTGTCATTTGCCATGCTTGCCTCCGGATAAAATAGGTGCTGTCAAAATCCCCTCTGGATAAAAAACAACAGCTATCATCGATTGTATTAGGGGTGATGCGATGACAGCTAAGTTGATAAGGCTGGCCGATGAACATTTTTCTCTAGGCAACACTATCCAAAACTATCTTTTGCTAATCAGTTGGGCATTTATGTGTCTTTTAGTGATGATTAAGTTTGTTCTGCGCAGTGCACTTCACCAGCATCTGCTTAAAATATATAGTTAAGTAAATAGGCTAAATCAAGGCGATATAGTGGATTGCACTATAAATACTATTAAAGAGTTGAAATAGAGAGCTAGCAATGGCCATTTGAGCGTTAAACATACAATCCTAATGAGCACTCAGTAGTCTGAAAACATATTCGAACGGGTGTCTGCTACACTTAAATACCTTGTCTAATATCGGGCTGCTCGAGACTTTAGTCACTAATAAAAGGATGATTTTTTAAGGAGTCCCTGTGAAAATTATGCTATTTAGCCTCTGTTTCTTTATTATTGAAAATGCATATGCTGGTATGTTTCTGGTAAACAACGCTGCGCTTGAGCATGCTTGTTTGAGTGTAGAAAAGAATAAACTGGAATTGCGCGCACACTGTGAGAGCAACTGATCAGAATCATTATTGGCAAGTGTATAATGCGAATGGTCTTATGCATAAAGTGAGCAAGCGCTGCATTAATATTGACCAACATCGTGAAAAAATAAGCTTAAAAGACTGTGATCGACATTCTAAGACGCAACTGAAACTTATCAATAAAGGACCTGAACACGGTTATCAACTAGGTCTTGATCAGGGTTGTCTGGCCAGTAATTTCTCTAAAAAAGGTGATACTATTAATAATAGTGCCATGTGTTAATGGACACTGGGCACAGTTATGGCACTCTCCTTCTCTGAAAACTAAGCTGGTTAAGTTTGCCAAACCAGCGCTCACAGGAGCATTGTCAAAAGGCAAGCTAATCAGTATTTCACAAGGTGATATTGCCTGTTATCTAGAGTTAGAAGACAGGGCCAAAAAACGCCATTTACTGATGGCTAATTTTGATTTGTGTGATGAGATCTTACTAGATAAACAGGTTGATTTAGTCTTCACTATGCAAAATGTTATGGCGGCATCTTGTGCCGGTGATATGAACTGTAAGGAGTTGGAGCAAGTATTAATGATTACTTCGATGACACTATCAACAGTAGCCTTTAGCCACTCGCTTTGTCGCAGCGACGAAGATGAATACGTTGGATGTGAAACAAAAAATGGCAAAATAATTTCATTTTGTACGCAAAAATCGGGTCACATTAACTTACATGAAACGCCTCGGTATATGCAAGTTCGCTATGGCAGTGGTGAGCATCTTGAATTCGAATTTCCCCAAAAAATGATGCAAAGCGCAAATCAATTTAAAACCATCCTGAGCCGCTACGCAGGTTCCAACAGCCGATTTTTAGCCTATTTTAAAACTGCAGAGATCGAATATCTATATGAAGATGCCTATATTGACGCAGATCACATCAATGGCGTCGGAATTTGGAAAAAGGGAGAAAATATGAGGTTTATTGCCTGTACGGCACACCGCTCAAAAGACAATAATCCATCAGATATCATCGATAACGAACTCTTTTACTAATGATGGTAACGCTCTGCTGAAATGCGGCGTGTGAATTCAAATTGTTGATGTATATTGATGAATAATCGTCTGCGCTATTGCTCTTTGAGGTGTTTATAATACTGATTTACCCGATGAAAATAATTTATATATCCCTTGTTCTAGAAATAAATTGCGCTGCTAATTTTTCTGCTTTAATAAGTCAGCATGCAAATAAATCATACTGGGCACTTATTTACTATGTGTTAATCTCGCAATGTAATTATCTCAAACCAGTCTGGAAATTTATTAATAAATCAGGTGTTTTGTTCTTAATCTCTGATTAATATTAACAGAAGTTTATCCTGAATGAATGTTGAATACAGAAAGGTTATAGTCTCTTGTTGGCTGGTAATTAATAGTAAATTTATATGTTTTTTACTATATTGCGGTTTTAAAGTCAGGACAATTACTGCTAATATATTTTTAGTTATATTTCTTAATCTCTACTTTTTGTTTTAAATTATTAATTATTGAGTTGATTTATAAGTGTTTAGTAGCTGATATTGTTTTAAAGTTCTGCTGTCGATAATCTAAATTTTTTCTTGTCATAAATAGAGGTATTTTCTTACTCTTTTAATGAAACATTGATGCTAATGTTATTTTAACTTTATAAATGCTCTCTATAACTCAACTGCATATTATCTTGAAAGCGTTGTTTGATTAAGTGCGTATCATAAGTAAGGTGCTTGTTGCAGTGTTTATAAGAGTGGATATTTAAAGCCGTAATTAGCGATGCTCTGAATGAATTTTTATAACCTATGTTGTTACAAAAAATGAAACTATTCTTGTGGTGAAAGCGGATGACTGAACTAGGAGAAACAGCTCATATAAGGAAATATTTATCGAGTATCATGGGTAAAGTTCCCTTCGGCGTTATTACATTGTCAATCAACCACGAAGTGGGTGTCATCAATGCCGATGCCATTAAGTTATTGGGCTTTGTAAATAGCCGTCCCGAAGATTTTATCGATACCCGTTTAAGTGACGTATTTAGCAATATTACAGCCGTCATTAATGCCTATGAAAAATTGACTAATGCTGGTGAAAAAGTTGAATTAGACCTCTGTAATCTGAAGATTAATCGCTATACAGTGAATATTCGCATACGAGAATTATTTAATGGATCTATCATAACCATTGAAGATGTCACAACCCAGACCACACTGGCTAGACAATTGCGATATCAAGCATCGCACGACCATTTAACCGATCTGGGAAATCGCAAAGGTTTTGAAGCTTGTGTTGGCTCATATCTGCCTAAAACGATTCGTCATAACTTAACAGGTGCCGTATTGTTTGTAGATTTAGATCGATTCAAGCCGATCAATGATTTAGCGGGTCATACGGCGGGGGATGAATTGCTGAAAAAAGTCGCCATTTTAATATCAAGTAATGTCAGGGAAAGGGATGTCGTCGCGAGAATCGGCGGTGATGAATTTGCAGTGTTGCTGACTGACTGTCCGTTACGCGCCGCTGAAAAAATTGCAGAAAGCATCCGAAAAACTATCGATGAAATGGTATTCATCTTTGAAGAGCACTCTTTTAAAGTGAGCGTTTCAATTGGTATTTCCTGTATTTGTAGAGAAAACAATAAAGTTAGTACTATTATTAATTCAGCAGATAATGCCTGCCAAATAGCCAAAAATTTAGGTCGAAATCAGCTTCATACTGCATTGCCGGATACAAGTGAATACAAAGACCATAAACAGCAAGTTGCTTGGCTGCCAAGGATTACTCAGGCGCTACAGCAGAATCAATTTACCTTGTATATGCAAGAAATTGCTGATGTGCGATCACCAAAAACCGATAAGCACTATGAAATACTGATCCGTTTAGTGAATGCAGATGGAAGTATAACCTTGCCACAATCATTCATTCCACCCGCTGAGAGATACGACTTAATGCCACAGGTTGACCGCTGGGTGATTGAGTACGCCTTTTCAAACATTGATAAAAATACCAACTATTCAATTAATTTATCAGGGCTGTCTACCTGTGATCCAACCTTGGCTGATTTTATTGAATCCCTGTCTCAGATACATGTTATAGATGCCCGTCGAATTACGTTCGAAATTACCGAAACAGCGGCGATTCAAAATATAGCGAAGTGTTTGGGACTTATAGGGCGCTTGAAGGCACTAGGCTTCAAATTTTCTTTGGATGATTTTGGCTCTGGACTGTCATCATTTACCTATCTGAAAAATCTCACCATCGATTATTTAAAAATAGATGGTTCATTTGTTAAAGAAATTGCTCATGACTCCGCTTCTTACGCAATGGTAAAGTCAATTAATGAAGTTGGGCACGCCATGGGTTTAGAAACCATTGCAGAGTTTGTCGAAAATCAATCTATCTTGAATAAGCTGCAAGAGATTGGTGTCGATTATGTTCAGGGCTATCATATACATAAACCAGAACAACTTAAATCCGCGCATCCTAGCTCTTAAATTGGCAAAAGCTTGCCTACCAATAGGCAGGAAAATACCTTTTAAGAACAGTTGCTTAAAGACTTCTTTGTTACGGCCGTCAAAAAATAAGCGCTAACAAACAGTTTTTAAAAATCGCCTTTAATCTAAGGCCAATTGCACTGTATATGCTTGCATACATCTACCAAACCGTTTTCAGCAACGATCATTAAATCCCTGCGGACTAGCTAAAGCAGTTTAAGCTGCTAACAAGCGCATATTATTGACGCTTGGCTGGCGAATTTTATCTTTGCACACTTGGATATGTTGAGTGCTCGATTTTTGCAAATTTTTCACTTTATTAACCAATAATTTAACAGTCGATAAACCCATTAATAAGCAAGAATACCCAATTGAAAGATATAACTATATTTGGCCCATAACATGCTTACTGAATTCATCGTAATTAAACGGCAGTAGAAAACATATAGACCGTTGCACATACTTGTAACAAGCCATTGAGTTATTAAATTTTGTTCGAACTTGTATTAACGTCACCGTCTAACATGGAGTCAGTCAATGATAATTAATAGTCATGCTAATGTTTTTGTACCTGAAAATCTTGCCACACCAAGGTCACAGGTCGATGAAAGTAAATTCATAGCACAAGGCGGGCTTTCAAGCGAAGCTTTAGAGGGGGGAGTTGCAGGCAATACTTCTTTTATGGCGAAAACGCCGGATGAGGCATGGAACGAATATGTCACCAACACGTCAGCAAGCATGATTGAAGTTTCAAGTACTATTCCTGCAGGTTTTAAAAATGTGGTCGCGAGGCTTTCTGACATTTTAGAAGAAAATGGCATCACCCCTACTGCAGGTATGTCTATTAACTACGCTATCGTTGAAAGTGAACCTGGCTTTGCAGAAAATGAAAGGCCATCGTTTATTGTTGAAGGTGCGCCAAACAAAGAAACCAAAGAGAAACTAGAAAAGCTTTTAAACAGCGATGAGCACGCTGGGTTTAAGGATAACTTTCTTGCACTTGATGCTCTGACTAAATCTGAAAACATCAGTATAGCTCATAAAAGAGAGTCCTTACTCCCTCACGATCCAACCGGAAAAAATACGGATGCAATAGTGAGCTATGGTTACGAGCAAGATTTTTATTTGAAATATATGGAAGATAATTGGTTAATGGATATTAGCCTTGAAAAAATAGAGTTATTGAGAATTGCAAAAATAGCTTCCAGATATTGACTAAGATAAAAAGCATTAACACTAGCAAAGTGCGTTTAATGATCATCGGATTAAGTCGGTAATTTTCTCAGTAAGCTCTATAGGGCGTACACAATATCCCGATCATCTGTTTATCATTTTTCAAGGTTTAAGTCCGTCTGTCATTATAATGATCTTTAGGGCGTTGTTTAGATATCGAAATGCTCTATAGCTCTTAGTTCTTAGGCGTTTTACCGTTCAGATACAGCGACAGAAGTTTTACACGCAGATACGCTATAGACGCCTTGTAACTATCGACTCTATGTATGTTTGCATGGTTTTTTGATTTGCTGTTAGGAATTTAAAAGCGTGTTTGGATGAATTGGGTTGGTTAAAAAGCGTACAAAAAAATTGACTCCTAAGAGGGGCTTCTATATAGTGCCCGCAGCTAGAAAGAAAGTCTCTTGTTTGAAGTCTCCATTGCGTAAGTCACGTCCTGTAGTTTCCAAGTGTTACAAAATTTCAGTCTGATACATCAAAAAATGCCTTTTTATAGGCGCACTTATTTTATTAAAATACAGGATAATACTATGTCTAATACAACTACTGGTACGGTTAAATGGTTCAACGAAACTAAAGGTTTTGGTTTTATTGAGCAAGAATCGGGTCCGGATGTTTTTGCACACTTCTCTGCTATCGCCAGTGAAGGTTTCAAAACATTAGCTGAAGGTCAACGTGTTGAGTTTGTTATTACTCAAGGACAAAAAGGACCACAAGCTGAAAACATTGTAGCGCTTTAATAGGCAGCTATAACCCGGATAATCTCTGGGACTAGAAAACGACTAATACTTTTTTGGTCGTTAATTAAAGGGCATACTTTCGCAAGTAAGCCCTTTTTTAGTTATGGGTTTTTTAATGAGAGTGAGCAATAAAATACAATCAATATGTAGGGTCGAACTGATAAGTAAAGCGGTACAATTGTGAAAAAAAATGACTAAGCTAATTTTCGGTCAGTGATCAAAGCGCTGAAATTACTCACTAAGACACATCAGCTCAAACACCTACCGTTATATTTACTATGCTATAAATGAGGGAGTTGGTATATCATCCAACCATGCTAGCAACTAATATCGCTTCTTAATCAAACAATAAAGTGCAACAATCAATGACCTAAAAAGAGCAATATTAATGAGGTGTCTTTAATAGTGTCAAATAACAATTCTTTGTTGCCTGTCGAGTCAGTAGCCAGCAATCATCCACTTTATGCAATGACCTTGTTTTTTTGTCTAACGGCTTTCACTAGTGCATTTCTTCTTTTTCAAGTACAGCCTATTATCGCAAAATTCATCCTACCTTGGTTTGGGTCTTCCCCAGGGGTATGGGCTACCTGCATGTTATTTTTTCAGCTATTGCTGTTGGGTGGCTATGCCTATACCCATTTAATAGTTAGTCGCTTACAATACCGCCGCCAAGCTATGCTACATTGCGCTCTATTGGTTATTGCGCTGCTCTTCTTACCCATAGCACCAGATCCTCTATTGAAACCGGTGAGTACTGATGCCCCTGTTGCACAAATTCTACTAGTACTGATGTTCAGTGTTGGCGTGCCCTATATGCTACTGTCGGCATCCGGTCCGCTACTGCAAAGTTGGCTTGCACATATACGTCCTGAGCGTTCCCCCTATCGCCTATATGCAGTATCTAATATTGGATCGCTATTGGGTTTGCTGTCCTATCCCTTTGTATTTGAGCCAAATTTTACACTTGGATATCAATCTCTGCTGTGGTCAGTGGGTTACTTTGTATTTGCCTTGTTTTGTGCAGGGTGTGCATGGTTCTTATTACCCAAAAAGGTCAATATTGGGGTACGGGATTCCGATGAAAAAAATCCCCCCAAAGCCGTTATAAATAGCAATAGGGGAGCAACGGTGACCAGTATTAGCGGTTGGCTAGTGCTTTCTGCTTGTGGCTCTGCACTACTATTAGCAACAACGAATCAATTGAGCATTGACGTCGCAGTCGTCCCTTTCTTGTGGGTACTGCCTCTCTCTATTTATTTACTGTCATTTATTCTTTGTTTTGACAGTGATCGCTGGTATTTTCGTCCGTTGTTTTTCGCGGCACTGCCGCTAGTGCTCATGAATACCGTCCGAGTGCTCTATGAAGGTGTTTATCTCGATTTTACCGAGCAGATTGTCAGTTATTGCGCGACCTTGTTTGTATGTTGTATGTGCCTACATGGAGAACTTTCCAAACGCAAACCGGATCCTGCGCAATTGACCTTATTCTATTTATATGTGTCTATTGGCGGGGTAGTTGGCGGGGCGTTTGTGGCGTTGTTCTCACCGGTCTTCTTCTCTGGGTTTTATGAATACTCCATTCTTATATCTATCTGTGCCGGGCTCATTGCATTGATAATGCTTCGATTACATCACCTGTCATTAGCGCAAAGTGTGAAGTCGCTCTCCACCAAACTCAGTTTATCGGTGGGTTGTGGCGCAGTTCTTATGGCACTCTGGTTGGCATTCGATAAGTCGACTTGGCTGGGAGAGGGAAGAAGCACCAGCACCGAAATTTTATTTGAAAGCTGGTACCAGCAGTTATTAGTTGTCAGCCTAATTACCATCGTAATAATCCAGTTAGTGGTCGAGTGGCTTCGCCGAAAAACAAAACTGAGCGTATATCAATGGTGGATCTCGCCCCACAATTTACTTGTTAACGTTGGCCGTAGTAGTTTGATACTGGCACTGGTGGTGCTGGTGGCTTCCTTAGTATGGGTAGCTAGAGAAGAAGAGCGAAGACAAATTTTCCGTGACAGAAACTTTTATGGGGTGTTGGCAATACGTGAATACAATGCCAGCAATAGTAATCACCTGCTCGGCCTCAGGGATGGCCGCATCAGTCATGGGGAGCAACTGCAAAAGCACAAAAGTTGGCCAACATCTTATTACGGACCAAGGAGTGGCGCAGGTCTTGCGCTGCGACTTCACCCCTTTAGAGCAGAGGCGAATCGTCAGTTCCGGGTTGGTATTATCGGTCTTGGTGTTGGCACATTAGCCGCTTATGCCAATAGCACTGTGAGTCCCGATAGTGCAAACAGATACTATGTAAAGAAACGACAGCATATTGTCCCAGATTATATGCGCTTTTATGAACTTAACCCGTTGGTCTCTGACTGGGCTGAAAACAAATTCAGCTTCCTCAACGACGCCCGAGAGCGGGGAGCTGACGTTGAAGTTTTGATGGGTGATGCGCGCTTGGTGCTCGAGCGTCAATTGGCACAGGGCAAAAATCAAAATTTCGATGTGTTTATATTGGATGCCTTCAGCAGTGATTCCATCCCATTGCATTTGCTCACTAAAGAAGCACTTGATATTTACTGGCGGCATTTAGGCGAGGATGGAGTACTGGCGCTGCACGTTTCAAATAGGTTTCTAGATATCAAGCCGGTAGTGCGCCGGCTTGCACTAGAGATGAAAAAAGAGCTTATCTATACAAAAAATAAAACCCGTAATCGGCGCAGTGTTTCGGGAGCGTCATGGATGATCATGAGCAACAACAAAGGGTTTATGTCGCTCAAGGAAGTACATAAATATGAGCGTAAACTTCCTGCGCTAGGCCCCCTATGGACAGATGATTTTAGTAGCCTTTTCGATGTGCTCAAACCAGGGCACTAACCACTAATACTAGCCTCTACTCACTTGGTTTTAAACTCAAAGCGGTGTTAAATACACTAACAACTGTTATTATTCACTCATCAAATTAGTAAGTTACCTAGAGTTATAGATTCTGTGGAAGGTCTTCATGAAAATAAGTCATAATTTCGATAGCGGTAAAATTGAGTGCATAGCGATTAATCCAAACGGTAATATCACTTTAAGCATCCCCAAAGATAATGCCGCTGATTTTCATCAGTGGTTTCACTATCGATTAACAGGGGCTAAAAATATTCACTGTCGTATGCAAATAGTCAATGCCGGACAAACATCTTACGTCGAAGGTTGGGAAAATTATCAGGCGGTGGCTTCCTACGACCGTCAGATTTGGTTCCGCGTAGACACCACATTCGATGGTAAATCATTAACTATCAGTCACACCCCCGAATGTGACAGTGTCTATTTTGCCTACTTCGCCCCGTATTCTATGGAACGCCATCGTGATCTTATTGCCAATGCTCAGCTCAGTGATTTAACAGAGCATATCCACTTAGGTTATACCAGTGATGGCCAAGATATGGACCTGCTAAAAATAGGGGATGAAGGAGAGGGGAAAAAAATCTGTTGGATGATCGCTAGACAACATCCAGGTGAGACTATGGCGCAATGGTGGATGGAAGGCATGCTAGATTCTCTGTTAGATCCCGAAGATCCAATAGCCCGAGAACTACTTAAAAAAGCGGTATTCTACATCGTTCCCAATATGAATCCGGATGGTAGCTTAAGAGGTAATTTACGCACCAATGCGACAGGTGCCAACCTTAACCGCGAATGGCAATCTCCAACGATGGAACATAGCCCAGAAGTCTACTTAGTGCGTCAAAAGATGCAACAAACAGGCATGGATTTTTGTCTTGATGTGCACGGAGATGAAGCGCTAGCCTATAATTTCATAGCCGGCTCTGAGGGTATTCCCAGCTGGAATAGTGATCGCCAAAGTTTGCTCGATCACTTCCAGCAAGCCTTAGTCAATGCCAGTCCCGACTTTCAAACCAAGATTGGTTATGCAAAAGACCAACCGGGTGAAGCATTGATGACAGTTGGTACAAATTATTTAGCACAAGAGTTCAATGCCCTAGTGATGACGTTAGAAATGCCGTTTAAAGACACTGAGCTGACACCTGATGAATATGTAGGATGGTCACCACTGCGTAGTCAAAAGCTTGGTGTCGCTTGCTTGAATGCGCTGCATCAAACGATTGATAAATTATAGCTTTACAATCCTATTGGACTTTCGAGGTAAGGAGTATGGATCCCAATGTTGAGTATTCATGATTCTATCAATATTTAAAGCGATAAAATTGCGTTTAGCTACCCAGATGATGTCTACTCAATCACTGGGGATTTTTTGCATGATGGGCGCTATGGCCTTTATTTCAGTGCAGGAGGCATTGGCTAAATACTTAGGTGAACAGCTGCCCATTGCACAAGTAGTATGGGCCCGCTACTTGGGGCATTTATTGCTGATGTTGGTAGTGCTATGGCCGAAGTATGGCAATCGCATTTTTAAAGCCAATAAATTGTCCATGCAGGTAATACGCTCGGTGATTCTATTACTTGATACAGCGCTGTTCTTTTACGGTTTGACGATGATAGGCCTAGCAGAAGCCACCGCTATCTTCTTCAGTGTGCCCGCACTGGTTATTATCCTCTCTTTGCCACTGCTGGGGGAGCGGGTTAAAACGTCTTCACTCTTTGCCATCGCGTTGGGTTTTATTGGTACCCTTATCATTGTTAGACCGGGGGCGGAGTTTGCCGCTGATGATAATTTCTTACTCGGCGCTTTGTGTATTTTTGGTGCCGCTTGCTGTGCAGCGACTTATAATGTCGTGACCCGTAAATTGGTCAACAGTGACCCACTACCTGTTACGTTGTTTTATACTGCCATGATCGGTGCCTTAGTGAGTTCTTTTGCGGTGCCATTTTTCTGGCAGATACCACAGGGAGTAGTGCAGTGGTCTGCATTAATCTGCATAGGTTTATTTGGCGGGGTTGCCCACAGTCTTATTATTGCCGCCCATCAATACAGTGCGGCAACTGTAGTCGCACCGTTTATGTATACACAAATATTCTGGGCACTATTTTTCGGCTGGCTACTCTTCGCCGAACTTCCCGATAGTTACGCCTATCTCGGTGGGATATTAGTCATTATTAGCGGACTATTTTTGCTTAATCCTCGACGAAAATCACAAGTTAACAAATAAGTGTCTTTATCGACAGGTCAATAAGGGCTGTGCTCCGAGCATGTTCAAAGTGCCACTTTACCGGTTGCCCAAGAAAGGGAAAATTGCACAACATAAATATAGACCTGCCAGTAAAAGATGAAAAGAGCATAAATAGTAACAAGTTATCGGCATTTTTTGTTTGAAAAACCAGGGCGTTGAAAGGGTTTTTAATCACTCTCGGCATTATTGAGAATACTGATTGCGGCCATTTCTTTTGGCCTTGTAGAGTGCATCGTCTGCTTGCTTGAGCAAGGTCTGAGGCGCTTCTATGGTTTGATTGCTATTGGATGACACGCCGAGGCTGATTGAAATGCAAGCACCTATGCTATTGCCGCCATGCGGAATTTCCAGTGCAATAATGCAATCTTTCATCATTTTTGCAACGGTCATGGCCCCATCGAGATCAGTACCCGGTAATACAGCGACAAATTCCTCTCCACCATAACGCGCTACTAAATCAATCTCTCGCTCACAGACTTTATCCAAGGCCTGCGCGACTTTTTTCAGGCACTCATCACCCGCGCCATGGCCATAAGTGTCATTAAATTGTTTAAAATAATCAATATCGATCATGATAATCGCTAGGAAACCTTGCATTCGAATGGCTCTTTTCCATTCATGTTCTAAAGTAAGGTCAAAGCGTCGACGATTGGCTATACCCGTTAGCGGATCTGTTATGTGCAAATGTTCAAGTAAGTCGCGCTGGCGCTTTAGTTCCATATGGTTGGATACACGCGCAAGGACAATGGCGGGAGAAAACGGCTTGGAAATATAATCAACTGCGCCTAAGTTCAATCCTTTAGTTTCTTCTGCTTCTGTCGACTTCACCGTAATAAAGATGATGGGAATGTTTTTTGTTCGCTCATTCTCTTTCAGCCGTCGGCAAACTTCGTATCCATCAAGGTCTGGCATGATAACGTCTAGTAAAATCAAATCAGGTGGCTGATTGGATAGCGCGCGTTGCATTGCCTGTTCACCATTTAAGGCGATGATAGTTGAATAGCCATCAAGCAGGGAAATAAGCACGCTGCAATTAATTTTTTCGTCATCAACAATTAATACTCTGCCTTTTTTAGCCATTTTATTGTGCCTCTATCGTCTATTAGTGCAGATTATCCATTAGTTTTTGCAATTCAATGCAGGCTTGCTCGAATTCAAAATCATCTACAAGTGCGTGCAAGGTCGATTGATTCCCGGCAAATGAATTTCCCAATATGTTTTCAAGGGTTGAGAGGCTTTGTAGAGAGTTACCATCACCCATCTGTAGTTTCTTTAACAGAATTTTGCTCTGTGATATTGCTCTACCCCAATCGACGCTCTCCTGAGTTTCAATAGAAGTTGTCTGGTTTTTTGCTTCGTTGTCTGTCGAAATTGACGCCAAACTGGTCGTAATAACTTCATACTCAATGACAAAGCGCTCAAATACAGCAGCGTCAAATTGGTTGTTTTTGAAAAGAGTCTCTAATGCTCTGGCATGTGTAACTAACTGATTTGCGCCAAGGTTACCTATTGATCCAATCAGACTGTGGACTAAGTAAGCGGCTTTTTTATAGGATTTTGTTTCAATCATTTGAATAAGGGTAGGGAGGGTATTGTCTTGCTCACGGTAGAAATCTCGCAGTAATTTTAGCAATAGCCTTTCTTTTCTATTGACTCGTAATAAAGCGCTTTGCAGATCAAAACCAGCTAATTTACTCGGTAGTTCAGAATCTATGTTAGCGGGGTTACCCTTGTCATGGCGATGATATATTTCGCGTAAGGCGGGTTTAATCCACTCAACTAAAGTATCAAATAGCTCATCTGGGGATATTGGTTTATTGATATGTCCATTCATGCCCACTTCTTTACTTCTATTTTGGTCCTCTTTCATGGCATTGGCTGTCATGGCTACAATCGGCAATTGATACCCTAAATTCAATTTTCGGATTTCTAGAGTGGCTGTATGCCCATCCATTTCCGGCATTTGAATGTCCATTAAGACAATATCATATTTATTTTTCTGCACTGCCTGCACTGCTTCTAAACCGTTATTGGCAATATCCACATGTAGTCCAAGCCCTTCGAGTAATTCACAGGCTATTTGCTGATTAGTTTTAATGTCTTCTACCAGTAGTACTTTAGCACCAAGGATTTGCGAAAGCGCTTGATCGTCTCTTTTGGGAAAGTGATGAAGAGTGCTATCTTCTTCTACATAAATCCCCATTGCTTTTTGTATAGTGTTGAGCAGCACTGTAGGTTGCACAGGTTTTAACAAATAACCTTCTAAGTGGTTACTGCCAACCCCTTTCATCACTTTGGACTGATCATAGGCACTGACCATAATAATCGCCGGAAGGGGGGTTGCGCTTTTCAGTTGACAGATCTGTTTAGCGCATTCCAATCCATCCATGCCGGGCATCCGCCAATCCATTAATACCAGATCAAAATGATCATTGTAGTGATCTTGTTGCCTAGCGATTATGTTATAGGCATCTTCGCCGCATTTAGCCGTTTGCGCCTGCATCCCAAAACCTTGCACTAAAGAAGCCAGAATAGTACGGGAGGCCTCGTTGTCATCAACAATCAAAACCCTTTTATCCTTTAATTCTGCTAGCGAATGTGAAGAGGGGGTGTGTTGCTGATCAATTTGCAAGAGGCATGTAAAAGTAAAAGTTGAGCCTATGCCTTTTTCGCTTTTGACAGAAATTTCTCCATGCATCAGCTTTACCAGCTGCTCGGAGATGACTAAACCTAGGCCACTACCTCCATATTTTCGGGTAGTAGAGCTATCGGCTTGAACAAATGAATTGAAGATTTTTTTGGTTTCTTCTCTGCTCATTCCAATACCGGTATCTTGTACTTCAAATTGTAGCATCACCTCTTCAGAGGTCTGACTGAGGCAGGAAGCCGATAGTGTGATTTCGCCACGGGTTGTGAATTTTATCGCGTTGCTGGCTAGATTGGTCAGAATTTGCCCCAGACGTAATGGGTCTCCAAGCAGTTTTTTTGGCAAATTCCATGGGTATGATAGTAAAATTTCAATATTTGCGTCAGCGGCTTTTGAGCGCAGTAAATCACATTGATATTCAAGCACGTCATCGATCGAAAAAGGAATTCGTTCGATTTCCAATTTTCCCGCTTCAATTTTTGAAAAGTCTAAGATGTCATTGATAATACCTAGCAAATTGTGCGAAGAGTCTTGGATTTTAGAAATATAATCATACTGTTGCGCCGTTAACTCGGTCATTAACGCCAAATGGCTAAAGCCGATAACCGCATTCATTGGGGTGCGAATTTCGTGACTCATATTGGCTAAGAACATGGATTTGGCTTCTGTAGCATCTTCGGCTATTAGTTTGTCTTTGGTTAAAGTAAGTTCAGTTTCTTTTTGGTCGGTAATATCTAAAATCCAAAATAAAATACATTTTTCATTATTAAAAGTGATGGGGTCTGCGGTGATTTCTGCCCAAAAATGACTGTCATCTTTACGTTTCAGTTGGGCAACTTTAGCGGGGACATGGCCTCTTTTTTGAAAGATTCCCATGAGTTCGTTACGATCATCTTTGTTTGCCCATACATTAAAGGAGATCATCTCGTCCCACTCCGAAGAGTGATATCCAAATATTCTGATACAAGTTGGATTTGCATAAACAACAGTGGCATCGCGCAGCCGTAATACGCCAACAGCGACCGGACTGGTCTGTAAAATGGTTTTAAATAACTTCTGGCTTTCATGCAGTTCAAGCGTTCTTTCTTTAACCCGCTGTTCAAGGGTGGCATGCGCTTGCTTAAGCTCGCTCTGGATTGCTTGTAGCTTGCTCAAAGCTCGCTTTGATTCTTCTAGGGACGCCTCTAGTTCTGACTCGATTTTTTTACGATAAGTGATATCGACGTGAGTAGTGATAACCTCAGACCAGTTCTCTTCATGACCGGGCACAATCAGCGCATTAATTTGCAGCTCAAGATGCTTATGATCCCAAGTAATGTCAACATCTTTGGTTGTTATTGTTAAACCATTGGCAAAATTGCTAATTTCATCAATATAATAAGTATGTCGATCAGAGGTCGGTCTTTGTATTAATCGATGTTGTGCTTGAACATAGCTCTGCAAATTGGGAAAATTATGTATTTCTAAAAATGTTCTGTTGGCATAAATGGCGCGTATTTCAGCGCATATGGCAAT
>Ga0105357_10000899_pt1 | contig 16064 bp, 14 predicted proteins | sample GOMGulsemesocosm_4_FD_83660 | JGI IMG/M metagenome (GOLD analysis project Ga0105357, IMG submission 83660) | Methane-oxidizing microbial communities from mesocosms in the Gulf of Mexico - GOM15B Gulf of Mexico | ecosystem: Environmental > Aquatic > Marine > Cold seeps | place: USA: Gulf of...
AAATGCTTTCAATGCTCATTGCTTTCGCGATTAGTGAGGAAGATACCCGATTGCGCATCCACCAAAGGCGTGGGAACTTTCAAGGTCTAAGCATGATTAATTAGCTGTGCGCAGGCGGTTTTAAAGCGGGAGGGAGAGATACTGCTGCCATACCACAAGCTGGTTTTTCAGTTTCCCCAGAGTTCTGGGGAGATTTTGGGGGTACGACTATTGCAAAAACAAGCTAGAATAGGCAAAAACAGTAAAGAACCGAAGAGTTAAAATCCTTGAAAAACAGCTCAAAACCAAAAACTACGCGGCCTGAACCGGATAGAACTTTTTCCATTGCGCCTATGATGGACTGGAGCGCCTGAATAAAAAATAGTTAACAATCAAAGGTTTTGTAGGGATAATATTTCTCTGGGGATAGATTGGGGACATTTGTGGTGGGAACTGCGACGCGCTTTTGATCGCATTGTGAGTCTAAAATGCCACAAGCCAGGCTGAGTATCTATCACTTCTCCAGAAACTTGGGCCTTGCCCCTCTTACTCTACGTTAATACACATCAGGGTTATTCGAAACCTTGTTTATAGTGAATGCTCCCGGCCTCTTCCACCGCATTTAGTATCTCTTCTTCGTTTAATAAGTGTATCTTAGTAAACAACTGGGACGCAGCGGTATGCTCTGTTAGTGCATCGGCGGCCAACAATATGGCACCGGCAGTCCAAGTGGTTTTCTCCTCGGGCCAAATAGATTTATCGGGAAACACATAGCCAGTCCAGTAACCACCATCATTTTTATCGACAAATTGATGCAACCAACTATAAACGTTAACAGCACGGGCATGATCACCGGCCGCCAGTAAAGCCATAGTCAACTCGCAAGATTCGGCTACGGTCACCCAAGGCTCGTCGCTAACACAACGACATCCAAGTCCATATTCGACAAACGTAGACCAGCGCCTTTCTATTCTATCGTTGGCGTCTTTACCGGTGATGACGCCAGTCAGAATCGGATAGAACCAGTCCATGGAATAGCGTGCCTTACTATCCCAGTTGCGATCAAAACACTCGGGATGGTAGTGCAGAGTATTCTCTAGGCGCTGGCGTGCACTTGCCCAGTGGGCGCGTTGTTTGCCGAGACTTGTTGCTATATTGATAGCACACTCAAGGCTTTTAAATATCGAGGAACAACCCGTTACCAAAGCATCCTTTCTGGGTGTACCTTCATTGTCCACCGCCCAGTAAACTTCACCCGTATCGGCCTGGTAGCGCAGAACAAATTCCATGGCTTTATCCACCATAAGGAAAAACCGTTCAAGGAACACTCTATCTTCAGTGATCAAGTAATAGTGCCACACGCCAGTGGCCACATAGGCTACAAAATTGGTTTCACGACTGTCGGATGGGACAGGCATACTGTCTTCGTAATGAGCCCACCAACTACCATCTTCCAACTGTTGATCTGCCAGCCACTGATAGGCCTTTATTGCAGCTTTGTATTCACCGCCAATCGCAAGCCCCATAGCCGCCTCGGTATGATCCCAAGGATCTGTTTTACCACCGATAAACCATGGAATGCTGCCGTCAGGGTTTTGGGCGCTGAGAATGTAATCTATGGTTGGACGCAAGAATTCGGTTGGAAACATCCCCCTAGAAAAATACAGCCCGTTCATTTCGAAGCGTCCCTTTTAAAGTACATCACCACGCTTTTTCCCATGATCGGGTTGAGAAGTTTTTCAAGACTGCGTGTGAGCAATGGTTTTTTCATTAGATCCCACACAAGCATGCGATGGTAGGCAACTATTAAAAAGTGATTATCCTGCTTTTCCCAGAACAGACATTTCAACCACCAGAACGGTGCGTGTAGGGCATGGGCCCAATGCAGAGAATAGCGACGTAGGCCGAACGCCGATATATCTTGATTTAGGGCATTAGCGTTAAAAATTCGAATATGGCCTCCCCTCACTAAGTGGTAGGCGTCACTCAATTTCCAACAGATACGCTCTGGCCAGGCACGTGGTACACTGATAGCAAGAACACCATCTGATTTCAACACGCGGTCGATTTCCGCAAGCATGGCTTTGTAATCGGAAATATGCTCCAACACTTCCGAACAGATGACTTTGTCAAAACAACTATCTGCAAAAGGCAATGACAAACCATTAGCACGGTAGAGTGAAAAACAATGATCGCCATCTGTAGAGGACTCCGGACCTAAGAAGCCCTGGAAGCGGCGGTGCGCTGTAGCAAGGTCTTTGCCGGATAGGTCAACACCCACTACGTCAATTTTGTCATTTAACCAATAGGCATTGATACAATGGCGGCCTTCACCGCACCCAAGATCCAAAAGGTGATCACCAGACTGAATGTCTAGGCGCTTAAAATCGATAGTTTGCATATTACTTCAGAGATCTCATTGATACATATTATATTTACGAAGACATCCTATTGACTCAATTTTCGTTACGACTAAGTACCACTCTGTGGTAGTAGTGAGTCAAACTTTGAGCTTTAAGCTGCCAACTGAATTTATTAAGAATACGTTTACGACCGGACTTACCCAGCTGTCGACGCTGATCTGGATTTTGCAATAACTGACAGATAGCTTCAGCCAGTGAAAAACTGTCACCCGCAGCTACTACCAATCCTGCCTCGCCAACCACTTCTGGTAAGGCTCCTCCATCACTGGCGATCACAGGCGTTTCACAGGCCATAGCTTCACCTGCCGGCAGACCAAACCCTTCGTACAGCGATGGAGACACAGCCAGTGTGGCGCGATTATAGTGCTCTACCAGTTCGTCGGTGGAAATACCTGAAGTAAACTCCACAGCCTGGGTTAATTTTAGTCGATGTAAAAGACTTTCAGTGTTGCCTCCTGCCTTCAATTTTCCGATTACTTGGAGCCGCAGTGCAGGGTAAGTTTCTCGAAGCTGGACCATAGCTTCAAGCAAGAAACGCAAACCTTTAAGTGGCTGATCCGCGGAGGAAGTAGTGATCAATAAGTTGGCTTGACGGTTTATCCCTTTAAGGGGTTTAAACACATCGGTATCTATTCCGTTGTACATAACTGGAATATTTTGGAGTGGCCGCCCAAACGCTTCGGCAATATCATGTTGAGATTGTACGGAAACTGTCAGCACATGATTGAGTTCCCTGACCACCTTTCCCTGCATACGTAAAAATGAGTGCCAGCGCCGCACCAATAGGCGCTGCCACGAATTCGTGGCCGCGTTAAGAGCCAATTGAAAATCCCGGGTAATTGGGTGGTGTAAGGTCGCAACCACAGGCAGCCCACTCTTTTGTATGTCCAACAAGCCATAGGCCAAACATTGATTGTCGTGCACCAGATCGTAATTATGCTCTTTCTTGCTGAGATATTTGGCGACCCGGCGACCAAAGGTATAAGGTTCAGAGAACCCCCCCGTCAACATACTAAACCACTCAAAAGTATCACTGAAGGATTTCAGATGATGCCAGCGCAGAGCTGTAACATGACTCTCGCAGGCAAAGAGATCGAGACTGGGCATCTCAATCAGTTTTACCCGTGGATCCAAATCCGGATAAGGCGGGCCCGAAATCACATCGACCTTGTGCCCAAGCCCTACCAAGGCCTTGCTTAAGTATTTAATATATATACCCTGACCACCGACATGAGGGTGACTGCGGTAGCCGAGCAGGCAGATATACAATCGTTTATTCAGTCCTGGTTTTTTTTCCGCATTACAATTTAGGCCAATCTGCACAGTGCCCACTTTTGATTCGATCTCATAGTCTGAAAAATTTTCTTGATTAAACACTAAGGAACCCTCCAGTTGTCTGAATTTTAAGGCTAAGGAATGGATTCTATAAAAACTGAATACTTTCAAGAAAAATCAGCGGGAAGGTAAGTTGACGCGCGAGCGGTGAGAATACTGCATTATGGCACCCATAACTTACGAACAACTCTTTTCCAAAAATTTTACTATTAAACCCGTCTCGATATCACTATCTAAAGTGCTGGTGAATATCTATCGATAATTATACGCCACTCCCCTTGCTGAATAATCTGCTCCAATGAAGCATCAAAACGACGCCCAAGTAGTTCGGCATCCCCATCCAAGCGCAACTTTGAAAAAACAGTGTGAAATGACTGTTTTCCCAAAGGCAAAACTTTAACCAGCGAAGGAAAATTACGCCGCCGAGCAAACGAATACGTGACACCCTCTTCCGCTACAATGTATTTTACGCGGCCAGAAAAGAGCATTTTTAGTAACTGTTCTCGAGAATTCACCCACGTTACTTCGTGCCTTTCTAGATATTTTGATTTTGGGGAAACACCCCTAATAACAGCCATAGAAGTGTTTATCGTCGGAAAAGGTGCTTTTACTTGCACCGGATTATGCCAACGCTCCATTAGTGCAATCTGGTCGTAACTCAGATATCCTTTCGTTAAATACCCAACCCTGAAAAGTATCGGCGCTACATTTGCCATTACGGTCACGTCTAAGGCACCTATTACAAATTCGTGGACGATGCGATTTTGCGGTATCACTCGAATAGTGTAGTTTTCCCCCATGTGACGAAACACCGCTTTTATCAGATCTACATGCATGCCTGATACCTCACCTTCCCGCTCTGCGGCATAGGGCTCAAGCATCGGGAGCCCGACCACTAAATCCCTCGCGTTGGCAGTCGAACAAAGTACCGTGACAATAAGAAACAGACAAAAACCAATGTTCACGAGCCTCATGCAACAACACCTAGACAATTTCCAACCTCGTCGATACAGGGAAAACCCCGTTTAGTCTAATTGTTGCTCGTGCACCGCATTCCTTAATATGCCAACGCCGGTTACTTCAACCTCAATCTCATCACCAGACTTTAGATGCACGGGAGGATTTCTTAGGACACCTATTCCCTCCGGTGAACCAGTAACGATGACATCACCGGGTTCTAGAACCGTAAACTCCGATATATAGCTCACCAATTCTGAAAAACCGAAAATCAAATCGTCTAGAGTCATTGTCTGCATTGGCTTGCCATTTAACCGGCAAGTCATCTTCATCGTAGAAAAATCAAGTTCATCGGCTGTCACGAGGCAAGGACCAAAGCCACCACTTCGATAGGCATTTTTGCCCGCGCTGACCTGATTCGAGTGCATTTGATAGACACGTGCTGAAGCATCATTGAAGCAGCTTACACCGGCGATATAATCAAGCGCTCGATCTACGCCAACGTTTCTCGCTCGCTGGCCAATAACCAATGCAATTTCTCCCTCATAATCGAAAATGGGTTCTAATTTCGGTTTTTCGATAGCGTCGCCTGAGGCGACAAGCGTTTGCGTACTTCGAATAAATAAAGCAGGCTTGCTGGGAAGCGTGTCCATCTTCATCCGCGTTTTAATTTCATGGAAATGGCTATGGGTGTTGAACGCGACACACCATATTGTTCCAGGATTTGGGATCGGAGGCAGCAACGTAACATCGGCAAGCGACAATTGAGAGTCGCAGCCATCTAAATACTGCTTGGCCTCAACAAGTACGTTCGCCGATAAAAATGCTTTGAGGTCTGTATAACGATCTTCAAACGCTGCTTTTAAATCCACAATCTGCTCGCCTACAAGTGCGCCAAACGATTCTTGATTACGGTGTGTATAACTAATCAGTTTCATTATTATTCCTATCGTTTATACAAGCATGCTGGCCGCGGCCCGAGACATAGGTGTCGGTTGTTCGGGTGTATCGCCACAGACCATGCCGTCTAGCGAGCCAATGACTTTTCCATCCTGTATCGGCGTACAATCACGAGGAAATTCCTGTACAAATTCATACCCTCTTTCAATGGCCTCATCAAGGAATCTGGATAACTGCTCCATGCCACCGTAGCGCTCAACGTCATGAACAATAAGCAGTGTCCAATCAAGCTGATCAACTACTTTAAAAGCTTCCTCTGGCCAAGCCTCAGAATTCTCCCAATCGCGAGGCACACAATTAAACATAACAACGGTGTATTTGTTGTCACACAGGTATTGAATAGCCGGGGGGCTAAACGTTCGTTCACAAACAATGCCGCCGCCCATATAAGGTCGAAAAAGACGCTTTGTATTAAACTTAGCGAGAATATCTTGATTGTCGCCAATTTCTCTTTCGATTACACAGGGATCTATCGTAGTGCCCAACTCAACCGTGTGTGTGAGACTGTGATTACCAATCCAGTGGCCAGCCTCATCAATTTTTTCCAACAAGGCCATGCCTTCAGCAGATTTAGCTTTGAGGGCTGGATGCAAAGTGTTGCCCTGCCCACAGACAAAAAACGTCGCTTTTATATTACGCGCTCTTAACACTTCCAATACCTTGGGCGTACACCCCGGATCGGGGCCGTTGTCAAATGTTAGAGTAATTTTTTTCATTTTTCGCTTTCCTCAAATTATTGATTAACAGGTAGGCCTATACTCGCGGCGGCGAGGTCTATACTGGCCTCCGGTGGTCTGAAGCTCTCTAGCATTCCAGAAACCATTTGGTAAAAACCAATAAGGGTTACCAACTCCACCAAAGCACGCACTCCAAGCGCGTTCTTGGCACTTTCATAGAGATCACTCGAAAGTTTTCGCTCATTTACCAAGGCGAGCGCCACACCATGAGCCGCTTGGCACTCGACATCTACAAATTTCGGGGTTTTATTCTTCTGAATCGCGGCAATTGCTTCCTCTGAAATACCATTTCGTTTAGCCAGCATTAGATGCACCTGCCATTCGAACTCCACCTTCCACGCGTTTGCCACAACTAATATGGCAACTTCTCGGGCGGCTGCTGAGAGCACAGTATCGCTACGAAGCGCCATTCCGACTCTTTCCACTAAGTGACCAAGTTGTGGTGTGCGCAACCAAGCGTCAAACGGGCCCGTCAAACTTGAGTCATCACGCAATACAATTTTTCTTGCGAAGCCCTTGCCTCTGGGGCCGTTCAGTATTGCGCCGTAGAGTTTTCGAGCCTCATCACCCAGTTCATCACTGGTCAATGGATTTAATCTTGAATTTGTCATATAGGTTCTCGCTTGTTGATACAAACTATTTATTCATATGAATAAATTTAGTGTTGAAAGGCTACCTATTAGAAGTTTTCATGTCAATATATTTTTCTGAACGGAGTTATCTATAGCCTTTAAACCCCTAAATTCCATAAAAATGATTGACATAAACGATTTACGATGACCTAATTAAGATTATTCAAATGAATAAATTAAACAGGAAAATATATGTCTTACGCACAAATAGCAACTCCAGCCCCTATTGAACAACGCATAGGCCGCTTCGCACACATTCTTTTACAGACAGGAAAGTACAAAGAATCGGTAGATTTCTACAAAACACTTTTATCCGCCAACGCCATGTTTGAGAACGAAACTGCTTGTTTTATGAGTTATGACGACGAACATCATCGCGTCGTAATTCTGAACAAACCCGACGCTGTGGCTAAAGACCCTAATGCCGCAGGCGTAGGTCATTTTGCTTATGCCTTTGATACTTTGCACGATCTACTAATCAACTTCAAACGCCTAAAAGAGGATCATGGATTATCCCCAGCTTATTGTGTTAATCACGGTTTCATGACTTCTTTTTACTACTTAGACCCAGACGGAATTGAAGTAGAGCTAGGCGTCGATTGTTTTCCAAACAACGATGCCACCAATAATTGGTTTTCAACCGGCGCCTTCGACAACAATTTCTTTGGCTTCTTCTGCGATCCCGAATACATGCTGAAGCGACATCTCGAGGGAGCTAGTGATTCTCTGGTATTCGAAGAAACTTACCGTGACAACGACGTCAAACCCTAGCAGTAAATTGACATCCTAACCTGATAAAAACAGGCGACACACTCCTATAAACTCTGACATATGGTTAAACCTATCATGCGAAAAACTCTAATAAAATCCTGTTGCATGCCCGCAGCATTGACGGTCTCCGCAGCTTGTCTTTATTCCACTGACTCGGTATCGCAAGAGATGCTTGAGGAAATTATTGTTACGGCTCAAAAACGCAGTGAAAGCCTCCAAGATGTGCCGGCGTCTATAGCAGCCTTCAGTGGCGATATGATCGATCAGCTTGGCTGGAGTGATTTAGACCAATTGCAGGAGTCAGTACCCAGCCTTAATATTGGAGGCTCTGGAAAGTCTCGGCCTGTTGTTTTCATTCGAGGCGTCGGAACCAGAAAGTTCGATATTGGCGCCGACGGCTCCGTCGGTATATTTGTCGATGAAGTCTATAACGCTCGATTCAGCTCTACTCTAAGCGGAATGATGGACATAGAGAGAATTGAAGTATTAAAGGGACCTCAAGGGACACTCTACGGTCGCAATACCATCGGTGGCGCTATCAGTATCATTACCCGAAAACCGAGCAATAAGCCGCGAGTAAAAATCAAACTTCTCGCCGGAAATGAAAGCCAATATCAATATGGGCTCAATGCATCGGGCCCTGTGGTGAAGGACAATCTTTATGGTTTGATATCCGTTATGGACAGCGATATTGATGGCGTCTTCACAGATACCGTATCGGGGAAAACCAACAACCATCGAAATTCGGCTTACCGAGCAGCACTATTGACAGATGCCATTGATAATTGGGAACTTGGCCTCACTTTCGATCATTCAAAGACAAGCTCTGACGCTTCACTGGCCGAGCCTCTTTACGGTAAAAACTTCCCAATTGTACTAGTATCGCCCGCTGACCCCCGAATACCTGAGATTGTGGCCGAAGGAAGTAAAAGCCACACAGCCAATGCTTATTCTGACCCGGGGTTTGTTGATCGTGACTCCAGCCAACTCGCGCTTAAAGTCCAATACTTTGGTGACGCTTACGAATTAACCAGTATCACTAGCTTCAACCAAGAGGAACTCCAAGAGTTAGTTGACTTTGATGCCACGCCACTCAATGTTGCACCTCAAGAGGTGGATCAAGAATCATCTCAAGCTAGCCAAGAAATACGCTTCAACTCAGTTCACAACGGCTTTGGCACTCTCGAAAACCAACTAAAATGGGTTGTTGGCCTTTACTACTTCCAGGATGAAGCTGAAAGATTGGACGGTTCTCCTTATGGCAACGATAGTTTTTTATATCCGAGGGGGTTTAATGGAGTCCTTTCTACAGAATATTTAGTGGAAATCGAAACCGACAGTTACGCACTCTTTGGGCAATCTACATATACACTGTCTGAGCACGCGAACCTTACCTTTGGCCTTCGCTATACCCTCGATCAAAAAGACTATAGTTATCTCGCAACAAGCAACAACAATCTCCCGCCTGTGATTGAAGGTTTTCTCGTGGATGACAATCTGGAGTTCGAGTCACTAGACCCCAAAATCAGTTTCGATTATCACTTGTCTGATCTTGTTATGGCCTACGCCTCATTTAGCCGCGGGTTTAAAAGCGGTGGAGTGCAGTTCGCAAATGGCGATCCAAAGCTAGCCGCCCAGTCATTTGATGAAGAACAGCTCGACAGCTATGAGATAGGTATGAGAGGCCGGTACCTTGAGCAAACCCTGCAAATCAACAGTTCTCTTTACTACTATGATTATACCGACCAGCAAATGCAGGGTTTCGTCAACGTCAATGGCTTCCCCAATGCACTAACTGAAAATGCGGGCCGAAGTCGTATGACGGGTTTGGAGATTGAGACTCTTGCGCTGCTCTCTGAATCTCTGACCCTCGACGTGAAATACACCTGGCAAGATGCAAAGTTTGACGAGTTTGATGCCTTCTCTGGCGATTACAGTGGCAACCACATGCCGTTCGCTCCAAAGCATTCGGCAACAGCTAATCTAATGTATCAAAAAACGATTGAGCAAGGCGGAAAGATTGGCCTTCAAGTTGGACTTGCATACAAAGACGACTTCTACTTCGACTACCTCAATACCGAAAAGTCCCTGCAAAAAGCTTATAGCTTGTTGAATCTATCGGCTTGGTGGGAATCTGACGACGGCTCCCTCCGCTTGAGGGCATTTTGTCAAAATTGTACAGACAAATCTTATCGTACCAATGCGGTTTCTTTCTCGGAACCATTTGATGGCGGTCGCAACGTATGGGACTACGGCCGACGCTACGGAATAGAACTTACGCATAATTTTTTGTAATCACCCGCAAACTGAGATAATTATTATGCACCTTTATCACAATGCGATATCCACCTGCTCACAAAAAGTACGCATGGTTTTACATGAAAAAAAACTTTCTTATGATGAGACAGCAATAGATTTATTGGCCGAGGAACAGCACAGCGAGTCTTATCTTAAAATTAATCCTAAAGCGGTTGTTCCAACGCTTCTGGATAACAACGAAACTATAAACGAGTCCTCCCTCATCAACGAGTATCTTGACGATGGCTATCCAGAGATACCCCTGCGGCCAGACTCTGCCTTGCAACGTCATCAAATGCGAATATTGTGCAAGACCATCGACGATGAACTGCATATTGCTTGCGCCGCGTTAACATTTGGAATCGTCGTTCGCCCTGGTTTATTAGGTCGACCCGAAGCAGAAATTGACGCGATGCTGGATAAAATAAAGGATGAAAAACAGCGTACAACACGGCGCGAAGTCATCAAAAATGGGATTCAATCGGATGCTTTCAAACAAGCGCTGTTCTGCAACCTGCGCGTTTTTGATGAAGCTGAAGCAATGCTATCGAAAACCCAGTATCTAGCCGGGAACGCCTTTAGCTTGGCAGACTGCACCCTCATCCCTTACGTATTGCGATTCGATCAATTAGGCCAAGGTAAAGAGATCAACAAGCGACCGAGTTTGGCATTGTGGTACCACAAAACACGGCAGCGCCCAGCCTATGACACGGCCATTAAAAAATGGATGCCAAACTTTATCGCTTCTGTATTCGAAGACGCTGGCAAGGCGGTTCAAAAAGACATACACGAGATTCTCAACCAATTTTAAAACACAAGAAAGGTAATAACACATGCTGAAAGATAGACCTATAACGATTGTAGGTGCGGGGCCCGTCGGCCTCACCACTTCCTTACTGTTATCTCACTTAAAGATCCCGCATCAGCTTATAGAGCGGCGCCTGGACACTGTGCGGATGCCTCAAGCTCACGTGATTCGAACCAGAACCATGGAGATATTCCGGACGCTGGGAATTGAGCAAGATGTATACAATTCCCGGACCGATATGCCGATCGAAAACATTACCTGGAAAGATACCATCTCAGGCAGAGAGATCGGTTACCTCGACATTCATAAACCAGGCGAGATTTTGAAAACTCAAACAGCCTGCGAAACTTTTGTGAATATCCCACAGTTTGACCTAGAACCAATTCTTCTTGCCCGAGCACAGCAGTCACCCTACGCCGATATAAATTTTGGCTGTGAGCTCTTGAACTTCACTAATACCGATGCCGGAGTAACAACAGTCACCCGCGATGAAGCCGGAGATGAACACAAAAATCACTGCCAGTATCTACTTGCCTGTGACGGCGCAAATAGTTCGTTCCGCCGACAGCTTGGTATTGAAATGCAGGGCTTAGAATTCATTGCCCAATTTATGATGATTCATTTTGAAGCCGATTTGAGCGAATGGGTCAATGAGCGTCCCGGCCCTCTTACTTTTGTTGTGCGCCCAGGGGCATCTGGCGCGCTAATTGTCTATGATCCAAAGAAAACTTTTGTGTATATGTCTCAGTTCGACGATGACAAAACGCCCGCTGATTTTACACCTGAAGCCTGTCAGGACATTATCAAGCAGGCCATAGGCCGCGCCGACGTGCCGTTTACATTAAAAAATGTGGCGCCATGGACGATGCGCTCGCAAGTGGCGGAACAATATCGAAGTGGCAACATCTTTTTGCTGGGTGACGCAGCTCATCGATTCCCGCCTACAGGCGGCTTAGGTTTAAATACAGGTATCATTGACGCTCACAATATCGCCTGGAAGCTAGCCTCGGTCATAAATGGTCATGCCGCGCCCTCCTTACTCGACAGCTACGAAACCGAGTGTCAAAAAATCGCCATAGAAAATGCCGACCACAGCACAAACAATGTTGGTAAGATGCTGGATATTCCCGTAGCACTGGACCTAACTACCCCAGAAGCGCTTGAGAATACGATTGACAATATGGAGCATGACCCAATGCTCAAAAAGGATGTTAAGGCGGCTATCGACAACCAACTTGAACATTTTTTCACCACAGGAATGGACCTAGGCTTCTACTATAAGGACGGAGCCATTATAAATGACGGCGAACCCCACCCCGTTCCCGAAAACCCCGCACTCCAATATATCCCCACGACCCATCCCGGCGCTAGACTGCCACATGCATGGTTGGAACAAAATGGCGCTTCATTTTCAAGCCAGGACTTATGTCACTACTCAGACTTAACCTTACTCATTGGCGAACAAGGAGGGGCCTGGCGCCAGACGATAGATACACTAAAGCAGCAGTTTCCAGTATCGCTCAACTGCGTTTCGATTGGTCGCGGAGGCGACTTCCAAGACCCGCAGAGCACTTGGCAGTCTCTGCGTGAGGTTGGCGAGGACGGTTCAATTTTAGTTCGCTCAGACGGGCATATAGCCTGGCGTAGCCCCAGTAGTGTCGCGGACCCTGAAAAGGTCCTACATCAGGTATTTAGCCAACTGGGGTTTCTCCCCTCAACCTCACCGTAAAACAGACTTTGGGACGCAATTAGGCTAGGCTGACGTTTAGCACAGGCCTACGCAAGCCGCTACAACACTTCTAAGTGCGGCTTGTATAGGCCTCAAACGCTACTACTCATCAGAATACCACGGCTGGAACTTCGAAGAGATTATGAGCAAGAAAGATCAAAAATCAAGCCCGCGACAGTTGGTCGTAAACGATAATAATCAAACAAAAGAAAAAATACTCACAACGGCTTTAATTACCTTTGCTGACTATGGTTTCGACGGCGCCAAGACCCGTGACATTGCAGATAAAGCCGGTGTCAACCAGGGACTTATTACTTACCACTTCAAAAATAAAGAGAATCTTTGGCGAGAAGCCGTCGGCTACATATTCCAGCTTCTACAAGATAGCTATGATGAAATCTCGCATTTATTAAAAGACTTAGACAGTGAAGCCAGCGCACGTATCTCGATACGGCACTACGTTCGATTTGTTGGGCACCATCCGGAGCTTATGCGACTAATGATTCAAGAAGGCGCTCGTGACAGTGATCGCCTAGCGTGGCTGACCGAAAATTATTTAGGGCCACTTTTTGAGCGCCAACGTAATATGCTTGAGCAAGCAGTCAGTGACCGCTTATTACCCAACGTTCCCACCGTACATCTTTGCTACATCGTGATTGGCGCTGCTTCGAGTATTTTTTCGGTTTCAGCCGAAGTTGAAAAATTGACTGGACTCAATCCTTTAACAGAAGACGCGATTAATGCTCACGCCGACGCTGTAGTAGATATGTTGTTTAGGGGTCCAGAAAATAAGCGGATGTAAATTTCTTTTCACGACGTACAGTGCCTTGAAATTATTCACCACCACTCAAGAGTTTTCAATTTAAGCGCTGCGAATTATTAAGGGTTTTGTCGCATCCGTAAAAGCAACAAGAGTATATAAAGGCGGGCATCGCCCCCAATCTCAACAGCGTAGCGATACAAGTAAACACAGACATTCACTTTTGGAGACACTATGAAAACTAAAATTACAGAACTTTTTAATATTGAACATCCCGTTATTCAAGGCGGTATGCACTACGTGGGTTTTGCCGAGATGGCAGCTGCCGTTTCTAATGCGGGCGGTTTGGGCATCATCACGGGCTTAACGCAAAAAACACCTGGGGACCTGGCCAATGAGTTTGCCCGCTGCAAGGAAATGACCGACAAGCCTTTCGGCGTCAACCTCACCTTCTTACCCGCTTTTACCGCACCTGATTATCCCGGTTATGTGAAAGCCATCATCGAAGGCGGGGTGAAAATTGTGGAAACCGCCGGTCGCAGCCCTGAAGCCTATATGCCCTATTTTAAAGAAGCTGGAATCAAGGTTATTCACAAATGCACATCCGTGCGCCACGCCTTGAAAGCGGAAAAAATTGGCTGTGATGCCGTCAGTGTCGACGGCTTCGAATGCGGTGGTCACCCTGGGGAAGATGATATTCCCAATATGATTCTGTTGCCACGTGCTGCCGAAGAACTGTCTATTCCCTTTGTTGCATCCGGTGGCATAGGCAATGCTCAACAACTGGTCGCGGCTCTGGCATTGGGTGCCGAGGGGATCAATATGGGTACTCGCTTTATCGCGACCAAAGAGGCGCCGGTTCACGAAAATGTAAAGCAGGCCATTGTGCAAGCGTCCGAGCTGGATACTCGTTTAGTAATGCGTGGTCTTAAAAACACTGAGCGTGTTTTAACGAATAGTGCGGTGGAGCGTTTGATAGCAAAAGAAACAGCCATGGGCGATAAGCTGCAATTTTCGGATATTCAAGAAGAGGTTGTCGGTGTCTATCCGAAAATCATGAAAGACGGTGAAATGGATGTTGGCGCCTGGTCCTGTGGTATGGTCGCCGGCTTAATTTCCGACATCCCCAGCTGCAATGAGTTGATCGAACGTATTGTCAACGACGCGGAAGAAATCATCCGCAATCGACTGGCGGCATTTGCCTCGAAGTGATTATTCACCTCTTAAGTGACTTCCACGGTTGCTTTTATCGCAGCCGGTTCAAATGTCGCGGCCCTCAAGGGCCAACAGACAGAACAGTTGATGACTTCCGGTACTGAAATGAATGGATTGTAAGGTCGTCTACTCAATTTCCCTCTGCCGACAATAGCCGCCGTCAACGGCCATGCCTTCGCCGCCGGTGCGTTTTTGGCGCTGGCCTGCGACTACCTAATTATGCGCGAAGACAGAGCTTGCTTGTGCCTCAGCGAAGTCGACGTCATTAACCCACAGATGCTGGCAATAACCACGTAGCTTGGCTCTATCTTCATGCTGTGTCAGGTAACTGGACAACACCATCAACACCAAGCCTAGCCCTGTTATTTCCGCCAAATCAGCCAAGATGTTATGCTTAGCGCTTTGGAACCACACGAATTAGAACAATGCCCCCAGCTTCTACAACAGACACACAGAACCCAACTATCCAGACAGGCGCCTCGCGCCCTGCCCTCGAGCGAAAGTTCACCATTGCGCCAATGATGGACTGGAGCGACTGAAAATATAATAGTTAACAATCAAATGTTTTGTAGGGATGACATTTCTCTGGGGATAGATTGGGGACATTAGGGAAAGGAATTGCACGAGTTCTTGATCAGATTTTAAGTCGAAAATGCAGTATTCTGGACTGAATCGCTATCAAGTCTCTTGAAAACCAGGGTCTTGCCACCCCAAATACTCCGGCGACATACGCCACTGTAGAGCAAAGTAAAGCACGGTAGGGTCACTCATATCTCACTCAGCAATAGCCGCCCACAAATTATCGATGTTATACTATTGTAAAACACCAAAAATTATACTAAAGTATAACATCAATGGTTTACAGGTAGGAGGAGTTATGACTCAGATAGCCATCCGACAGTCAGGTGGAGCCAACATCGTTAGCATTCCCAAAACAATTCTGAGCGTGTTAGGACTGCATGTAGGGTCTTCACTCGACCTCAGCATTGAAGATAACCGCATTGTACTGACGCCTGCTTCAGCTGACCCGACTCTTGAAGAACTACTCGCAGGTAGCCCCAAAGAGAATCTGGCGTTGACAGAGGAAGATAAAGAATGGATCCAGGCAGTCCCCACAGGCAAGGAAGTATAATGGCGTTTATTCCTGATCAGGGAGATATCGTCTGGCTTGATTTTGACCCCAGTAGTGGCAAGGAGATCATGAAGCGGCGCCCTGCTTTTGTGATCTCCCGTAAGGCTTTCAATAAGCACACAGGCCTTGCGATTGTTGCACCAATAACGAGTACTATCCGTAATATAAGTCTCGAAGTTGTTTTAGGAGATCGACACAAAACTGAAGGCGCTATACTTGTGCATCAACTTAAGTCATTAGATTACGGCATCCGGCAAGTAGAGCTTATTGAAAAGGCGACTCAAGACACAACAAATCAAGTCACCAAATTAGCAAAAGTTATTATTCA
>Ga0105357_10000902_pt1 | contig 16010 bp, 15 predicted proteins | sample GOMGulsemesocosm_4_FD_83660 | JGI IMG/M metagenome (GOLD analysis project Ga0105357, IMG submission 83660) | Methane-oxidizing microbial communities from mesocosms in the Gulf of Mexico - GOM15B Gulf of Mexico | ecosystem: Environmental > Aquatic > Marine > Cold seeps | place: USA: Gulf of...
CTATAAGTATAATTAATTTAAACTCTTTTGTCAAGACATTGTAGAAAACTCAGAAAGAACAACTTGATTCCGCCCTTTTATTTTTGCTTGATATAGTGCAATATCAGAGTATTTATATAAAGTGTCTTCATGAACAATTTCACTAGCTTTTTGAACAATAAGACCAGCTGAAATAGTTATAACATCACTATTTCTACTATTCTTATGCTCTATATTTAATTTTTCTACAGTAGTAATAATCTCTTGAACATGTAATAAAGATTCTTCAACTAAAGAACTAGAAAAGATTAAACAAAACTCTTCTCCTCCAATTCTAAAAGCATAATCACTAGACCTTGACGTATGTTCAATTAGAACTTTTCCAATTTCAATTAATACTTTATCTCCCATTGGATGACCATAAGTATCATTATATTTTTTAAAATGGTCAATATCAATACTAACTAAAGTTATACTTGTATTATCTCGTTTAACTCTTCTAATTTCTTGATTTAATATATTATTAAAATGTCTTCTATTATAAAGTTTTGTTAAATCATCTTCAATTATTAGTTGTTCTAATCTTTTCTTATTTGTTATATCATTTCTTATAGCTATATAATTTATGATTTTATCATCTTTAAAAACAGGGGTGATTGTAAGTTCAGCATAATATACTGTTCCATCTTTTTTTCTATTTTTAATTTCACAAGTAAACTTTTTTCCAGAACTTATTTCAGTCCACATATTTTTATAAAAAGATACAGGAGTATCTTCATGCTTTAATACTCTATGGCTTTTTCCAATTAATTCATTTTTGTTAAAATTTGTAAACTCACAAAAAGCACTACTAACATCTATAATAACTCCCTCTTTATCAGTAATAGAAATAAGTATATTTTCATCAACAATTTTTAAAAGGTTATCTTTTTCAAAAAGTTTATCTTCTACATAATTATCCATAACACAATCTTGAACATCTGAAATAAGATTTCTTAAATTAATTGGTTTTATAATAAATTTAGAAATTTTAAGTTCAATAGCTTTTAGAAAATATTCTATATCTGAATATGCAGTAGTGATTATAATAGGCACTGAAGTATGACCTATCTCTTTAATCATATCTATACCATTCATTTTTGGCATTTGTATATCTGTAATCAAAATATCAGGCTTTACTTCTTTAAAAAGTTCTAAACCTTCTTCTCCATTATTTGCAATATAAAAAAATTTAACATATTTTTTAAAGAAGAAAGAGACTTCTTCAGAAATCATCTTTTCATCTTCAACATATAAGATAGTTATATTACTTAATAATGTTTTATTTATCTTTTTCAAATTAACTTCTTTGTACTTCTATATTTGAAACATCTATAGAATAAGTTTATTATACTTTTGTTATGTTCTTTATTAATTATTTAATTATAAGTGACATAACTATGAATTCTCTACTGTCTCTAGTATTATTTACATATAGATATCGATTCATATTCTTTTCAATAATTATTTTTTATATATACAATCCAACTTAATTAGCCTTTTCTTATTCTTTTGTTCTGAAAGAAGGATCAATTTAGTATTAAATCATTATATAAACTCTACTTCTGTATATAAAGAACTAGTAAGATGTAATGAAATAAATAACTTTGTATTATTTGAAAGAAGTAATTTTAAATAAGAAAAGGGTAAAAAATAATACTTTACCCTTTTTTAATATAGAGTCTAATCTTTTTTAGTTTCGTTTTCTTCACTATTTGATTCAGTTGCATCATCAGTAGATTCAACTTCTTTAGTTTCCGTTTCACTATCTATTTCTTTTTTATCTTTAGAAAGCGCATCAGAATGAAGATCTTCATCTTCAAAAACTTTTCCACCATTCTTTTTAATAATTTCACGAACTCTTTCTCCTGAAATCACTTCAATTTCTAATAATTCAGCAGTCATTTGTTCAATTGCTTCATCATTATCTCTTAAAGATTGAAGAACAACATCATATCTTTCATTTAAAATAGTTTTAATATGCTCATCTAAATTTTTTGCCATATCATCAGAGAAATCTTTTTGTGTTTGTCCACCTAAAAATTGGTTTTGTCTTTTTTCTAAAACCATTAATCCTGCAACATCGCTCATACCATAAATAGTAGCCATAGATTTAATAATATCAGTAGCTCTTTCTAAGTCATTACCAGCACCTGTAGAAATCTCACCAATAAATACTTCTTCAGCAGCTCTACCCCCAAGTAGAGTATCTACTTCAGCAATTAGTTCATGCTTTTGCATTAAATATTTATTCTCTTCAGGAGTATTAAGAGTATAACCTAAAGCAGCCATTCCACGAGGAACAATTGATACTTTATTTACTTTCTTCGCACCTTTTGTAATCTCTGCAATTACAGCATGTCCTGATTCATGATAAGCTACAATTTTTCTTTCTTTTGGAGATATTCTTCTAGACTTTTTTTCTAATCCAGCAATTTGTCTCTCAACTGATTCTTTAAAATCTTCATATGTTACTTCTTCTTTATTAGCACGACCTGCTAATAAAGCAGCTTCATTAATAATGTTTGCTAAATCAGCTCCTGCAAGTCCTGCAGTCATACGAGCAACTTCAACTAAATCAACATCAGAGCCAACTTTTACACCTTTGATATGTACATTAAGAATTTCTTTTCTACCTTCAAAATCAGGTTTGTCAACTAATACTTGTCTATCAAATCTACCTGGTCTTAATAATGCAGGATCAAGTACTTCTGGTCTATTTGTTGCTGCTAATACAATAACAGGTGCTTCTTCAGTAGCAAAACCATCCATTTCAGCTAGTAATTGATTTAGAGTTTGTTCTCTCTCATCATTACCACCCATTGGTCCACCACTTGCACGACTTTTACCAATTGCATCAATTTCATCAATAAAGATAATTGCAGGTGCAACTTTTTTAGCTTGTTCAAATAAATCTCTAACTCTAGAAGCTCCAACACCTACAAACATTTCAATAAATGCAGAACCAGAAACACTTAAGAATTCAACATCCGCTTCACCAGCAACTGCTTTTGCAAGTAATGTTTTACCAGTTCCAGGAGGTCCTACTAAAAGAACACCTTTAGGAATTTGAGCTCCTAGTTTTACGTATCTATCAGGATTTCTTAAGAATTCAACAACTTCTTGAACTTCTTCTTTTGCTTCTTTATTTCCAGCCATATCATCAAAAGTAACATTTGGCTTTTCTGAATTAATCATCTTTTTAGACGATCCAATTCCAAGAAGGCCACCGCCTCCTCCACCCATAGATTTTGACATTCTTTTTGCAATAAACATCCAAATACCAAGAAAAATAAAGATTGGTAAAACCCATCCAAATAAAATATCGGCTAAGACATTTTCTTCGTTAATTCCACCATAATTAATTCCATTTTTTTCTAAACTTGCAACTAATGTTTCATCAGGAATAACCCTTCTAGCTGTATAAGTTACAATTTGACCATTTGAACCTTTTGATACTGCTCTAATTTGAGTATTACCAATCCCAACATATTCAATTTTTCCTGAAGAAACCATTTTCTTTAATTCAGAATATGGAATTGTTTTATTTTGAGATTTTGTACTAAATGGAGTCACTCCATTATTTGAACCACTTCCCATTTGATCTTCTGGAAATAATGCCTTAAAAGCGAAAATTGTAACTATTGAAAAAATTACAAAAACTAATAATGGATTATTATTAAAAAAGTTATTATTGTTTCCACCATTATTGTCATTATTTTGTTTATCATTCATAAACTAAAACTCCTTGTTTTTTTTAAATACAACTGTTACCCATTCATTTTTATGAATAAGTTCTAATTGCTCTAAATTTTTAAATTTATTTAACACTCTATCAATGTGCTTATCTAAAATACCTGAAATAATTAATATACTATCTTCATTTAAACAGTTTTTTAAATCTTTAGAAATCATTGATAAAACATCGGCAACAATATTTGCAATCACAACATCATATTTTTTCACTGCTTTATTAGCTGAACCAATCCACGAAGTATCAAAACTAACACTATTTAATTTAAAATTACTTGTAGTATCCTTAATACAAACTTCATCAGTATCACAAATATCAACAATACAATTTTTCTTTGCTGCTGCAATTGCTAGTATTCCGCTACCTGTTCCTACATCTAGAACATTTGATTTTTCATCAACATATTTATCAATAGCTTCAACACAAGATGAAGTAGTTTCATGATGTCCAGAACCAAAAGATAATGCAGGATCAATTATAATGTCAATTTTCTTTTCTTTTTTTTCTTCCCAAGAAGGACGAATATAAAAATTTCCGATTTCAACTGATTTAACAGATTCTTGATATTGTTTTATCCAATCAATATTTTCTTTTTTCTCATGACTTGTTTTACACTCTATATCTAAAGCTTTTGCAAATTGTAATATACCATCTTCTACATTTAACAAGCTATCTTCACTTCTTGCAATTAAAGTACCATTTAGTTCTTCAATAGCATTATTTGTTAAAGACGTTAGTAAATCTAAAAAAAGTTCATAATTTTTATTTGGGTTAATTGTTAATTCAAAATAGTATTCAGACAAATATTTCCTTTTTATTTAATTATATAAAATTTAAATTATTTTATAAAAAGTGAAATATTTTATCTAAATAACATTATAAATAATATTAAGAGGGTTTAAAAGAAAGATTCTATCATATCTCGCATAACTTTTTCATCAGATACTTTATTGATTAAATCTCTAAATTCATGTGCTCCTGTATAACCTTTTGAGTAAGAATGAAGTAGTTTTCTAAACATAATAGCACCGTGCACACCATGAAATTTTAATGTTGCATCAAAATGTTCTAAAATAATATCTTTTTTTAAATTTTCAGATATATCTTTATCTTCAATACCATATTTTAATTGATGAAAAATCCATGGTCTGCCAATTGCACCACGACCAATCATTACGCCATCAGCTTTTGTATATTCTAAAACTTCTCTAGCTTTATCATAATCTTTAATATCTCCATTTGCAATAACAGGAATACTTACAGCGGCTTTCATTGATTTAATCGCATCGTAATCAACAGGAGCTTTATATTTACCTGCTCTTGTTCTTCCATGAACTGATACAAAGTCTACACCACAAGCTTCAACAGCTTTTGCAATTTCTACTGGTATTTTTTCATCAACACCAATTCTTACTTTAGCGCTTGTATATTGTTTTGTTGAGTATTTTTTAACTGTAGATAGAATACTTTCTAATTTATTTAAATCACCAAGTAGATTTGAACCTGAACCATGTGAAAATACCTTAGGAGCAGGACATCCACAATTTAAATCAATTCCATCAATTCCATCAATATCATTTAACATTAAAACAGCATCTCTAACTAATTCAGGACTATTACCTGCAATTTGAACAATATAAGGATCTTCACTTGGAGATTTTTCTATCATTTTAAATGTTTTTTCTGATTTATAAACTAAAGCATTTGAAGAAATCATTTCAGAGATTGTAATATCTGCACCAAATTTCTTAACTACAGATCTAAAAGGTAAGTCAGTATAACCAGCAAGTGGTGCCAACACTATTAAGGGCTGGCTAAAATCGATTTTTTTTGTCATTATTTATAAGAAATCGATTCTAAATCGTAATGTTTACCCGCATCTTTTAAATCTAAAAGTGCTTTGAAAGATGTATATTCACCTTCTGGTGTTGTATCAACTATTTCTCTAACTTTATCAATCATTTCATATTCAAATAATACATGTAAATATGCAGGAGTTGATTCATCAATTTCTTCACTTAATTTCTCAAATAATGCAATAATTTGATCTGGTTGTAAAATTGATTCATAATTTCTAGCAAGTGCTAAATAATCTTCAGTTGTATATTCTAAATCTTTAACAATCTTAGATATTTCCTCAGAACTAAATCCAAATTCATTATTTGCAGCATCTTTTTCAAATAATCTTCTTGCTAATTCTTTATCTAGTTTTACATTTTTATAAAGTTTTTTTATTGTTGTCATTGATTTTGAATCAATAACATTAATAAATGATTGTCTAACTACATTTGGAGCAAAATTTTCAACTTTTTTAAGAACTTCAACTGAAAAATCTACTTGTTCATTAACTTTATTAATTAAATTTTGGTTTGCTAATCCAGACATTTCATTTAATTTTAATGATTTAGAAGTTACATACTTACCTGCTTTAATATCTTGAATACTTGCAATTAAGTTATTTAATTCTGCATCTGATGAAGAAAAAGTAGAATCTTTAACATTTAATTTAAGTTGAGAAAAAACTGCTGATAATTCTTTAAAAGCTTTAGTTTTAAATCTTTTTGGAGGATTTTTTTCTAATAAATTTGATTTAATTAAAGTTATCATTGTTTCTATATCTTTATTTATTGCTCTTTGTTTAAATGCATTTATTAAACCATAGAACAGAATATGCGCTACTGTAGCTAAAAATAAAACAAACAAGGGAAGTATTATCCAAACTGTGATTGGTAGAACTAAAGAAATATCAAGAATTGTAACTTTATAATCGCCCAACTCTAAACTAAATGTGTATCCATAAATTACAGCAATAAATAATGCTGAAAAAACGATATATTTTTTAAAACCCATGATTAAATCCTTTTTACTATTTTTCTGCTTCGTAAATTTCTCTACACGGTGTACAAAACTTTGCAAATGGTTTTGCTCTTAATCTTCCAATTGCAATTGATTCATCACACATCTCACAAGTTCCATAACTTCCAGTTTGAACACTTTTTAATGCTTCTTCAATCTCTTCTAATTCTTTTACTTGTTGATTAGCAATAATACCTTCTTTAAAACTATCACTTGATATTTCAGCATAATCAAATTCATCTTTACACTCAGAATTCTTCAAACAATCAATGCTATCTCGACTTCCTTGTATGTTTTTCATGATTAATTCTTTTCTATCTAATAGAACTAGTTTTAACTCTTCAACTTGTTTTGTGTTAGCCACATTGTACCCTTAAATTTAAAATTTTGTTATTATACAAAAAATATAATAAATTATTTATGATACGGGTGGTTATTTATTATGCAAAGACCTCTAAAAATCTGTTCAGTCAAGACAATATTAGCTATTTTATGTGCCATTGTTAAATCACTTAAAGATATTATACTATCACATTTCTTTAAAAATTCTCTCTGAAAACCAAATGCACCACCAATAAAAAAATTTATTTCATTTTTACCATCTAAAATTTTAGAAAATGAATGTGAATCTAATTTCTTTCCTAAAACATCTAATGCAATATTATAACCTTTTAATAAAGGCATATAAGTATCACTATAAGCTTGCTGTGCTTCTCTTTCACCAATAGTTTGAGCTTTTGCAATAGATTTATTAAAAATGTAATGAACCTCAACCTTTGCATACTTCAAAGACATTTTAATAAACTCTTTTATTAAATTATCAAACTCATCTTTTGATGGTTTAACAATTGAGTAAATATTAATTTTCATAAAATCCACTTCCTACAACATTAAAAGTAATATTTTTAATTTCATCATCAATTTTAACACCACCAATAGCACAAACAGGATGTATCGACATTTTTGCTAAATATACAATTTTATCACCTAATATAGTATCTACATCTTTTGTATTTGTATTTTTATATGCGCCAAGTCCAATCATATCTATTTCTAAGTCATTAGCTTCTAATATTTCTAATTCATTATGTGTTGAAAGACCTAAAAGTTTTTTTCCTATTTTTTTTCTTATTAATTTTGTTGCAAGTTTTTTATCTTTATGTATTAAAACAAAGTCTTCTTGACCTAAATGTAAGCCATCACAATACTCAATTAATTCAATTTTATCATTTATTAAAATTGGTATATTAAGTGATTTCTTTAAAAAAAGCAAATTCTCTTTTTGTATTTCTATAGAAGATATTTTATCACGATATTGAATTAGTTTCACATTTTTACTCTTACATAAAGTAACAAAAGATTCAAGTAATATATTTTTTTTTAAAAGAGTTTCATAATCACATAAAACATATAAGTAGTTAGAAGCTTCAAGTTTAAAACTTAAAGCTTCTTCAAAATTTGATAACATTTAGTTAGCTATTTTCTCTTTCTTAAATATTGTTAATAAATCAGATAATGTTTGTTTCATATCAGCTCTATTTACAACCATATCTATTGAACCTTTTTCTAATAAAAATTCAGCTCGCTGAAATCCTTCAGGTAAATCTGCACCAATAGTTTGTTTAATAACTCGCTGACCAGCAAATCCAATTAAAGCTCCAGGTTCTGCCATTATAATATCACCTAAAAATGCAAAAGAAGCAGAAACACCACCCATTGTAGGATCTGTTAAAATTGAGATATAAGGTAATTTAGCATGATCTAATCTTTTAAGTGCTGCTGAAGTTTTTGCCATTTGCATTAATGCAAAAGTTGATTCTTGCATTCTGGCACCTCCTGAAGCAGATACGATAATAAGACCTTGATGTTTTTCAATTGCTCTATTAACAGCTCTTACAATTTTTTCACCTTCAACTGAACCTAATGATCCACCCATAAATGAAAAATCAAATACTACAATCTGAACAGGCATTCCATTAATTTCACATTCACCACTTACAACAGAAGATGTTCTTCCTGTTTTTTTTTCTGCAACTTCTACTCTTTTTTTATAAGAAGTTTTATCTACAAATTTTAAAGGATCGTTTGGTTTTATGTTTTCATCATATTCAACAAAAGCACCTTCATCTGCTAAAATTTCAATTCTTCTTTTTGCACCAATTCTCATATGAAAATTACATTTAGGACATATATTATCTTGATTTTCAACTTCTTTAAAGAACATTAAAGAACTACATTCAGGACACTTTACCCAATGACTTGGAGCATCTTTTTTACTTGCTTGTTCTTTTGAATCGCTATCAAATGATATTTTGCTAAATAAGTTTTTTAAATCCATACTAAATCCTTTTTTAATCTATAAGTTTTTGAATTTTTCTAATTCGTCAAGTTTTTCCCAAGGGTAATCACTTTGACCAACTTGTCCTCTTGATGCTACATCAGCATAAAGGAAAGTTTCAGCACTTGGTTTATCTAATGCAAATTTATCTGTAATCCATTTAGGAGTTAATGAAAAATTATCCATTACAAATGAAGATAATTCATCGTCATTTAATCTTTTATATGTTCCCATTGTATCAACAGAAACTGAAGTTGGACGTGCTACTCCAATTGCATAAGATATTTGAACCACTGCTTTTGATGCAAGTGCTGATGCAACGATATGTTTTGCAAGCCAACGAGCTGCGTATAAACCAGACCTATCAACTTTTGTATAATCTTTAGAACTTTGAGCTCCTCCACCAATTGGTGAGTAACCTCCAAAAGAATCAACGATAAGTTTTCTACCAGTTAAGCCACTATCATGTAAAGATGAATGACTTACATATCTTCCTGTTGGATTGATATGAATAATAGTATTATCTTTATCATACATATTTGTTGGAAGTCCAGAATCATCAATTAAACCTTGAATTAGTGCTCTAACTTCTTTAATATCCATACTCTCAACTGAAGGAGCAGATACAACTATTGTGTGAATTTTCTGAGGCTTACAATTTTCAAAATTTTCTTTTGTACCATAATCAACAGTAACTTGTGTTTTAATATCAACGCCTAATTTGTGATTATGAGCTAGGGCATAATTATAAACCTTATCACTTAGCATTCGTGCATATGAAATAGCTGCTGGCATATAATCAGCAGTTTCAGTTGACGCAAAACCAAACATAATTCCTTGATCACCAGCACCAATATCACCAGTTGTTTGATCTACTCCTTGTGAAATATCAGGGCTTTGTTGGTTTAGTAATACCTGAACTTTTATATCATCAGGATGTAAACATTGCTCTTTCGTAAAAGCTGATTTACCATCATAACCAATTTTAGCTAATGCATCTTTTACTAACTTTTCATAATCTTTATCAGATAATTGGCAATTAGACTTAACTTCTCCACCAATTACTACGTGTTTTCCTGCAACAAAAACTTCAGATGCAACTCTGCTGTCTTTATCTTCAATAATTAATTTATCAACAATAGTATCCGCAATAATATCTGCACATTTATCAGGGTGACCTGGGCTTACTACTTCTGAAGTAAATAAATACTGTTTTTTGTTTTCCATATTTGTTTTCCTTTTAGGTTTTCCATTTTTGTTTTCCATTATTTTTAATTACAATTTTGCTGTTAAAAAAATAACAAATACAACAGCAAGTTGAATTTATTCTACTGTAACTGATTTTGCCAAGTTTCTTGGCATATCAACATCATTTCCTAATCTAACTGATATTTCCATAGATAATAACTGTAAAGCTATTAACATTTCAAAAAATTCTAACATATAATGATCAGTTTTTTTAGTTTTTATAAAGTCATCACTTAAATCAAATTCAAGTGGTGATATAGAACATATAGTACTATCTCTAGCGCTTAACTCTTCAACATTCGATTTTATTTTATCGTAAAGTAAATTTTGTGGCATAAGTGCAATTGTAAATAACTCTGGATCAGCTAATGCAATTGGACCATGTTTCATTTCACCAGCAGGATAACCTTCTGCATGTAAATATGATATTTCTTTAAGCTTTAAAGCTCCTTCTAGTGCTAAAGGAAAGAATACATCCCGTCCAATAAAGAAGAAACCATGACCATGTAGGTACCTTTTTGATAATCTTTTTGTTTTTTCATGCATTGCATCATCAATAATTAAAGAAGCTGGAACTTCTCTTAATGCATGAAACTCACTTTGTAACTTATCACTTCCTAAAACATTTTTTGCTTTTCCGAAGTAAAGTGCTAACATCCATAATACAACTGTTTGCGTTGTAAATGCTTTTGTTGATGCAACTCCTTTTTCAATTCCTGCTCGAGTAAGAATAGTTGCATCTGCTGTTCTTGTCATTGAAGAATTATCAACATTACAAATAACAAGAGTTTTAAGTCCTGCTGCTTTTGCCATTTTAAGAGCTTCAAGAGTATCAGCTGTTTCTCCACTTTGAGAAATTACAATAAATAATGTATCTTTTGTTAATAAAGGATCTTTATATCTAAATTCACTTGCTATTTCAACATTACATTTAACTTTTGATAATCTTTCAAAAAGATAAGAAGCTGTTAGTCCTGAGTGATAAGATGTACCACAAGCACAAATTTTAATTTCATTAATACCTTCAATTATTGATTTATCAATTTCATCAAATAAAATCTCATCATCACTTAAACGTCCAAGCATACAATCACTCACAACATCACTTTGCTCATAAATTTCTTTTTCCATAAAGAATCTGAAACCATCTTTTTGTGCAAATTGTTTCGATGTAGGGAGGGTTGACCATGAGTAATTATCATTAAAAAATTCAATTCCATCTGCTGTTGCAATTCCTCCAACACCATCTTCTAAATAAACAACATCATTTGCTAATCCAATCAAAGGAGCATCTGAAGATGCGAATAAAACTTCATTTTCATCATTTCCTTTAGCAACAATAAGCGGACTTCCATGTTTAAAGAAAAATACTTTTGAAGGATCAGCTTTTGTGATTAAAAGAATTGAAAATGCACCTTCTAATCTTTTAATTGTTGCATGAAATGATTTTGTTGTATCATTTAATTCATTGTAATAATTTTCGAATAAATGAACAATAACCTCAGTATCAGTTTGAGAGACAAACTTATGACCTTTTTGTATTAATTCTTCTTTTAATTCTTTATAATTTTCAATAATACCGTTATGTACTACATAAGAATATTCACCTAAATGTGGATGTGCGTTAAGTTCAGTTGGTTGCCCATGAGTTGCCCATCTAGTATGACCAATTCCTAAGTTATATTCTGGGTTAGTACTAGCATTAACTTTTTCTTCTAGATTATGAAGTTTCCCTAAGGCTTTGAATACATCGATTCTATCATCGTTTAAAACAGCAATACCTGCTGAATCATAACCTCTATATTCAAGTTCTTTTAACCCATCAAGTAAAAATTTTGTAGTATCGTTTTTTCCAATATAACCAACTATTCCACACATATAATAATTCCTTGTAGCATTTTTTTAATCAAAGATTATACTTAAAATTTACTAAAAAATTGCTTTATTAACAAAAAAATTATTTTTCAATATTTAAAAGTTTAAATTACTAATTAAGTCTTTATGAATTTCACCGTTACTTGCAACTATATATTTATTTTCAAATAATACATATTCATTTCCATCAAGATTAGATACTTTTCCCCCGGCTTCTTGTAAAATGATTAATCCAGCACTTACATCCCATGCTTTTAAATTCATTTCATAATAACCTTCGTATACGCCTTTAGCTACATAACATAAATCAAGTGCAGCTGAGCCTAATCTCCTTATGTCTTGACATCTTGGCAAAATATATTTTATTTTTTCAATCACATCATTTAAATCATCTTCACATGTTCCAGATGTATAAGGGAAACCAGTAGAAAGTAAAGCTTTTTGAAAGTTATTTTCATCTGATACTTCAATTTTTTCGCCATTACAAAAGGAACCTTCTCCCACAACAGCAGAATAAAGTTCATCAAGAATTGGATTATATACAATACCTATATATGGTTTTTTATCTTTATAAACTCCAACAGAAATTGCAGTATGAGGTAATTTATTTACAAAATTTGTAGTCCCATCAATTGGATCAACAATTATAGAATTAAAAAATATTTTATCTGTGTTATCTGATTCTTCTGCTATTACATTAAAATCACTAAACTCTTTTTCAAATCTTTCTTTTAAGAAGTTTTCAACTGCAACATCATATTTTGTAACTAAATCTTTTTTAGCTTTAAATGTTACATCTTTCTTTGAATAATAACCTTCTTTTAATATTTCTCCAGCTTCTTTTATAATTTCAATTAATTTATTTTTCATTTAAAATCCAATTTTTATTTCATTTTAGCAAAGGATAATTACAAAATGGTTAATCTAATTCAAATAAAAAATCTCTAAAACATACATTATGCTTTTTTTAATCTTTACAATTGCTCCAATAATTACTTTATTACTTATAATTTTAAGATATAACACCGAAGAAACAATTGGTTTACATGTAACTATTGACGTAATGTATATTTGTGGATTAATGATTTTTATTGCTGTAATTCTTGCTGTAGTTTTTGAAAATATAAATACAATTAAAGTATGAAAACATGCACAACTAGGCTTTAAGATGTTAAGACATTCTAAAAACCAATACTTCAAGCAGCAGCAATTGTCTCAAGAGAGCATCATGAAAAGTACAATGGTTTAGGATATCCAAGAGGATTAAAAGAGAAAGAAATTCATATCTTTACAAGAATTACTGCAGTAGCAGATGTATTCGATGAATTAAGTAGCAATCGAGTTTATAAAAAGCTTGAGATGATGAAAAAATATTTGAATTATTTAATCAAGAAAAAGGGAAACATTTTGATCCTTATATTGTTGACTTATTCTTTAAAAATATTAATGAAGTATACAAAATTAGAGATATGTTTAAAGATACATAATTAAAATAATCACTACACTATTAAATTATTAGTTTAAGCTAAAATATGGAATAATAACTTATGAAAGTATTAATATTTGATTTAGAAATTTATGAAAATGATATATTTGATATAATGGCAAGTTATATAAAAAACATTACTATCTACAAAACAAATAATAAAGAAAAGTTTTTAGATAAACTTAAATCTGATGAATATATTTTACTGATTATTGACGTGTCTACAATAACTGGTGAATATGTTTTTGAAGAAGCAACAACATTAAATGAAAAACATAATATATTAGTACTTAGCAATACATTAACTTATAACAGTGATTTATCATGTAAGGAATGTTCTTTAAAATATAATAGAAAACTCTTATTAAAGCCTTTACAAGCGAGTGTTTTACTTAACTATATACAAAACTATGACAAACTCTCTTGTAAATATTCTATTGCATCAAATGATATTAAAGAAATACTAGAAGAGGTAATGAAGCAATTTGTTTTTTATACATATAAAAAAGACGAAGCAAAGATCTACTTATTAGAGAAAAATAGTAATATAAAAGAATTAATAAGTATTATTGATTTATTAAATATTCACAATATTCAGTATATTATTGAAAATGATGACATAAATTTAATTATTTAATCTTCTATTTTTTTAATTTAACTACTTGATTTTTTCCATTTTCTTTTGCTAAATATAAACATTGATCGGCTTCATTAATTAAGTTATCAATAGAGTTATTATTTTTATATTCTGAAATACCTATACTTACAGTAAAATGCACCTCATTACTTGACTTATTAAAATGAGTACATATTTTATTTGCTAATATTTCCGCATTATCTATGTTTGTATTAGGTAATAATAATAAAAATTCTTCTCCACCAAATCTTACTAATATATCACTTTGTCTAATTATTTCTTTTACTTCATCTGCGAAAGTTTTAAGAACAATATCCCCCACACTATGACCATATTGATCATTTATATTTTTAAAATTATCAATATCAATCATACATAATGAAATTGGAGTTTTATTTCTTTTTGATAATTGTATAAAATTTTCTATTATTTCATAAAAATATCTTCTATTAAATAAATTTGTTAAATAATCTTTTGATATTAGTTCTTTTTCCTTTAGGCTTTTTGCACTTATCCAATATAATATAATAAAAAATAAGATAAGGATAGTAAAAAAAATCAATAAATTAAGTTTAAAGATTAAGTCTATATACTCACTTATCTCTTTTACACTTTTACTTATATCATAGTATAATTCAAATGCTCCAATAAAACTATTATTTTTCATAATTGGTATATATATTTCAACTACAGATTTTTGACTTACTTCATTTTCAGAAGTTTTATTTCCTTTTAATTTTATTGAATAATGTATTTTACCTTTTGATATTATATCTTTAAAGTAACTATGGCTATTAAAAGTACCAATTTTTTCTTTTTCAGTTGAATATAAAACCTTTCCATTCTTATTGAAATAATGAATTCTATAAATATCAAAATCTAAAATTAAAACTTTTAATTTCTTATCTATTGATTCAACCGTTTCAATTTCATAATCAATTAAGTTTGACATATAATAAGATGCCTTTTTAGATTCACTTATAATATTATCAAATGCTATTTTTTTTAAAGTTGGGATAACATTCATTTGTAAAATTACTGTAATTAAAATAAGAATTAAAGTTATAAATATTAATAGGTTAAGATATACTTTAGTTTTAAAAATATTTTTAATTATTTTATAATTCAATTTCCAACCTTTCCTACTTGACTAACTATTATTATATTTAATAACTTAGTATAGTCTATTACTTATTGTAACTAAGGTACTTTAAAAAAATACTTACTGTAAAATAATAATAATATGTAATAAGGGAACAAATCAATAATTATTTAGAATATATCCTAAGTTTTTATTTACTGTAACTGTCAATATTCCAAGACACATTGATAATAAGATACTCCTTCTTTTATAATTGAAAGAGCTTAGAACGAGGAAATTTATTTTAATCTTATATTTAGAGAGAAAGAGTGAGAAGCCCCAGAATAAAGGGGCTATCAACACTTATAAAAAGAGAGGGTTGAAACCTTGTCTGGCTACATTCCCATACCAGGCATTCCACCCATTCCACCCATATCAGGCATAGCAGGAGCAACTGCATCAGCTTTAATATCAGTTACAGTAGCTTCTGTAGTTAATAATAATGATGCTACGGAAACAGCATTTTGCATAGCAACTCTACCAACTTTTGCAGGATCAACAATACCAGCAGCAAACATATCAACATATTCACCATTTGCTGCATTAAATCCTACGTTTTCATTTTCAGATTTTTCAACTTCATTTGCAACTACACCAGCATCATAACCAGCATTTATTGCAATTTGTTTTAATGGTGCTTTAATAGCTCTTAAAACA
>Ga0105357_10000906_pt1 | contig 15957 bp, 11 predicted proteins | sample GOMGulsemesocosm_4_FD_83660 | JGI IMG/M metagenome (GOLD analysis project Ga0105357, IMG submission 83660) | Methane-oxidizing microbial communities from mesocosms in the Gulf of Mexico - GOM15B Gulf of Mexico | ecosystem: Environmental > Aquatic > Marine > Cold seeps | place: USA: Gulf of...
CGCGTGGTCGGTGGCGATCATGTCGATGGTGCCGTCCATCAGCGCATCCCACAGCGGCTGGTTATGCCGTGGCTCGCGAATCGGCGGGTTCAGGCGCAGGATGCCGCCCAGGCGGTCGCTATGGTCGGTGTTGAGCAGCAGATACTGCGGGCAGGTCTCAACGGTCACGTCCACGCCACGGCGCTTGGCTTCGCGAATCAGAAACAGCGAATCGGCGGCGCTGTGGTGGGCGATGTGTACCCGTGCGCCGGTCCATTCGGCCAGGGTCAGCACGCGGCCAATGGCTTCAATCTCGGCCACCACGGGGCGCGCGGCCAAGTGCGCCAGGGCGTCGATGCGTCCGGCGTCCTGCATGCGCTTCTGGCGGCGGGAGAGAATGGAGGAGTTCTCGGCATGCACTACGGTGCGAATGCCGAGCGGGGCCAGCTTTTCGAAGCCTTCGAGCAGCGCGCCATCGGTGGGCGCCGGCAGGTTGCCAAAGGTGTTGCCAACAAAGGCCTTGAAACTGGTGCAGCCGGCGTCGATCAGTTCTTCCAGGTGGCCGACGGTGTCGTCACCCAACAGGCCGTGGATGCCGTAGTCAACATAGGATGACTCGGCGGCCTTTTGCTTCATGCGCAGGGCGTCGATAGTGCCGGTCGGCGGGTTGGTGTTGGGCATGTCGAATACGGTGGTCACGCCACCGCAGGCGGCGGCCGCCGAGCCGGTCTTCCAGGTTTCCTTATGGGCGTAGCCCGGATCGCGGAAGTGCACGTGGCTGTCGATCGCACCCGGCAGCAGGAACAGGCCATCGGCTTGCACTATCTCGCGTGCAGAGGGCATCAGCTCGTCGCGGCCCACGGCAACGATCTTTTCGCCGTCGATGGCCACGGAGGCTTCGATTATCTGGTGGTCTGATACCACGCGAGCGCCGCGGATCAGCAGGTCAACTTGATTCATGTGTTACTCCTAAAGCATGGCCCAGCCGCCATCGACCGGGAGGTCGACGCCGGTGATCTGGCGGGAAACGTCGCTACCCAGAAACAGGCAGGCATTGGCAACGTCCTGGTCGGTGGAGACGCGTTTGAGCGCGTAGTCGGCGGCGTGGTGGGTGGCGGCTTCTTCCGGGCTGATACCCAGGGTTTTGGCCATGTTGGCGCACACCTTGTCGCGAAAGCGCGGGCCGTCCACCATGCCGGGGGCAACGCAATTGACGTTGATGCCGTGCGGGCCGGCTTCCAAAGCAAAGCTCTTGGTAATGCCGCGCAGGCCCCACTTGGAGGCCGAATAGGCCATGCGTCCGGCGCGACCACGCATACCGAAGGTGCCGCCAACGTTGACGATCTTGCCGCTGCCTTGCTTGATCATCGCGGACATCACTGCGCGCATGGTGTTGAAGCAGCCGGTCATGTTGAGCTGAACGATCTCATCGAACTCGCTTTGCGTGGTCTCCCAGCCGGTCTTACCGATCGGACCGGAGCCGCCAGCGACGTTGACCAGCACGTCGATCCGGCCGAAGCAGTCTACTGCCGCGGCCGCGAGGGCCTCGGCATCGGCACTGCGGGTCATATCGCATGGCACCACTTTCACTTCGCTGCCCAGCTCGGTGACCTCGCGGGCGACCGGCGCGATGGCGTCCAGATCGCGGCCGGCTAATACTAGGCGAGCGCCTTCGCGGGCAAAGGCGAGGGTGACGGCCCGGCCCATCCCTTTGGCGGGGCCGGTGATGACAACCACTTTGTCCTGCAGATCAAGATTCATCAGTGTCTCCCGTTGCTCAGAGTTCGCTCGGGCGGTCAGCCCGTGCTGGCAGGAAGCTGCGGTCGAAGATCTGCGCCGGTGCCGGGGCGTTCTCCAGCTGATTGGCCTTGACCACGATGTCGATGTTGTTCTGCAGGCGCTGGTCGCTAACATCACCCAAACCAATGTCGGCCACTTCCGGATGGCTCATGTCGTTGCGCACGGTGGTCAGCATCTTGTCGGTTTCGACCGCGCGATTGAGCAGCGGCTCGCGGCGCATCAGCGCGTCAATGGCTTCTTCGGGGTTGGCGACGGCGTCCTGGATGGCCTGGTTGATGGCGGCGACAAAGCCGCGCACGGCTTCGGGATGCTCGGCGATGAACTCCTGGGAGAAGAAGATCGAGTTGGAGTACAGGTCCATGCCGTGATCGCCGTAGCGAATGAAGCGCAGCTGCTCATCCGGGTTGATGCCCATGCCCTTGGCGCTGAAGCTGATGGTGGTGATGTAACCAAAGGCGGCGTCGATCTGGCCGCGCATCAGCAACTGCTCACGCAGGTTGGGCGCCATGTTGTTGATGGTGACCTTGGACTGGTCGATGCCGGTCATCTCGGCGAAGGCCGGGAACAGCTTCAGTGCGGCGTCGTTGGCAGGAGCGCCGACGGTTTTACCCTCCAGGTCCTTGGGCTCGGTGATGGGGCTGTCTTTCTTCACTGCGATGACGAAGGGCGGGGTGTTGTAGATCATGTAGACGCCCACCGGCGCGCGCTCAGGCTGGGTCGCGGCCAGTTGGATCAGCGCGTTGGTGTCGCCAAAGCCCGCATCGTAGACACCGGAGGCCACCTTCGGAATGGACGCAGCAGAGCCTTCGCCTTGGTCGATGGTGACGTTGAGGTCGTGCTCCTTGAAGTAGCCCTTGTCTTCGGCGAGGAAGAACCAGGCCTGGGCGCCTTCGTACTTCCAGTTCAGAACCAGATCGATATCGGTAGCCGCCTGTGCGTTGGCAGCGGCGAATAGGCCCAGACCAAGGCTGAGGGCGCTAAGGGTTTTGGCCAGGCGTGGCCGGCGGATTTTTGCTGTCATGTTCAAGACTCCTGATGGTGTGATGCGATGGCGGTATTCAGCGCAGCTGCCGTGGCAACAAAGCCGTGGCACTGCGCAACAAGAAAGTGGATGGCGCGACTAACGTAGGCGGGCGACGGCGTGGCGCAGGCGTCGCGCAGCAGAATGCAGTCGTAGCCGAGAAAGGCAGCATCCTGCAGAGTGGAAAAGACACAGCGGTCGGTGTTGATGCCGGCGAACAGCAGGGTGGTGATGCCCTGGCCGCGCAGGACGGCGTCCAACTCGTTGTCCCAGAAGCCGCTCAGGCGGTGTTTGAAGACGCGAATATCCTCTGGCTCGGCAGGCAGTTCAGCAATGTTCTGCGCACCCCATTGGCCCTGTACCACGGCCGGACCGTGATCAATGGGCGAATGATCGCCGTAGCCAATGCCGGCAGCACTGCGTTTGCCCATGAAGTGCACGATCGGTGGCAGGTTCATCCGGTCGGCACGAATGCCCCAGTTGAGCCAGATCACCCGGCCACCGGCGTGTCGCCAGCTCGGCAGCAACTGCCGCAGACGCGGTACCGGCCGGCGCGTTATGCGGGTGCTGATGCCTTTCTGGGCGAACCAGCCTTCGGGGTGGCAGAAGTCGTTCTGCATATCCACCACGATCATGGCGCTGTGTGCCAGATCGAGTTCAAGCGCGCCCTGATCGCTTGTCAGCGTGAGCAGGTTGGGCTGCACTGCGGCGCGCACCAGACTGATGACGCCGTCCTGCTGCTGCCAGGCGTTGCTCGGGTGCGGGCCGTAAGCGGTGATGTTGCTGTGATCGTTTTTCATGCCGGGACCAGAAGCAGCACCTGTGCCATAACCGATGCCAAAAAGACAGCTTATTACGAGCATTGCGTTGCCGTTTTGGCAACGGTTATGCTGAAGCCTTGTGCTGAGTGGCCCGGCGCGTGCGTGTCTTGTACCCCAGGCCCTTAGCGGCGCAACGCGGAGCGGGCCAGTTTGCCTGGCACGGGTTGGCACGAGAATAGTGCGCTATCGGTCAGTACCGGTCGCGTGCACCAGTATGCGGCCTTGTGCTGCACTAACGCGGTGCCGGTAGTGCGCTGCACGGTTAATAACAGGAGTCAGGCTGTGAACCATCTGAGGTTTCTGCATTATCTGGATGAGGTGGCTCGGGTAGGGTCCATTCGGCAGGCCGCCGAACGCTTGCATGTAGCGCCTTCGGCGGTTAATCGGCGGATTCAGGATCTGGAGGAGGAACTCGGCACCCCGCTATTCGAGCGGCTGCCACGCGGCATGCGATTGACGGCGGCGGGCGAGCTGTTTGTGAATTACATTCGCAGCCGCGCGGCGCACCTGGAGCAGGTGCGCTCTGAGATCGAAGATCTGCACGGCTTGCGGCGGGGGCGGGTGCGCATTGTGGTTAGCCAGGCGGCGGCGGGCGCCTTTCTGCCGGAGCGCATTGCCGGCTTTCGGGCCAAGCATCCGCTGGTCGAGTTTCAGGTGCAGGTGGGCGACCACAGCCGCGCGCTGGATGCGCTGCGCACCTTCGAGTCGGACCTGGCGCTGATTTTTCACCTCACCCCAGAAGCCGGGATCGAGCGCATCGATGAAATGCAGCAGCCTCTTTGTCTGGTCATGCATCACAGCCATCCGTTGGCGGCACAACCGGGTCCGGTAAGGCTGCGTCAGTGTCTCGACTACCCGGTGGTGTTGCCCACACGTGATATTGCGGGGCGCCAGTTGCTGGATGCCTACCTGGCCAAGCGCTCGATCAAGCTGCGCCCGGCGATTGAAAGCAACAGTTTCGAGTTCCTGCTGGGCTATCTGCAGCACGAGCAGGCGCTGAGCTTTCAGATCGAGATCGGTATCGCGCGTAACAACGGTGAACTGGTTCATCGCGAGATTGCCGACCGCGGCTTCCCTGCGGCAAATCTGGTACTGGCGTCGTTGCAAAATCGCCAGCTGCCGGTGGTGGCCTATGCCTTTGCCGATTACCTGCGGGGCACCTTCCGCTGAGACGGATAGTGCCGGGGCCCACTAAACCAGCTCGCTACCAACTTCCCACCAGGTGGGTAACAGGGCGCGTACGCTGCGCTGCCCAAATCGGTCATCGAGCAGGTAGACCACGCCGTTGTCTTGGGTGGTACGTATCACTCGGCCGGCGGCTTGTACCACCTTCTGCAGCCCCGGGTAGAGATAGGCGTAGTCATAGCCGTTGCCGCCCTGATCGGCAAACATGGTTTGCATCCGCTCTTTCATTTCCTCGTTCACCGGATTGATCTGTGGCAAACCTAGGGTGGCGATGAACGCGCCAATCAGACGGCTGCCAGGCAGATCGATGCCTTCACCAAAAGCGCCCCCCAGCACCGCAAAACCAATGCCCTGGCCGTGCTCGGTGAAGCGCGCCAGAAAGGCACTGCGCTCACCCTCGTTCATGCTGCGCGACTGCGCCCAGATGGGGATTGCTGGGTAGCTCTGCTGAAAGCGTTCCAGCGCCTGTTGCAGATAGGCGTAACTGCTGAAAAAGGCGAGATAGTTGCCGGGCTGTTGGGCAAACTGCTGTGCGATCAGGTCTGCGATGGGTTGCAGGCTGGCGGTGCGATGCTGGTAACGGGTGGAGAGGTTGCGGATCACCGCTACGCGCAGCTGAGCGGGCTTGAACGGCGATTCAACTTCCAGCCAGCGGCTCTGCTCAGGTAGCCCGAGCAGGTCTGCGTAGTACTGCGCCGGACTCAGGGTGGCCGAAAACAGGGTGGTGCTGTGGGCACTGGTAAAGCGCTGTTTGAGAAAGGGCGCTGGCACCATGTTGCGCAGACACAGGGTCGAGAGGGTACGCTGGCCACCCAATCCTTCGTGTCGGGTTATATCGAACAGCGAGTGGGGGCCATAGGCTTCCGCCAATCGACAGAACAGCATGGCGTCGAAATAGAAGCGCAGCAGCGCTGCATCGTTGCCCGTCGGCTGCTCGGTCAGATGGTCGGTGATGGCGCTGACCGCTTTTTGCAGGCTGGCGATGAACAGGTCGGCGATGGTCGGATAGATCTGATAGTCATCGACCTGATCGCGGTGCAGGGCGTTCCAGTGGCGGGCTACCCGGTCCAGCGAACTCTTCAATGCCTTGGGGGCGCTACGGCGCAACACGTTGAACACCTGTTGATCAAGCTCGGCGGTGTACATGCCGCGGGCGCGGTCAATCAGGTTGTGCGCCTCATCCACCAGCAGGGTGACGCGCCAGTCGTTGAGCACGGTCAGGCCGTAGAGCAGGGCAGTCATGTCGAAGTAGTAGTTGTAGTCGCCCACCACCACGTCACTCCAGCGGCATAGCTCCTGGCTTAGATAATAGGGACAAATGCTGTGCTCAAGGGCAATGCGGCGCACGTTTGCCTGATCCAGCCAGCGCGCGTTTACCGCCGCCAGACGCGCGGCTGGTAGGCGGTCGTAGAAGCCTTCGGCCAGTGGGCAGGAGTCGCCGTGGCAGGCCTTGTCCGGGTGTTCGCAGGCTTTCTCGCGGGCGGTGTGTTCGAGTACCCGTAACGGCATGTTGTCCTGTTGGCTACGCAGGGTGCTCAGCGCCTCAAGCGCCAGTTGCCGGCCGGGTGTTTTTGCGGTGAGAAAAAACAACCGGTCCAACTGCTGCTCGGGGAAGGCCTTGAGCTGCGGGAACAGAGTGCCCAGGGTCTTGCCGATGCCAGTGGTTGCTTGCGCCATGATGGTGTCGCCGTCCCGCGCCGCGCGAAAAACAGCCTTGGCCAATTGCCGCTGACCGGCACGAAAACTGGCGTGTGGAAAGCGCAACTCTTGCAGACAGGCATCACGTTCACCGCGGTGCTCGGTTTCCTGCCTTGCCCAAGCAATGAAGCGGTCGCATTGCAGAGCAAAGAAACGCCGCAGATCGTCTGCCTTGAAGGTTTCACGGTAGGGTGTTTCTTTCTGACTGACAACGTTGAAGTACACCACCGCCAAGTCGATTTCTTCCAGCGACAGCTCGGCGCACAGCAGCCAGCCGTACACCTTGGCCTGCGCCCAGTGCAGGCTGCGGTGGTTGTCAGGGATACGGGAGACGTCGCCGCGGTGGGTCTTGATCTCTTCCAGCAGGTTTTGCGCCGGGTCGTAGCCGTCGGCCCGGCCGGTGACCAGCAGGCCAGGATAGCTGCCGGCGAGCGCCAACTCGCTGACATAACCGTCCCCACGCCGGCTGACCACGGTCTGATGCCCGGCGATCCCCTCTTGGGCGGTAGGGGCGGGGGTGAAGCGCAGATCGAGATCACCTTCCTTGGCGGTGAACTCGCATAGTGCGCGCACGGCGACCCGGTAGCTCACGCGCTTTGCTGCCACTGCACGTAACACACCTCAATCGGCATCTGATGCTCGGCGCAAAAAGCCAGCCAGCGCCGCTGGTTATCCTGCAGTCGGTCGCCTGGCCCCTTCACCTCGATCATGCGGTAGCGTCCCTCGTCGGGCCAGAACTGGATCAGGTCGGGCATGCCGGCGCGGTTGGCCTTGATATCCCGTAACAGGCGTTGGCACCAGCGCTTGAGGTGTGCCGCCGGAATGCACTGCAGGGCGTTCTCCAGCAGAGCCTGATCAAGCGACGGCCAGAACACGAAGGGCGACTGAATACCCTGCTTTTGCTGGAAGTGATGGCGGATGGTCTGCTGGTACTGCTGGCTGTCGAGCTGGGCCAGGCAGCGGTCAAAAAGGGCGCGGCGCCGCGGATAAAAATCGGCGCTATGCAGATCCGCCGGAGCGCTGTGAAAGGGGTGGAAAAACGCACCGGGCAGTGGGGCGAAGATAGCCTCCCAGCAGAGCAGACCAAAGAGGCTGCTGATCAGGGTATTTTCCACGTAATACACTGGCGCGGCGCCTTGCTCAAGATGCCTGGCCACCGCCTGCTCTACACCCATATCGGGCTGCAGTGGCAACACCAGATGCTGCTCGGGCGTTTGGATTGGGGCGCTAGGTGCCGCTTTTGCCAACTTGAGTTTGCGAGCAAGGCGGGTTACCGCGCGCTCAACCAACTGCCGCTCGGCTTCGTTCTCCGGGGCGAGCAGGGCGTGTGTCGCCAAATGGTAGGCGTCCTGCGCCTGGCCAGACTTTTCCAGCAAACGGATACAACGTTGCCGGGCACCGGTATGAGTGCACCGTTGGTATAGCGCCAGCGCCGGCGTCTGCTGCTGTTCGCGCTCAAGTTGCTGCGCCAGTTGAAACAGCAACCGTTGATGGCGTTGTTCGATCCAGGTGTTATCACTGTGAAAATCGCCGAGCAACGTCAGGGTCTCGCCTACGCTGGCGCCATCGTTGAAGGCATCGCGACAGTGCCGCAGCCGCAGGTAATCATCCATGTCTTGGCGCCGGCCAAAGGCGCGTGATTCTGTGGATAGCGCCACTTGTTCATAACGGTAGATGCCCAGATCGGCGAGTACGAACTCCGACCAGCTCTGCGCCAGATTGCCGAAGAACAACAGGCGAAAACGCTCACAGATATCGCTGATAGTGAGGCTGACGATGGGTTCATCAGGTACGCCCGGCCAATAATGATAAGGCAGTTGCGCAGGGTGCAAGGCCCCCAGGGCGGTGGTCAGTAGGGCTTTGCTCTGGTGCCTGGCGGCCGCGGGATTGGGGAACAGGGCGCAGAGCTCATTCTTCAGCAGCAGGGTGGCCAGCTCGCTCGGCTGCAGGGGCAGGTCATCACGCAGCCAGCCGTTGATCAGTAAGGGCGTTGCGGCGGTCTCTATATCGCCTATCTCGTCATACTGCAGTTTGCCCAGCCGGAAGTGCTGGCCTTTGCGCATGATCAGGCGCACCAGCAGTGCACGCGAGATTTTTGGCGTGGCGGCAAAGGTGTGGGCAAAGCCAAGTTCCTGTTTGTTCAGCAGATCGGGATAGCGCGCGACCACCCAATCAAGGACGGTCTGAAAGTTGCTGAGGTAGTAGAAGTCGGCAGCGTTGGGTATAGGCATAAATACAGTACTGGTTGTGCGTACAGTATTGTGGCGCCGTGACGCTGCGCTTGCAAGTGAGAGCGGGGGCGGCTGCGCTGCCGTTCATCAGCCCGCTGGTGGTCAACCAGAGAATAGCGGAGTGATGTCAGTAAAGATCATTCAGGTTCAATGCGAGCATGGCGGACAGCTCAGTGACTGGCAGTGGTTTGCTCAGGTAGTAGCCCTGCACCATATTGCAGCCGAGCTTGCGCAGGAATTGCAACTGCGCCGACTGCTCGACTCCTTCGGCCACGACCTCAAGCCCAAGCTTGTGCGCCAGCAGTATGGTTGCCTCTACGATGGCGCTGTCCCCCAGGTTATCAGGTAGTTCACTGACAAAAGTGCGGTCGATTTTCAGCGCATGCAGTGGAAAACGTTTGAGGTAGGCAAGTGAGCAGTAACCGGTACCAAAGTCATCAATGGCTACGCGAACTCCTAGTCGCTGCAGGGCCTCTAGGGTGCCGGCGGAGGTCTCAAGATCATTGATCAGCATCTGCTCGGTAATTTCCAGCTCCAGCTGATTGGGCGCAAAACCGGTGTCCGCTAGCACCTCGGCAACCTTCTCGGCCAGGTCGCCAGCGGCAAACTGCCTGGCCGACAGATTAACCGACATACGCAGCGCCTGCTGGGTGTCGGCCTGTTGCGCCATGGCGTCAAGGCAGGCTTGTTTGAGCACCCACAAGCCTACCTTGACGATCAGGCCGGTCTCTTCCAATAGCGGTATGAAATCATCGGGCTGGATCAGGCCGCGCTCGGGATGTTTCCAGCGCAACAGCGCCTCCATACCCACTACCTTGCCACTGCGCATATCTGCCTGAGGCTGGTAGTAAATGACAAACTCGTTGCGCTCCAGCGCCCAGTGCAGGTCGGACTCCAGTGCGAGCAGGTCTTGCTGGCGCTCATTCATGGCCGGCGCATAGAACCGGAACGCACGCCCTCCTGCGGCCTTGGCCTGATTCATCGCGGAATCGGCGTTGCGCAGCAATGCCTCTACCGTCTCACCGTCGTCTGGCCAGATGGAGACGCCGGCGGTAAAGCTGAGAAAAATGTCCTGTTCGGCCAGGCGAATGGGGGCTTCGAACGCGCGCTTGAGTTTATCCAGCACACCAACGATGGCTTCCGGTGCGTTCAAGTCACTGGCAACGATTACAAACTCGTCCGCGCCGTAGCGCGCGAGCAGGTCATTCGGTCTGATGTGGCGGCTGAGACGCCCACTGATCTGCTGCAGCAACAGGTCGCCAGTACCATGGCCGAGGCTGTCGTTTATCCGTTTGAAGTTGTCCATGTCGAGAAAGAGCACGGCCATTCTGGATTGGTGTTGCTCGGCGCGCTGAATCTCGCTTTGCAGCTGTTGCCCCAGCATCACTCGGTTGGCCAGGCCGGTAAGACTGTCATGGGTTGCCTGATGCTGCAGCTCGGCTTCAAATTGTTTACGCTCACTGATGTTGCGGGCGATGGTTGAAAAATAGGCGGTTTTTCCCGACTTGTCGCGATGCGCCATGATCACTTCCGACAGATACAGCTGCTCGCCATTCGAGAGTTTGAGCATGGACTCACGCTCGACAACGCCGTGCTTGTCGGCTTGAGCCAAGGCACTGAGTATCAGCTCCTGTGCCGTTTGCATGGCGTGGTTGAGCTGGCTTTCTACTCGATAGGGGGTTTCATAGTCAGCGTCACCAAACAGCTCGTGGCCGGAGCGGTTCAGGTACATCACCTTGCCTTCTGCATCGCTGATGGCTACGGCGTCGGTGGTTGCCTCAAGGATCGCATTCAGTCGCAGGCGGTCCTCTTCGGCCTTGATTCGCTCGGTCACATCGCGGCCAGTAGAGACGAAATGGGTGATACGACCCTCGGCATCCACCAGCGGTGAGATGACCTTTTCTTCGAAGAACACGTCCCCTGCGAGCGTGCGGTTGAGCAGCGTGCCACGGTAGGTGCGGCCTTCGCGCAGGGTCTCGTTGATGGCAGCGTAGGCTTCGGGATTCTGCTCTGGCGCTTTTAACAGCGTGAAGTGTTTTCCCTGGGCCTGGGCAGCGCTGTAACCGGTCATGCGCTCGAAGGCCGGGTTGACGTACTCGATATGGCCCTCGCGATCGGTAATGAAAATGCTGTCGGCTGCTTGGTCCACAGCCTGCGAGAGTTTGCGCAGCAGTTGCCGCGAGGCACGGTTGGTCTTCTCTGTGGCGCGTTCGTCGATGGCGCGCTGAATGACCGGTGCCAGCCGCTGCAAATCATTCTTGACGATGTAGTCCTGGGCTCCGGCCTTGATGGCTTCTACGGCGGCCTTCTCCCCCAGGGTGCCGGAAACATAGATGAAGGGCAGATCCTCGCTGTACTGGCGAACCGAGGCAAGGGCATGGGCGCCGTCGAACAGAGGCATGCTGTAATCGGACAACACGACATCCCAGTCGCCGTTGGTGAGAGCCTGTTGCAGCGAATCTTCGGTCTCGACCCGCTCCCAGAAGACCGACCAGCCCTGAACTTCCAGGTGGTTGATAACCAGCAGCGCGTCATCCTCGTTGTCTTCGACAACCAGGATGCGCCACTGTTTTTGCGGGTCTTCCGGTTTTCGCGGTTCCATTGTCCCTCCTGCCTAGGCTTCCATTGCCGGGTTGTTGAGTTGTAGCCAGTAGTGCCCAAGGTCACGGGTAACCTGTACAAACTCCTCAAAATCGACCGGCTTGCGCAGATAGCTGTTGGCGCCACATCCGTAGGCATTCTGCAGGTCGCTGTGTTCCAGCGACGAGGTGAGCACGACCACGGGTATCAGGCGCGTGTCGGCGTTGGCACGCAGCTGGCGCAATACTTCCAGCCCCTCGACCTTTGGCAGGTTGAGATCCAGCAGAATCAAGGCGGGCTGATTGGCCGCGCTCTCCTTGTCGGCGAACAGCAGGTGCAGAGCCTGCTCTCCGTCCTCGGCTACGCTGATCTGATTGGTGATGCGGTTGCTCTTGAGCGCATGCAGCATTAGCGCTACATCGTCCGCGTTATCCTCGACCAGAAGTATCGATCGGTTTTTCATGGTCTGCCTTTTACCAGCTTGAGTTTGAGGAAAAAGGTGGCGCCCTGCCCCGGCGCTGATTCGGCCCAGATGCGGCCATTCAGTTTGGCCATTATTCGTTCGATGGTTGCCAGGCCGACGCCGCTGCCGGGAAAGTCATTGCCGCTATGCAGTCGCTGAAATGGGATGAATAGTTTATCAGCGTAGTTCATATCGAAGCCTGCGCCGTTGTCACGTACGAAAATCACTTCGTCGTCACCCTGCATTTCTGTCCCAACCTGTATCTGCGGGTGCTCGGTCTTGCCGGTGAACTTCCAGGCGTTACCTATTAGATTCTGGACCGTGACCTGCAGTAGCGCCAGATCTCCTTCCACGCAGATGTTGGACTGTATCTGTATGTCGATTTCGCGCTCGGGCTGCAGCTCCCTGAGGTTTTGTACCGCCGCTGTGGCCAGATTGCTCAGATTGACTTCGGTCGACAGCACGTCGGCCCGGGAGACGCGGGCAAGCAGCAGCAAATCGTCAATCAGCTTGCTCATTTTCTGCGCCGCCTTGCGGATGCGGTTGAAGTAATCGGCCTCCTGTTCATCCAGCCTGCCAGATAGGCTGCTGGACAGAATCTGGCTAAAACCGTCAATCGCTCGCAGCGGTGCGCGCAGGTCGTGTGATACCGAATAGCTGAAGGCCTCCAACTCGCGGTTCACCACTTGCAGCTCGGTGTTTTGTGCGGTCAGGCCGTTATTCAATTGCTTGATCTTGTCCTCAGTCTCGCGACGCTCGGTAACATCCCGGATGGCGCAGAACACCAGCGTTTCCGACGGCGTGCGAATGGGGCTTAGGCTGACTTCGACGGGGAGCTCGCTGCCGTCCTTGCGTTTAGCCTGCAAGCGCAGGCCTGAACCCATCAGGCGCGGCCGAGGTGCACTCACATAGCCTTGGCGGTGCTGTATATGGCCCTTGCGCAGCTCTTCGGGTAGCAGCACTTCAACCTTCTGCCCGAGCAGCTCCTGCTGGGTGTATTCAAACAGCCGTATGGCCTGTTCGTTCAGCAGTACTATGGTGCCATTGGTATCGGTAATGATGATGGCATCAGGTGCTGCCTCTATCATGGCGCGAAATTTGGCTTCACTGTCCTGCAGGCTGGATTCGGTATGCCAGCGCTGGGCGATCGAGCGCGCCAGCAGGTAGGCCAGGCCGACTGACAGCAGGACAATCAGCGCGCCCGCCTGCCATAACCCTTTTTTTAACGGGCCAGTCAGCTCGTCAAGCTGCGTGCTTGAAAGGTACGAAACAACGTAGAGACGCCCCAGTGCCTGCTCGAACTCAGGGCTATCGGCGGGCGTTAGGTCAAGGGGAGCAAAGGCGTAGTGGTCGTCGGCATCCAGCAATTGGCCTATGGATTCACCTTGAATAATCTTGCTCCACAGCGTGGCTTTTTCATTGGTCAGGCTATGCTGGCGGTGCTCCGACAACATGAAGCCCCATTCCTTCTCCGTGGCGGGGCCTTTGAGCCAATAACCGTTCTGATTGATCAGCCACAATTGGCCGGTGCGCGGTGAGTCGAGCGCTGCCAGGGCATCAAGCAGGTTGTCACCGCGGTAATTCATCACCAGCAGACCTGCGGTCTTATCCTGTTCGTCGGCAACCGGCGTGGCTACTCGAATGGTCGGGTTCAGCGGCCGTTCGATTTCGCCGTGTTCAATGTTCAGATCGAAGGGGGAGAAATACAACTGCCCAGGATGCAGTTGCAGACCAGATTCCACGTAGTAACGAGCGCTCTTGTTCTGCAGTTGGTCTGACGGCTTGGTGACGATTTGATTGTTGCGTCGTTCAACGCGCACGCGTTCGAGCCCTTGCGGATCCAGCAGGCGTAACTGATCGTACTGTGGGTTGAATTGCAAAAAGGAGTTGAGCGCGTGGGCGTTGTCTGCCAACTGCGGTGCCGGATTGCTTGGCGTTGGCGTCAGGCTGGAGAGGGTTGCCAGATAAAGCGCATCACCGCGAATGTCACCGAGGCTGGTCTCCAGCAGCATCAAGGCTGCCTGGACCTGGGCTCGTTGCTCAGCATGGGCGATCACTGTGCGTGCGGCTACGTTGCTGTTGATCAGTAGTGCTATGGCCAGCAAGGTAATGATGACCAGAGGAACCCAGATCACCATGAAGTAATAGCGCACGCTTTTACGCGGTTTTATTTTTTCAGGCATATATTCATCCTTGCTGCCAACGCGGGCCTTTGCGCCTGACCACAAGTATAGAAGCTGCGACGGAATTTGCCGTGGGGGGCTACAGCAGATCTGCGGTGCAGAGTTCACTCTTGCGTCATCAATATGCCGGCCTCCAATCGGCTTCAGGGCATGACAAACTCGCTAACAACATGGTGTAGACTGCGGCTGTCTGGCGATAGGCCGCCTATATCGAGGGCAAAGGGTGTGACATGCTGTTGAGTCTTGTATTGCTGCTGGCGCTCCTGCTGAATGCCTGGGTGCTGCTCGCCCTGTGGTTTCATCGTCCGCATCGGGCGCAACTGCGCTATGTGCCCATCGCGCTTTGGGTGTTGCTGTGGACCACCTCGGTGGTGTGCCTGTGGCGTGGAGAATACCTGGCTGCCGCGGCGTGGCTGGCAGCCGGACTAACGCCGGTCCTGTTATGGTGGCGCGGTCTGCTGCCAACGGGGCAGGGCGACTGGGCAGATGATGTCGCCTACACCACGACCGGCGCGGTCGACGGCGATACCCTGAGTCTGCAGCGCGTACGTGAATTTCGCTGGTTCAGCCGCACCGAGTATGAACAGGTCTGGAGCAGTCGCGAATATCAACTGTCTTCTCTGCAAAGCGTAGACATGATCACTTCGTTCTGGGGCCTGCGACCCATTGCCCATGTACTGGTGTCCTTCGGCTTTGGCGACGATCGCTACCTGACCTTTTCGGTTGAAATACGCCGCAAGCGTTGCGAGGAATTCTCGGTACTGGGTGGCTTTTTCAAACACTTCGAGTTGAATATCGTGGCCAGTGAAGAGCGCGATATGGTGCGTGTGCGCACCAATTGTCGTGATGAGGATGCCTACCTTTACCGCACGCGAATTTCCCCGGAGCACGGCCGCGAACTCTTGCTGGGCTATGTAGAAGCTGCCAACAAGCTGGCCGTGGAGCCGCGTTTTTACCACACCCTGAAAGCCAACTGCACTACCATCGTCTATGCCTTTGCCAAGCGCACCTACCCCGGTTTACCGCTGGACTATCGGCTGCTGCTCAGCGGCTATCTCGATGAGTACGTGTTTGCGCGTGGCGGGCTGCAACAAGGCTATTCCCTGGCTGAGCTACGTCAGCGTGGCTGTATCACCGAGCGCGCGCGCGCGGCAGACGACGTCGTCGATTTTTCTCGACGCATTCGTGAGGGTGTGCCGGGCTGCAACGGCACAGCCAGTCCGACAATCTAACGGAGTCAGCATGCACAATTTCAAACGTCTGGTGTTTTTGACCGCACTGTCCATGCCTTTGGCCGCACAGGCACAGCAGGCCCCTGAAGTGTCGGACAATGTGGCGGATATCGTGGCCGATGCAAGTATGGCTCCGGATGTGCGCATCAAGCGCAGCATGGCGCTGTTGCAGGAGCGCTCCCGAGTGCTGCGCGATCAGGGCGACAGTGAGGCGGCCGACCAGCTGCAGCGCTGTATTACCTACCTGTTGCAGGCGCCGCCGGAAGCCGAGTCGGCTGAGCTAGCCGCACAGTCGGTCGAAGCCGCCACAGCGGGAGAAATTGCAGCGGCGCTGGTGTTGGCCGAGAGCGCGGCGACCCTGGCTGCTGCGCTGCCAGACTCGGTTGGCGATCCGGTGCTGGAATAAGCAAGTTATTGGTGAGGACGGGAGCTCTGTTGCTCCCATCTTCGGAAGGCAAATGATGAAAGTCGGTTTATTGCAGTGTGACGATGTACGTGAAGACCTGCAGGCAGCACACGGGAACTACCCCGAAATGTTTGAGAGGCCGCTGCGCCACCGCCTGCCAGATATGGAATACCGGGTGTACCGCACCCACGAGGGTGAGCTGCCAGCCAGCGTCGACAGCTGTGATGTGTACCTGACCACCGGTAGCAAATTCGGTGTATACGATGGCCTGCCCTGGATTGATGCCTTGCAGGCCTTTGTGCTGCAGCTGTGGACCGCGGGAAAGCCGCTAGTGGGCGTGTGTTTTGGTCATCAGTTA
>Ga0105357_10000909_pt1 | contig 15934 bp, 16 predicted proteins | sample GOMGulsemesocosm_4_FD_83660 | JGI IMG/M metagenome (GOLD analysis project Ga0105357, IMG submission 83660) | Methane-oxidizing microbial communities from mesocosms in the Gulf of Mexico - GOM15B Gulf of Mexico | ecosystem: Environmental > Aquatic > Marine > Cold seeps | place: USA: Gulf of...
ATCAGGGCGGCATTATCCCAGCTGCCCGCGCGCATGGCGTCCATCGCCCATCCCAGCGGACGCGGCCTTTCGGCATGGGCCGGAAGGGCGAGGGCAAAAACCATCGTCAGCGTCGCCAAGGCGCGTCTCATCACTTGCATTTCCTACTGGTCAAAGGCTACAGCCTTGCAACATACGGCGCGGCGCGGGGGTTTCAACTCAACTTGCCGCTATCAGCAATTGGGCGCTTGCCCAGCAACGCAAGAATAGGAGCGTGCATATGCTACAAGGTTCACTACCTGCACTCGTCACGCCGTTCACGGACGGCGCGCTGGATTTGGCCACGCTCAAGAAGCTGGTGGAATGGCACATCGCGGAAGGATCGAACGGGCTGGTGCCTGTCGGGACCACCGGTGAATCGCCCACCCTGACCCATGCCGAGCATGAAACCGTTGTCGCAGAAGTCGTCAAAGCCGCCGCGGGTCGTATCCCCGTCGTTGCAGGTGCCGGTTCGAACAACACGACCGAAAGCATCCGTCTGGCCAAACACGCCGAAAGCGTCGGTGCCGATGCGGTTCTCGTGGTCACGCCCTATTACAACAAGCCGACCCAAGCCGGTCTGATCGCGCATTTCACCGCGATCCATGAGGCCTGCGGTCTGCCGATCATCATCTACAATATCCCCGGCCGTTCGGTCGTTGATATGCTGCCCGAAACCATGGCGGAGCTGGCCAAGCTGCCGCGCATCATCGGTGTCAAGGATGCCACCGGCGATCTGGCGCGGGTCTGTGACCAGCGGATGCTGTGCGGGCCGGATTTTGTCCAGCTCTCGGGCGAGGACGCCACAGCGCACGGGTTCAACGCCCAAGGCGGCGTTGGCTGTATCTCTGTCACCGCGAATGTCGCGCCCAAGCTGCTAAGCCAGATGCAGGCGTTCTGCCTTGCGGGGGACTATGCGTCGGCGCTGGAAATCCAGGACAAGCTGATGCCGTTGCACAACGCAATCTTCACCGAGCCGGGCCTGGTGGGTGTGAAATACGCGATGGCGCGTCTGGGGTTGTGTTCAGACGAGGTGCGCCTGCCGCTGGTGCCGCTGACCGATGCCACCAAAGCGCTGGTGGATCACGGGTTGAAGCACGCGGGTTTGCTTGACTGATCACGCGGTAAAATCACGGTTAAGACGGGGCGGCATCTAGCCGCCCTTTTTTATGGGCGTCACTCAACCCGCCCGTCAGCGCATAAAAAAGGCCCCGGCGAAACGCCGAGGCCTAATGTGAATATCTGCCTTCGGGAGCAGAAAACGCTTATGGGCAAGCAGCCGTGTAACGCTGACCTGCGGAGTTCTGGTAGACGCACTGGCCGTTTTTGCCGCGGCCCAGGTATGCACCTGCAGCAGCGCCAGCCAAGCCACCCAGAACGGCGCCTTTGGTTTTGTCATCGTCGCCCGACACGACAGCACCCAGAGCCGCACCAGCAGCAGCGCCGGTGACAGAAGATTGAGTCTGCGTTTCGCAAGCGGCGAGTGCGCCAACCATAGGCAGGACCAAAAGTAGCTTTTTCATGATATACTCCATACTAGCTTCAGTACTTAACGCTATATGACGGGTTTGGTTCCAGTAAGATTATTCTGATCGGCAACAAAGTGCCGGAGCGGCAGCCTATTTGCTGCCGAACACCCGACCCATTGCCCCATCCACAGCCGCGATGATCTGATCAATATCGTCCTTCTTCGCGATCAATGCAGGGCTGAAGCAGAGCGTGTTGTTCTTGCCCGGCACCGACCGGTTGGTCGCCCCGATGATCACGCCCTGCGCCATACAGTCTGCGACGACCGCCTGAATCTGCGCTTCGACAACGGGAACGCGGGTGCTGCGGTCTTGGACCAGCTCTGCGCCAAGGAACAAACCCTTGCCGCGCACCTGACCGATCACGTCATATTTGTCCGACAGCTCTTCAAGCTCTTCGAGCATGTATTGCCCCATGTCGCGGGTGTTTTGCAGCAGGTTTTCGCGCTCGATAATCGCCATGTTTTCAATCGCGGCGGTGGGGCCCGCGGTGCATCCCCCGAAGGTAGAGATATCGCGGAAGTAGTTCAGCGGGTCGCTGGCGTCGTCCTTGAACAGGTTAAAGACCTCTTCCGTCGTCACAAGACAGGCAATCGCCGCATAGCCCGAGGCCACACCCTTTGCCATCGTAACCATATCGGGCTGGACGCCGAAATGCTGGTAGCCGAACCATTCGCCGGTGCGCCCGATGCCGCAGACGACTTCGTCGATGTGCAGCAGCACGTCATACTTGCGACAAATCTCTTGCACCCGTTCCCAGTAGCCGTCCGGAGGCGTGATAACTCCACCGCCCGCCGTGACGGGTTCAAGACACAGCCCGCCCACGGTGTCGGGCCCTTCGGCGAGGATGATCTTCTCGATCTGATCCGCAGCCCAAACGCCGTAGTTATCCTCTGGCGCGCCGTCTTGCTCGAACTTGCGATACTCCAGACAGTGGGGCACGCGGACGAACCCGTCGGTGAAGGGGCCGTATTGCGCATTGCGTTCTTCCTGACCGCCCGCAGACAGACAAGCGATGGTCGTGCCGTGGTAGTCGCGGTCGCGATACAGGATTTTGTGCTTCTTGCCGCCATAGCGTTTGTGGGCGATCTGGCGGATCATCTTGAAGGCTTTCTCGTTCGCCTCGGAGCCGGAGTTGCAATAGTACAGGCGGCTCATGCCCGGCATCTTGTCGATCAGCTTTTCCGCAAAATGCGACCCCGGAATAGACCCGGCAGACCCCGCAAAATAGTTCAGCTTGATCAGCTGGTCGCGCACGGCGTTGGCAATGCTTTCACGGCCATAGCCGACGTTGACGGTCCAGACACCACCGGACACCGCGTCCAGATGCTCTTTGCCCTTCTGGTCCCAGACACGCATGCCTTTGCCTTCGACAATGATCCGTGGGTCCGTGGTTTCATAGGCTTTGTGCTGGCTGAGGTGGTGCCAGATGTGCGCGCGATCTGCCTCGACCACACGGGAGATATCGTTTTCGCTAAATGTACCATCCATGTGCGTGACCTTTCCGAGGTTGGGATTGGGGGCGGGTGGCAAAGCACCCTGTTTTCAAGGCCCCATCGCAAACGCGCCTCGCGTCTGTTTCGGCCCACGTGCAGTGATTGTTAGGAGCAACTTCCCCCTCTGAAAAGGAAAAACCTGCCACATAGGGGGGCGGGACGGGGAAGATAGACGCAAAAAGGGCCGGAATTGATTAAAATTCCGGCCCCTAAGCGATTGATTGATCTGTATTTCCCCGTTTTCAGACCGGGGGTAGGTCTTGCCGCTTATTTCGAGCGAAAGCTCGACTTGCCGCGTTTGGGGGCTGCATCGCCGCCACCGGCTTTGCCCGAGGGTTTGCCACCCTTGGGTTTCGCGCCCAGTTTGCCCGGTGGGACAAAGCGTTTCGACGGGTCAGCGGCGCGGGCCTTGAACGGTTTATCCGCTGGTTTGCCGTCGCCACGGGGGCGGTCCGCCCCACGATCCGCTGGCTTTTCCTTTTTCCAGACGGCTTTGGCTTTGGGCTTTCCGCCGGGTTTGTCAAAGCTGTCGGGCTTGCCCGCAGATTTGGGTTTAGGCGTGGCTCCGGGCTTCATCGGAGACCGTTCGGTCTTGTGCGACTTGGGCGGGCGTTCGCCTTTGGGGGCTTTGGGCTTGTCAAACTTCGGCTTGTCGCCGCGAGGTTTGTCGAACCCTTTGTCGGGGCGCGGGCCGCGAGGTTTGTCGTAGGTAACCGATGCTTCTTCGGTGCTGGCCGCACGTGGTTTGCGCGGTGCACGTGGTGCGTCGGGGTCATAGGGTGCGCGGTCGGGGCGTGGGCCACGATCGGAACGCGGGCCGCTGTCAGAACGGGGGCCGCCACGGTTCGGTTTGGGGCCACGGCCGCCGGGCTTGGGCCCGCGCGACAGATCGGGGGCCTTGTCCAGCTTGGTCACAACCGCGCCGTCTTCGACCTTCATGTCGGGGCCAAGCGCGTTGGTGAATTTATCTGCCGAGGTCGCGAGGATCTCGACAAAGGTATGGCTGGGCTGCACGCGGATCGCGCCCACGTCATCCTTGGTCAGATCGCCCATGCGACAGATCATCGGCAGGATGGTGCGGGGTTCGGCGTCATCGTTGCGCCCGATCGAGATCGAGAACCAGACCGACGGGCCAAAGTCGCCACGGGGGCGTTCGTCGGCAGGGGTGCCGGGCTCTGCCAGCTGCTCGGGCGCGGACTGGCGTGCACGGTACAGGTTCACAAAGGCCGTCGCCAGTTGCTCGGCGCTGAACTGTTCGACCAGATTGGCAACAAAGCCCGCTGCATCATCGGGGATCGGGTCAGACCATGCGGAATCGGCCAGCAAGCGCTTTTCGTCTTCGGCGTTCACTTCTTCAGCAGAGGGCGGGTTGGCCCATTCGACCTTCAGCTTGGCGCCGCCCAGCAGACGGTTTGCCTTGCTGCGCATCTTGGCCGGAACGATCAGCGCGGACACACCCTTGCGACCGGCACGACCGGTACGACCCGAGCGGTGCAGCAACGTGTCAGAGTTCGACGGCAGATCGGCATGCACCACCAGTTCGAGGTTGGGCAGGTCGATCCCGCGTGCGGCAACATCTGTTGCAATACAGACGCGCGCGCGCCCGTCGCGCAGCGCTTGCAGGGCGTTGGTGCGTTCGGATTGCGTCAGCTCGCCCGACAGCGCCACGACTGAAAAGCCGCGGTTGGTAAAGCGGGTGGTCAGGCGTGCGACGGCGGCGCGGGTGTTGCAGAAGACGATGGCGTTTTTCGCCTCGTAAAAGCGCAGCACGTTGATGATCGCGTTTTCAGTGTCGCGCGGGTGCACGTTCAGCGCACGGTATTCGATGTCGGCGTGTTGTTTCTTTTCGCCCACGGTTTCGACGCGCTGCGCATCACGCTGGTAGGATTTGGCCAGCTTGGCGATCGCCGCAGGCACGGTGGCCGAGAACAACAGTGTGCGGCGCTCTTCCGGCGCTTCGGAGAGGATGAATTCCAGCTCTTCGCGGAAACCCAGATCAAGCATCTCGTCCGCTTCATCCAGCACCACGGCACGAATGTCGGACAGGTTTATGTTGTTGCGTTTGATGTGGTCGCACAGGCGGCCCGGTGTCGCGACGACGATATGCGCGCCACGGTCCAGCGCACGACGTTCGGTGCGTGTGTCCATGCCGCCCACGCAGGTGGTCACGACCGCACCGGCCTTGCCATAAAGCCACGTCAGCTCGCGGCTGACCTGCATGGCCAATTCGCGCGTCGGTGCGATGATCAGCGCCAGGGGCGCGCCAGCGTGTCCGAATTTTTCATCGTCGCCCAAAAGGGTCGGTGCGATGGCCAGACCAAAGGCCACTGTCTTGCCGGACCCCGTTTGGGCTGACACCAGAAGGTCGGCTTCGACCAGATCTGGGTTGGTAACCGCCTCTTGGACGGGGGTAAGCGAATCATAGCCTTGGGTGGCAAGCGCGTCTGCGATGGTTTGGATCAAGGGATTGTCCTGTCTGAGAAAATGTCGCGCTACAAATACGCGCGTCGCGGCAAAAGCGGATACGCCAGCCACGTGTTGCGCCCGTCCCTAGTCGGTTGTGACGCAAATGTACATCTCTTTGTCAGATGCGCAGGGCAAGGCAGCTATGCTTGCCCGTGGCTCTTTCAGGCGCTGACGGCATCCCCCCAAGCGGACATCACCTCTGTCACGCCGGTATTTTCGTCGCCCGCGCGCCCGACAGCAGAGGGGCAGGCGAAGTGATAGGGGAAGATCGTGCGCGGCGCGGTCACCACATTGTCCAGCGTGTCGTGCAGCGTCGCGATCACCTGCGGCGGCAGCGCCTGATCCACGATGGTCACATCGGCAAGGCTCATATCCGTGCGCGGCGCATGAAAAGCGGTTTCCAGATCCATCCCATAGTCCAGCAGCAGTGAGGTCAGTTCGACCACAGCGGGCATGATCTTGCGCCCGCCAGACGCCCCTAGCGCGAATTGCGCACCGTCGGCACGCTCCAGCAGCGTGGGGCACATATTCGCAAGGCAGCGTTTATCCGGCCCAAGCGAGTTCGGCTTGCCCTGTTCAGGGTCAAACCACATGATCCCATTGTTCATCAGGATGCCCGATTGCGGCAGCATCATCCGCGAGCCAAAGATCGACAGCAGCGTTTGGGTGACGGCGACCATATTGCCCGCCGCATCGACCACGCTGAAATGTGTGGTGCAGGACGGATCGGGTTCATGTTCGATATCGCCCATCGTGTCATAGCGTTCCTGGTTGGCCTGCCGGATGGCACGGTCATAAGCGATGAACGCTTCGGCGTTGGGGCCGTCTGTGCCGGGCTGCCACGCGGTCATCAGATCAAGGGCGCGGCGCATGGTCGGGCCAGCGGTCAGGGTCGGTGTGGCGATGACTTCGTGCCCGCGGTAGTCATAGTGCATCGCGTCGACCAATGTCGCCTGATACTGCGCCAGATCCTCGGCCGTATGGTGCCCGCCCGCGGCTTGCAGATCGGCCACGATGGATTGCGCCAAAGGCCCCTCGTAAAACGCGCGCGGTCCGTCCTTGGCGACGGTGCGCAGCGACGCGGCAAGACGGCTAAGGTCGCATTTCGTCTCGCCCAAGGCGGTCCAGCCAGAGGATTTGGGAAAGCCGTCTTCGTCCAGAAACGTCTCGGCCGAGGCGGGGAAGGGGGCGAGGTCTTTGGCCGAACCACCAAGGATCAGCTGCGTGTACCAGTCAACAGGAAGACCATCATCGGCAAGCTTGATCGCAGGGGCCAGCAGATCGGCCCAAGGTTTCGTAGCAAAGCTTTCATGCGCCAGACCCATGCCAGCGACCTGACCGGGAATGGCAATCGCCTTGGCCCCAAAGACATTGCGGTCTTCCAGCACCGAAGGCCAGGGGAACAGATCCCCCGCCTTGCCGCCCACGATGGGGTAGTCCGCAACATCCAGCTCCTTGGGGGATTTCATTCCGAATTCGATGACCTTGGCCGTCTTTTCGCCCGCCATGCGCACGACCATAAAGCCGCCGCCGCCCATACCGCTCATCCAGGGTTCAGCCGCGCCAAGCGCAAAGGAGGTGGCAATCGCCGCATCCACCGCATTGCCGCCCTGCGCCATGACATCCGCCCCGACCTGCGCCGCGACACGGCTTTGCGAGGCGACGATCCCCTTGCGGCTGCGGGTCGCGGGTTTGTTGATCTGCCAAGAGGCATTCTGCTGCTGGGTCATTGGGGGCATCCTGATGTTTAGATGTGCCTACCCAACGCCAGTGTCAGCAGATTTGCAACCTTGAGGGGCGCTGCCGCCCCATTGGTCAATTGGTTTGTGTCGGTGCCGCTGAAAATGCGAACACGGGGGGCTGTGTCATCTCGTTCGACGGCGCGGATTTCGCATCGGGATAGATGAACCCGTTGATCGGATAGACACTGCCGTAGGACCCGGCCTGGCTTTCAAGGCGCACATCGGACCAGTCGTTCAGCGGAGATACGTCTTGTACGCTCATCCCAAGCGAGATCTTGTTGCGCTTCCAATTGGCGTGATCAACCTTGATCTCGCGCGGGGAAACGACTTCGGAGACGACGGCAACATGGCCCATAGGGTTCCGGCTGGTGCCTTTGAACGCCATGACCGACCCGACGACGGGTTCTTTGCCGCGCTCGTACAGGCCGTTGGCTTGCGCCCACCACGTATTGGCATTGCCGCGGATTTGAACGCCGCTGGCATTGCGTGCGAAGGGCACGCACCAGACGCGCTGACCTTTGGATTGCAAAACGCGTACCTCGCGGATTGCCATGGCGTGCAGGTCGGGGTTGATACCCGCCTGACCAATGGTCTGAATTTCAGACGGGCCGCGGGCGCAGGCTGCTGTCATCAGCAGGGCCACACACAAAAAAGGAATTCCGACTTTCGATGACCACTGGCGTTTCACGCTCATTTATCTGTCCTGCTGCCCGTTTCACTCACCTTACTGTCCCAGTAAAGTCCGGCAGACATTCCGCGATTCTCGGCCAAAAACAAAGCGTCAGGATTTTTGTGGGCAAAATTCCGCCGCTATTATTGCAAATTGTTAATTTTCGGGAACCGGGCGGAGGCCGCCGATTTCGACAATCAGGTCCAGCAGCTCTGCCACACCCTTATCGTGTTTCATCTCGGCAAAGAGATAGGGCAGATCGCCGCGCATCCGTTTGGCGTCACGGTCCATCACCTCTAGCGACGCGCCCACATGCGGGGCGAGGTCGGTTTTATTGATGATCAGGATATCCGACTTGGTGATCGCTGGCCCGCCCTTGCGCGGAATCTCTTCGCCCGCAGCCACGTCGATCACATAAAGCGTCACATCCGCCAGTTCGGGGCTGAAGGTCGCCGACAGGTTATCGCCACCGGATTCGATGAGCACGCAGTCCAGATCGGGGTGGCGGTCGCGCATCCGGGCGACGGCGGCAAGGTTGATCGAGGCATCCTCGCGGATGGCGGTATGGGGGCAGCCGCCGGTTTCGACCCCGATGATCCGGTCCTGCGGCAAGACCTGAAGCCGCATGAGCGCTTCGGCGTCCTCTTGGGTGTAGATATCATTGGTGATCACGCCGATCGACCAGCGGTCGCGCATGGCACGGCACAGGGCGGCGGTCGTTGTCGTCTTGCCCGCGCCAACGGGGCCACCAATGCCAATACGAAGCGGTCCATGGGGGGAGGTCATGTCTGGAACATCCTTGAGTAAAGCGTTTCATGTCGCATCGACGCGATATCGGCCAGAAAACAGGCGCTGCCGATGTCGTTGATGGTTTGGGTCAGGGCCAGCGTCACCGTTTGGTGGCACAGCGGGGCAAGGGCGGTGATCACCCGCTGCCCGTCCGTTTGCCCCAAGGGCACCGCGCGGATCGCAGCAGACACCAGTGCGCTGACGAAGGCGTGCAGGAATAGCTGCGCGCCTTGTTCCACGGGCAGCCCCTGCGCCGCGCAGGCTGCACCAAAGGCGACGGGCAGCGTCAGGTCGGGAAGGTCATGCCCCCAGACGTCATTGACCACCCGCACAAAGGCCGCGCCCTGTTGGGTCATCTCGGTCAGTCGCTCTGACGAGGGTGCCAGCGCGCGCGCCAGCGCATCCACCTCGTCCATCCCCTTGCCCGCAAAGCCAGCGTTCAGCAGGATCGCATCGGTCCGGCCCGCACCGTGGGTGATGATGTCCGACAGCCACGCCTGAAGGCTGGACGCATCGTGAATGGTGCCGTCCTGCACGGCCATTTCCAGCCCGTGGCTATAGCTGAACGCGCCGATGGGAAAGCTGGGCGACAGCCATTGCGCGAGCGTGATCAGGGCTTGGGTTTGCATCGTCCAGCGGGCCTAATGTGCGTGGCTATGGGTGCGCCCGTGGCCATAGGCACCGCCTTCGGGGATGAACGGTTCGGACACATCCCGCAACGTCGCGCCGAGCTTTGTCAGCATGTCGCGGATCACGTGGTCGTTCTGGATCAGCAGGCGGGCGGGTTCAAGCTGGCAGGGGCAGTGCCGGTTGCCGATATGCCATGCCAGCCGCACCAGGTCGTCCCCGGTGATTTCCAGCAAGGCTTCCTTGGCCGCGATGACCTCGATGATCTGCCCGCCTTCAAGCTCGAACGCATCGCCGTGGTTCAGCGATTCCGTATGGGCGAGGTCCACGAGGAACCCGCGGTTATGGCTGGTCAGCAGGCGTTTGCGGCGCAGGAAACGGTCGTCATAGGTCAGCACGCAGCTGTCATCCGCATGGTCCCACTGGCCGTGGCGCTTGATCGTATGGGCGGGGGGAAGGTCGGTCATCTAGGGGCCTCAGAACATGAAATAGCGTTGCGCCATGGGGACGGTCTCAGCGGGCGCGCAGGTCAGCAACTCGCCGTCCGCGCGGACTTCGTAGGTTTCGGGGTTCACCTCTACCTTGGGGGTGGCCGCGTTGTGGATCAGATCGGATTTGCCGATATTGCGGGTGTTTTGCACGGCGATGGTCTGTTTGCGCAGGCCAAGGCTGTCGCGCAGCCCGCTCGACTGCGCGGCTTCCGAGATGAAGGTCACCGCGCAATGCTGGAGCGCACTGCCATAGGCCCCGAACATCGGGCGGGTATAGACCGGCTGCGGCGTTGGGATCGACGCATTCGGATCACCCATCTGTGCCACGACGATCATGCCTGACATCAATACCATTTCGGGCTTCACGCCAAAAAAGGCGGGGTTCCACAGCGCCAGATCGGCCTTCTTGCCGACCTCGATCGAGCCGACCTCGCGGCTGACACCATGAGCGATGGCGGGGTTGATCGTGTATTTCGCGATATAGCGTTTGACGCGGAAGTTATCGTTGTCGCCGGTTTCTTCCGGCAAGCGCCCGCGCTGCTTGCGCATCTTGTCAGCGGTTTGCCATGTGCGGATCAGCACCTCGCCCACACGGCCCATGGCCTGACTGTCAGAGGCGATGATCGAGAAAGCACCGATGTCATGCAGGATATCCTCGGCGGCAATCGTCTCGCGTCTGATCCGGCTTTCGGCAAAGGCGACGTCTTCGGGGATGGATTTATCAAGGTGGTGACAGACCATAAGCATGTCCAGATGCTCTTCGAGCGTGTTCACCGTGAAGGGGCGTGTCGGGTTGGTCGAGGACGGCAGCACGTGCTCCTCGCCGCAAATCTTGATGATGTCGGGGGCGTGGCCACCGCCTGCGCCCTCGGTGTGGAAGGCGTGGATGGTCCGACCTTTCATCGCGCCAAGCGTATGTTCGACAAAGCCGGATTCGTTCAGCGTGTCGGTGTGGATCATCACCTGCACGTCCATATCGTCGGCGACCGACAGGCAGCAATCGATGGCGGCGGGGGTGGTGCCCCAATCCTCGTGCAGCTTCAGCGCACAGGCCCCGCCGTTCACCATCTCGACCAGTGCGCCGGGTTGGCTAGAGTTGCCCTTGCCCGAGAGACCGATGTTCATCACCACACCATCCATCGCCTGCAGCATGCGCCCGATATGCCACGGGCCGGGGGTGCAGGTGGTGGCAAGCGTGCCATGCGCAGGGCCGGTGCCGCCGCCAAAGCAGGTGGTCACGCCGGAATGCAGCGCGTCCTCCATCTGCTGGGGGGCGATAAAGTGGATGTGGCTGTCGAAACCGCCCGCGGTGAGGATGCGTCCCTCGCCTGCGATCACCTCGGTCCCCGGTCCGATGATGATGTCGACGTTGGGTTGGGTGTCGGGGTTGCCCGCCTTGCCAATCGCCGCGATGCGCCCGTCTTTCAGCGCGACATCCGCCTTGTAGATGCCCGAATGATCCACGATCAGCGCGTTGGTAATGACAGTATCCACCGCACCGTTTGCACGCGTGACCTGCGACTGGCCCATCCCGTCGCGGATCACCTTGCCGCCGCCGAACTTCACCTCTTCGCCATAGGTGGTCAGATCGCGTTCCACCTCGATGATCAGATCGGTGTCGGCCAGTCGCAGCCGGTCCCCCGTGGTGGGGCCATACATCGCTGCATATTCAGAGCGGGGGAGTGTGGTGGTCATAGGTCTCTCTTTCCTCGAAGCGCCTTAGAGCGCGCCCATCACTTCAGCGTTGAACCCGTACACCTTGCGGTCGCCCGCGAGCGGGATCAGTTGCACCTCGCGGCGTTGACCGGGTTCAAAGCGCACGGCGGTGCCGGCGGCGATGTCCAGCCGGTGACCACGCGCGGCGGCGCGGTCAAAGTCGAGCGCGGGGTTGGTTTCGGCAAAGTGGTAGTGGCTACCGACCTGCACGGGCCGGTCACCGGTATTGGCAACCATCAGGGTGATGGCCGTGCGATCGGCGTTCAGGGTGATGTCCCCCGCGGCGCACAGCACCTCTCCGGGGATCATTTGCGCGCCTTGCGAGGGGCCTTGACCCGCCCGCGCAGGGCGATGGCCGCGGCGGTTGCGATGACGGCGAGCCCCATGAAGACAGGCATCCATTCGGCCCCGTGGGGGGCGATATGCACACCGGGGTGGGCAAGGGCAGGGCCAGCCATCAGGGCGGCGGGCAGGATCATCAGATGTTTCATAGCAGGGGCCTTTCTTGCGAATGGGGTCTAGCGGATAGGGTTGTGCACGGTGACCAGCTTGGTCCCGTCGGGGAAGGTGGCTTCGACCTGCACGTCGTGGATCATCTCGGCGATGCCCTCCATACAGTCGTCGCGGGTGATGACCTGGGCACCGGCCTGCATCATCTCGGCCACGCTGCGGCCATCGCGCGCGCCTTCGACGACAGTGTCGGTGATCAGGGCAATCGCCTCGGGGTGGTTCAGCTTGACGCCACGGGCCAGACGCTTGCGCGCGACTTCGGCCGCCATGGCGATCAGCAGTTTGTCTTTTTCACGGGGGGTCAGCTGCATGTCAAAGCATCCATGTTTTAGGAGGGGCCGCGCCGTGCAGGCGGGCGATGATCGGCACCAGAGACTGGCGCAGGATGTAACTGTCGGGCGCGAGGAGCCGCGCATAAAGCACGCCGTCGCGGATCAGGCTGGCACCGGCGCTGGCAGGCAGCAGCGCGCGCAGGGGGGCAAGCAGCGCTTCGGCATCGGGGGCGGCATAGATCACGCTGGCCATGGCGCAGTTGCCGCCCGCCGTGGCGGTGCCTGCAAGCTGTGCATGGATATCGCCGGACAGACGCACAGCATCGGCAAAGATAGGCTGCCCGTCGCGGCGGATCGTGATGTTATCGGCAAAGCGCGCGTCGCGCAGCGTTTCGCCCATGGAGACGCGGCCAAAGACCAGCGGCTCTACGCCGAAGAAACAGGCATCCCCCGTCAGGTCCACCTCAAGCTTGCGGCGCAGGGCGGAGCCGTTGAACAGGATCGTTTCCTGCGGTAGCCAATCGACCCGTGCCCCCGCTTCGGCATCCAGCCGCGTGGTCATCTGCGCCATCGGCCCGGGTTGCGCCAGATAGACGCGCTCGGCCGCTTGGCTGGTCAGGGTCAGCCGGCTGCCCGCACCCGCCGTGGCGGTGATCGACAGTTCATCGCCGCCCGTCATCCCGCCCGAAGTATTGAGGAAAACCCCCGTCAGCCCGCCCGCCGCCGCGCGCGGAAACAGCGCTTTGAAGCAGCCTTGCTGGTAGAGATCGCCAATCACGGACGCGCCGCCATAGGTCTTGCTGCTGATGCACAACGCCCCGCGGGCGCGGGGTTGCATCGGCACGGCAAGAGCCTGATCGGTATGGGCGGCGATGTTGATGGGGGGCCTCGTCCAGCTGAAAATAACTCCCATCTGGATAGCGTGATTCCCGTCGGGTGCGATCCGAAACGGGCATTTTTGGCGCAATTTCAGGCTGTATCTCGACGGCTGCCTAATATTTGAGCATATCCCGTCAGGGGCTTTGACCCGCAGCCGTGCCGCGGGTCAAGGTAGGTGTTTACAGTTCTACCCGTAGAAATACTTGGGCAGATAGGTCGCGATCTCGGGGATCAGAATGATCAGCAAGACCCCGATCAGCGTCACGATCACGTAAGGCGTCACAGAGGCATAGATATCGCCCATTGTGACATCCGGCGGGGCCACCCCTTTGAGGTAAAAGAGGTTAAAGCCGAAGGGCGGGGTCATATACCCGACCTCCATCATGATGATGAAGAGGATGCCGAACCAGATCGGATCAAAGCCATAGCTCTGCACAACGGGCAGGAACACAGGCAGGGTGATCAGCATGATCCCCACCGGATCCAGCACCATCCCAAGGATGAAGAGCACCGCCAGCATGAACACCAGCGACCCCCAACGCCCACCGGGCACAAGGTTCATCATGTCCTGGATCAGGCTTTGGGCCCCAAGCGCGGTATAGGCCGTGCTGAAGGCGTGGGCCGCGAAAAGGATCCACATGATCAGCGCGGTCAGTTTCAGCGTCGCGACAGAGGCGTCGCGGATCACGACCCATGACAGCTGCCGGTTCACGCCCGTGGCGACCATTGCGCCAAAGACGCCGATGGCGGCGGCTTCGGTCGGCGTCGCGTAGCCGCCGAAGATGGCCCCCAGCACGATCACCACGATCAGGATCGGCAGGATCACCGCCTTGAGAGACCGCAGCTTCTGCCCCCAGTTCGCGCGTTCCTCTTTCGGGAGGGCGGGGCCCAGTTCCGGCTGCATCCAGCACCGCCCGCCGATATACACGGAGACGAGGAAGAACAGCAGCAGCCCTGGCCCGATACCGGCGGCAAACAAACGCCCGACCGACACTTCGGTCAGCAGCGAATATAGCACCATCAGGATCGACGGCGGGATCAGGATGCCCCAGCCCCCGCCCGCGTTGATCGCCCCGAGCGCGAGCTTCTTGTCATAGCCGCGTTCCAGCATCTTGGGCAGCGCGATGGTCCCCATCGTAACAACCGCCGCACCCGAGATGCCCGACATGGCGGCAAAGATCACGCAGATCAGCACCGTGCCGATGGCCAGACCGCCGCGCAGCCCGCCCCACCATTCGTGCATCATATCGTAAAGGTCATTCGCGACCCCCGATTTTTCAAGCAGGATCGCCATGAAGACAAACAGCGGAATTGCCATCAGCGTGGGGGATTGCATCGTTTCCCACATTTTGGAGGCGAGCAGATAGAACCCCAGATCGCCCATTTCCGCATAGAGGAAGATGACCGATATCCCCCCAAGGGCAAAGGCCAGCGGCGTGCCGAGCATCACAAACAACAGCAGCGCGCCAAAGAACAGCATGGTCAGGATTTCAACGCTCATGACTGGCCTCCTGCGGCTTGGGCGGCTTGGGTGTCGCCGGCGGCCGGTTGTCCAAAGATCGCGGGATCATTGGGCAGCCCCATCAGGGTGCGCACATCGGCCCAAAGGCGTACGAAGCCCTGCAACAGCAGCAGCAAGGCGGCGACGGGGATCAGCGATTTTGTCGGCCACAGCGGGGCCTTCCAGACAGAGTTCGACCGCTCCATATCCGCGATGGCCTCGGACGCGATGTCATAGCCTTGCCACAGCAGCACGCCGACAAAGATCAGGAACAGCGGCCATGTCACGATGTCCACCAAGGCTTTGCGCTTGGGGGAAAACTGGCCGTAGATGATATCGACGTTCACGTGGCCACGTTCGGTCAGCAGATAACCGCCCCCGATGATCGCATAGACACCAAAGATCAGCGTCGCCAGCTCGGCAGTCCAGATCGCGGGCTGCCCGATCAGATAGCGCATGACCACATCGGCCAGCAGCAGGGCAAAGATGATCAGCACGCAAAAGCTGATCCAATAGCCGATCATGCGGTTCAATTGCGTGATGAAGCGCGCAAGTTTAAACAAAACGTTTCTCCCTCAAGACATAAAAGAAGCCGCCCGAAATGCAGGGACATGTCAGGCGGCTACATTGATTTTCACTGTGGCATCACCGGGGTTTAACCCCCGGATCAGGCCCCTAGAGGTAGCCGAGGTCGGTCATCAAGGTTTTGTAGATATCCGCCGCCTTCGCTGCGCGTTCGCCTTTCTGCGCCTCTGTGTCGAGGATCTTGGCCGAGGCATCGGCAAGGATCGCCAGAACGTCGTCGGGCAGTTCGGACACCTCGATATCGTTCTCGGCGATGCCCGAAGAAATCGCGATGGCTTCGGCGTGCTGGTATTCGGCCGAGCGCTGGAAGAACCGCGTTTCCATCGTGTCGAGCAGGGCAGTGCGCAGATCGTCTTCCAGCCCGTCGACGGCCTCCATATTCAGGATAAAGGCGTCGGTGGTCTGACCAAGCGCGGGTTTGTAGTGGTATTTGCAGACCTCCCAGAGGGACATGGATTTCGCCCCCACGGCAGCGCCCCAATGTGCACCATCCACAACGCCCGAGCTGAGCGAGTGATAGTGCTCGGACCCGGGGATGTATTGCGGCGCGGCACCGGCGGATTGCAGGTAATCCAGCATCGTACCCGACGACCGCAGCTTGAGCCCTTTGAAGTCTTCGGCGGATTCGATCTTTTTCGACACGACG
>Ga0105357_10000913_pt1 | contig 15884 bp, 19 predicted proteins | sample GOMGulsemesocosm_4_FD_83660 | JGI IMG/M metagenome (GOLD analysis project Ga0105357, IMG submission 83660) | Methane-oxidizing microbial communities from mesocosms in the Gulf of Mexico - GOM15B Gulf of Mexico | ecosystem: Environmental > Aquatic > Marine > Cold seeps | place: USA: Gulf of...
CAATAAACGTTAGTACCTCGCCCAATACTAGGCTGCCCATAACGGTTGCTATTACAGGCACTAACAACTGCAACTGTGCAGCTTTTTGTACGCCAATTAACGGTAACACTCGATACCACAGGTAATAACCAACGCCAGACGTTATCGCACCAGAAATAATGGCTAGAAAGAAAGCGCTAGAAAACCAATCGACATCAAATGCCTGCCCCATTGAAATACTTAAAATAAAAACCAAACCGAACATCAATAACGTTGCAGCAACAAACGCAGAGCTAACATCCACAAGTGGTGCGACCGAGCCCTTGCCTAGCAGCACAAACATAGCCCAGCCCATTGCTGCTAACAGCATCAGACCCGCGTAGCCGATATAAGTGCCATCGGCATTCGGTAACAGCAGTAATGCCAATCCAGCAATCGCAATCAAAGCGCCGAGCACCTGTTGTTTATTGAGTCGTTGACCGGTAAACCGCGCAACCAACAACAGCATTAGCTGCACAGCAACAAACAAAATAAAGGCACCAACGCCGGTATCGAGTTGAACGTAAGCCAACGAAAACATTAGCGCATACAGCAGCAAGCTCACACCCAACAACCAGAATCGTCGAGAACTAAAGGGCAGCAACCTCAAACGAGGAATAGACGGCAAGCAATACAACAAGCCAACCAGAGTCACCGCCCCGCTGAATAAACGCAACACGGTAAACACGATAGGATCGTAATGAAATACCAGCAATGCCCAACGGCACAGCAGCGAATTAGCCGCAAAAGCGATTAACACCACGGCGACCAAACCAAGCGACTGCACTGACTTATTCATTGATTACCTTAAAATATCTGATCACCGTTTGGCACCGAAAGTACTTCCTCAAAGCGCAGCCCTGCTCGACCTAGCCTATCGCGAATGATACCCAGCACTGGGGCAACCAGCACTGCATCTTTGCCAACAAGGTGATATTCGGTAAATTCATACAGAGAACTCATAGACCGATAGATTAGATGCAATTCCTCATGCAAGGATAAAACGTCACCCAACTCTACCGGACGCTGTGGTAAATCGACATTCGTCATTTTCCATGCTCCAGTAGTGGAAGTAATTAATTGATCCCTACCCTATACGCCCTAATATCTGAATTCTGAGCTTTCGTGCTAGGATACTTGATTAAGTCATTCATTAGCGGCTAGTCACGTAGCCGACCAACACAGAATAGGACACTTAACCATTATGGTCAAATAATAATCCATAAAGGTTAAATATTTCGATATGGAAAAGATAGTTCATAGGTTTTTGGAATTGGTGGAATCAGAAGGCATCAAGTTTCCTTGGTTAGCGGGCATCACAAATATTGAAGCGGCTCGGTGGAGACGTATAAAAGCTAGGAAAGTGATGCGCACCAGCGAACTAGAAGCCATACAGGCCATCTACCCAGAATATGCCGTATGGCTGAGTACGGGCTTAGAAATACCCGAAGCTGGGCATATTAGCCCTATGACCAAAAGAGCGCGCTAATGGCGTGGGCATTGTCGCAATAGTTCGACGGACAATGTCTAAGTATTTATTGATTGTGATGCGCTAAAGCGGGGGAAGATCATGATCACCTGCCGCGGCTTATTATGTGTTTTACGAAGCATAGTTATCTAAATACTCTTTTGCCGACTCAATAGTTGGCATCACTGCCTTTTCGTTCTCTTGTGACCACAAGGGCAAACGCCACTGAGGGTCATTCTTAGAAACGAATGAACATGGCAAAAAGCAGCCATTTTCCTGCAGATAAATTACATGTACCTTCTGGACGCTCGGAATGTAGCACTCGAAGACGATTTTCGCAGAACCATCGACTTCAACATCTATCCAAATTGCCCCATGCTTCTCTTCCATACTCATTTACACATAATGCCTGCCAGCAGGGGCGCAGAATGCGTCCATCTGGCTGGCTTTGTTAAATATTGTCTGGCCATTCATGCTCAGAGAAACTCCGTGCGTTGAATAGCGCGTCTAGACATGACTTTTTCTTTTTAGAAACTTCGTTATCATTCAGTTTTTCAACCGCAACGATTGTACGCTCAACAAATGCATCGAACTCAGATTTTGTAGGCTCTAGCAAAGGTACAGAACATGACCACCAGACTTCATAGTCAGTCATTAAAGACAATGAATAGCTAGGATTGATCTGAATTGCCTTAGCGAAGGATATGGCGAGATCAGTTCCAACTCCGCCATCACTATACTTTTCGAGACGTCTCCCGATATCTATCCAGCCGATATCTCCTGATTCAATTTTTTCACGTACATAATTGAACTTTGAATCATCCGTAAAAAGATAATAGGTAAATGTATCTGCATCTATAGAGTTAAGCCCGGTCGCTATCTCATCTATATCAACCAAGTCACCCGCTCTACTAATATTGCCTAGAGCAATGAACGTTAATGCAAGTATGTACTTCATAGAATATTTAACGCTTTTGTCAGTTGCGTTTTGGTTGTAGTGTAGTTTTGGGGTAACGTGGCGAAGCCACCCCAAAACGGAGCGAAGACCAAAAGGTCAAATGGACAAACTTGTTACATTTTTTAGTAGTAATCATTTCCATGCTCTTCAACATGCAAAGCCACGCCATTTGATATACCGTAAACACTCAAATCGGTCTCTTCGATATTTATGATTTCTCCATCATCAATTTCATACTCGTAGACCAGCTCAATGGTGAAAGTCTCGGTAGTTGCATTTGTATGTGAAGTTGTACCGAAGGTATACATTCTACCTTCTTCCCTGTCATAGGTTCCATTGACAAAATCTGGTCCAGTCACCGTATACTCATAATCCACATCTACATCGATCGTTACAAGGCACCGTTTATCATCAACCAATACAATTAGAGGATCTATATCGTAAACCTCCAGCGCCTGAAAGTATTCCACTTCAGAATCTTCCCACGGTGCTTCGTTGTATGCAAAAGAATCATCGAACTGCTCCAATATCTTGCGCTTAATTTCTGCCGTATTTTCTTTTATATGTGATTTGATCGCTTCATACACGAAAGATTCGTGCGAGTTAAAAATATCTAAAAATCGTTCCAGTGCATCCAGAATTATTAAGTTATCGCTGCTTTCACAATACGACTTAAGGTCACCATCACCAGATATAACATAAGCCTTATCGTCGCCTAATAGGGCCTGAATTGCTTCGAGCGAAAACGCATCCGGGAATTCGGACTTTTTCTTACCCCCATCAAATGGGGCGACCCCTGAGAAGTAAGCATCAAATATCAAATCTGGGTTGACGGCATTTATCGGTGCAAAAATTGTATTTGATTCCCTTAGATAGTCTTCAAATACCTTCAACGACTTCGCAGCAATATCCTCGCTGTCAATATCAGCAAAAAGGTTAGATATTTTTTCATCATCAATATTTTCAAGCAACCGAGCTTTTCGTTGAAATGATTTCAGAGAACTTAGCCCCTCCACAATAGAGGCGTGAATTTTTCGATCAACTTCTCTTTTTACTATAGAAGTCGTAATATTTTCTACACGCTTTTCCTTGCACAAAGTAAGCAGGGATTGAAGTGATGCATGGTTAAAGTTCAGTCCCAGCTTTATAAATGACTGGGTATCTATGAATATTTTTCTCGACTCTAGATCCATGCTTCCTCTGAAATGTAACGCCCGCATTTGGGGCCGACTGAAAGGAGGTCCCAAGCCGCGGAGCGGCTGAACAACATGCGCTTGTTAGGCCTAACCAACAACTGGAACACCAACTATAAATGGCTTTAATCCACCTTCGTGGCGTTTTACAAAATGTTCGTAATTTTTCTTGTAGAGCTCTGAACTCTCGACCGAGTCGAGCCACAACCTCACACCAGATATCATTTCTTTGCAGAAACTTCCCAAATCGATATTTAGGGCGTCATTCATAATATTATAATGAAAAGTATTTGTTGTTGCGCCAGGCTCAACAAAGAGAATGCGCGAATACTTATTTTTCGGGTGTACTGTACGCCCTTGGTGTAATAGCGAACAACGAAACAAGTAGCACGCCTCACCGTCTAATGGATTTTCCATTTCGGATAAATGCTGCCTCATATCCTCTGGCATTGATTCTTTTAAAATCTCCAAAAATCGAGGCCTGACCCATTGTTCGTACCAAGCCTTGTATTTTGCTCCAGTAGCCAAACCATTCTCGGAATCCATAGCACCAGCAATATCAGGCAATGTAAGGGCTGTAAAAAGTGATAGATAGTAATTCCCTGAATCTAGGGATTGTTCAAGCTGATCTATTAACAATCTCATAATTTGACTCCATTCAATGACCTAACGCCAAAAACACGGGCGAACACAGTTCGTCCAATAGTGATTTTTCTTGTTAGGCATCGTTTCTTTCATGTATTTTCCCCATATATTGATAACAAGCATATCCACAATTTCGACATGTATAATTCTGTGGAGCCCAACGAGGAATATTCAAAAAGTCACTATTCCTTAGAGAATATTTTTTGCAACGATCACATACTATAGGGATAAATCTAAGGAATAGACATGCGGGAATATTTGCAACGACCAGTAGAAACAAGAAGTTCAAAATATCTTCTAAAGAAAAGAACCTCACATCATTCATCATGAGACCGAACACTGAACCCGCCATAATAATTATTGCTAACAACTGATGTATCAAAATACTCATTAAATGCCTAACGCTTCAAACACCGGCGCAGCTTTGCTGCGTCCGCGTGCTTTGACTTGTTATGTTCTGTTTTTCCAAGATTTCCCAAAAGCCAACCTGCTTGGCCCAAGCGCCAAGAATTCATTATCTTTTATCAATTTTTGAGTTTCATTTTTAAATCGATTGATCTTATCTATCGAAATAAACACTTGCTTTTTAGTGGAAGAATATTCCTCAAAAATATCCTCAATTGCATGGTCCTCTATATTTGAGAAAACGATCAAATCGTGGATCAAAGCAGGGAGATATGTATCCTCCAGAAAACTCATATCCAAGGAAACCATATTCGCATATGCCTTACCTGTTCCTGAGTCGTCGTCATGGTCAAACTCGTACCGGGTCTCAGATAGTTTGATTTTAGGTGAGACTGGATTTCCCTTATAAAACCTCTTGATATATTTTGACATAGAGGTATTCAATTTACTTTCAATAGTAGAAAGCGATTTAGCGTAGCTATCAACTATCTTTCCGGAAATCTCTTCAACTTTATCGTCAATTGTTGATTTGATTTCACGAAACCTAATCTGATCACGAATATCTTTTTCTTCCATTGATAGCTCTAGCATTTTATCAACTAGACCAGAAGGTTTACCAACTGCTCTAGCTGATTCAAGTAATTTAGTCTCAGCTGATCTGATTTCAATCTCTAATGATTCAATCTGCTCTTCCAGTAAAGATTTTTCCTCTCTCAACTCAGCCTTAAGAATTTTTGTTATTCCCGAGTGAAATTGATCAATTTTGGCAAGTTTATCTATATGAACTTCAGGAAAGTAATCTTTAAGTTTTTCAAAATTCTTTTTGTTAGCAGTGTTTCCGTAAGTCAGGTTATCATCCGTTCTCTTAAGCCTATTTTTCAAGTGAAATAGACTATTAACGAGATCATCCTTCTCGGACTTAATTTTAATATTCTCTTCATTGAAAATCTGATTTGCATTTATAGAGTAATTCTCTAGGCTATCCTTTATTTTCGTTATTTCAATCTCAAGGTCATTTAATTTAGACTCATATTTTTCTTTCTGGGATTTAGTTATGGATTTTATATAACCCTCGCTAAAGGCACCTTTGAGAACACTTTTCTTCTTTTCAGTAGCAGATTTTTCTTTCTCTAACTCTCTTAAAGAGCCATACAGAGAATACAACTTGAGCAAATTTGGTTTGATACTTGAATATGGTTCGCTAGGAAAAGAATTCAAAGGTTTGTTTGGGTTATAATTATCTTTCCCCCAAATTCTAAAGAATGGATTGACAGCTCCCCTAAAACTCGCCCCGCCCTCTGGAAAGCAATAGAGTTCTTTAAGAAAAGTTCGATATTCATCAAGTGATTTTTCAGGCGTATCTTTTTCGCTCAGAAACGTAACAACCTTTGGGTCATTAGTGCTTCTAGAAAAACTGTGTCTGACATCACCAAAAGAGAAATCCATTTCAACGGTAATAATGCCTACATTATCAGTAACATCAGAGCATAGTTTTAAAAAGTCATCACCAGCAAATGCAAAGTCCAGAAGCATCAAGACAGATGATTTACCTATAGAGTTTGCTCCATCATCCGAACCAGTTAGTACATTCAACCCTGAGTTAAACTTCAGCTTTTTCTCAATTAGCTGTGAGCATCTAATCTCTTTTAACATTTCTTTATTTTCCCTAACTCAAGATCTACGTCAATCTCTCCAAGAATATACAAAACATCTAAGGAAAAAATAAATTCATCTAGTCCTAGAAATTTTCCCTTAGTATTTTTGTATAACTCTCCAATTGATATTTCCTCAAACTGCATGTCTAGTATGTGCAACATTTTGAACGTTATAGAGTCCTTGAACGATATTGCTTTGCTAGGCGTAATCATGAGTAAACCTCACAATTTTGAACAAAGAAAGATACGATTATTTCTGAAGCTTCTGTGTTCTCACAATCAGTTACGTTCCTTATCCAATCGGCTAAGGCTGAGAATATTTGCGTCTGATCTAAATTTTGTTTTTTGAGTTTTAAATAGTAGGTTTTAACTTGGCTGTAGATAGTGTCTGATGTATATGGTTCTGCTTTATCTAGCTCTGAAAATTTTGACTTTATATCGGTGTAGAAATACCTAACATTACTCTTTATCTTTAATTTTACCAAGCCATTCAATGTTTCATCAGACTTTGACTCGACTGTAATAGCATCTAGTGATAATTCTTCTAGAGCATCACCTGAAAATGAAGTCAATGACGCAATAACTTTATTTATCTCATCATCGATAGAATTATCGAACCAACTTTTTCGTAAATCAGATAAGCGTTGAAGCTCTTTTTTTATTGACACTATCTCTCGATACCCGTCGATAGTACGTGGGTTGTCAAAGACCTTATGGCAGTCTCGGCAAAGAGCGATTAGATTTGATTCATCATCAACGTCGTCGCTTAGTCTTTCTTCATCTTTTAAGAGTTCAAGTTCATGAGGCCTCGGGCTGTTAGGATATATATGAGCAATCTCATAAAGCTTAGTCATTTGGCCTTTGCTTTTTCTCATAAGCGGCTTGGTACATTTGGGGCAGATACCGCCAACTTCATCGAAAAGAACAAGACCCATGTTTTCAGTAGGCTTCTTTCTTTGGGAGTCTGATTTAGCCACTTAACTTCCTTATACCTTTAAAAATAGCCGCTACGTGCAGCTTCTCGAATTCTTATCAAAGAACATAACGCAACCAACACCGGCCGAGCGAAGCGAGGTCCAGCGCACGAAGTGCGCGATGGTGCTTGGCATTGTTATGAGTTTGTCTACGATAGTGCATCAAAGACAACCTCGATAAAATATTCGTGAGATACACCCAATGTAAACGCTCCAAACTCAACTTGGGTACTATCTGCTTTCTCTACCCAAAGCCGATTTGCGTTAAGAATTTCACATAAGTTATCCGAATCACGAACCCCAATAAGCTTTGCATTAATGATCTCGCCAGAGCAGCTAAATTCAAAAGATACCGTGAACGAATCGCCTTCACGCTTTACGTGAAACTCATCGACCGATACTTCTTTATATATTTTTGCTAGCTCCATACTCTCAATACTCATTTGACTCATAACAGCTTAATAGTGTGCCAGCACACTTTGCCGGTTTTGACAAAGTTCCGATTTTACCGTAACTCATTGTTTTAAAAGGGGCATATTCCATTACACTGCTAATCCATTCTATGAAAGTGTGCGCGCACACTATTTCGGTTTTGTATGGCACACTAATTTGTAAACTAAATTTGTAACTTGCTGATTTAAGTGACGATTAAGCTATCACCCACCCGCAAAGCGTGCAACCGGATTTGTAAAGTGTGCCGCTGTTTATTGTCTTTGTAGAAATATGCCAGTTTATAACAATATTCGGAAAAGTGGATATTCAAGTACCCAGATATAAGTTTGGGCAGCATGTCGCTATTTATTGAAATAGTGGCTATCTGTTTATTAATAAAATACCTGGCGATAAAACCAATGCGAGCTTTCAGATAAACGAGACGATTTTATTGATGAGAAGATATTCGATTAAAGCGTGAGTAACACTAAGCTTTTGAATTACAGATAAGAAATTGGTCGGGACGACAGGATTTGAACCTGCGACCCCTTGTCCCCCAGACAAGTGCGCTACCAGGCTGCGCTACGCCCCGACAATTACCTGCGAACAGGTCGGGTAAGTATACTTAAGTGTCTGAAAAGGTGAAGTTTTTTGTGTGATCAACAGGGTTTAATTAAAACCCTTTGAGCACGTCTTCTAACTCTTTGAGTTCGCGAATCATATTTTTGATGAGGGCTTTGTCCATGGCGACGGCGTTGGAGTCTCCGGCTTCGTCTAAACGCTGACGCGCACCACCAATGGTGTAGCCATCTTGGTACAACAGAGCACGAATTTCGCGCACCATGATGACGTCTTGGCGTTGATAATAGCGACGATTACCCGCCCGCTTTACTGGGCTAAGTTGCGGAAATTCTTGTTCCCAATAACGTAAAACATGCGGTTTTACGTCACACAGCTCGCTTACTTCACCAATGGTAAAATAGCGTTTAGCTGGTATGGGGGGCAGTTCGTTATTGTGGCTGGGTTCCAGCATATGCTTCTACCCGCACTTTGAGCTTTTGCCCTGGTTTGAATGTGACAACGCGACGCGCTGAGATTGGTATCTCTTCGCCGGTTTTTGGATTGCGTCCTGGTCGTTGGCGTTTATCGCGCAAATCGAAGTTGCCGAAACCCGACAACTTCACTTGCTCGTTGCGACTTAGGCTGTCGCGGATCTCATCAAAAAAGAGATCCACCATGTCCTTTGCCTCACGCTTGTTTAGACCAAGATCTTCGAACAATTTTTCTGCTAGTTCTGCTTTGGTCAGAGCGGTCATGCTAACCCCTTAGCGTAACTCCTAAACTCTCTTGTAAGTTCGCGAGTACGGATTGCACCGAATCGTTCACTTCTTCGTCAGTTAGAGTGCGCGAAGGATGCTGCCAGGTCAAGCCCAAAGCGAGACTTTTTCTATCAGGATCAATGCCTTTGCCCACATACACATCAAACAGGTTGAGCTTTGTGAGGTAATCCCCTGCCGCGGCTCGAATTGTGCTGAAAATCTGGTCTACTTGGATAGATTGCTCCGCCACAACCGCCAAATCACGACGCATTTCTGGGAAGCGTGAGATATCGGCAAAGCGTGGTACAGAAAGATCGCGAACAGCTTCAAGATCCAATTCAGCAACAAATACGGCTTGTTTAAGGCCTAGTTGCTTTTGTGTATTCGGGTGGATGGCTCCAACCCAACCGATCGCTTTGCCATATTTCAGCACTTGGGCCGACTGGCCTGGGTGCAAGGCGGGATGCGACGCGGCAACAAATTGGTACGCTTCAGTCTCACCACCACGCGCTAATAAGCTCACCAAATCGCCTTTTAAATCGTAAAAGTCGACTGCTGTTTCACCTTCAGTCCAGCTTTGGGTGAAGCGTGTACCAGTAATCAGCATGGCCAATGTTGGTGTCTGCTGAAGTCCGTTAGCGGTTGGCACAAAACGCAAACCGGTTTCGAACATGCGAACACGCGGTTGTTGGCGCTTGAGGTTATAAGACGCTGCATTCACCAAACCCGCCCATAAGTTGGTACGCATAACGGACATTTCGGCTGAAATCGGGTTCATCAGAGCCAGTGCGTCATGCTCAGGGTCGAGGGCTTTTTGCAATTCAGGTTCTACGAAGCTGTAGGTAATTGCTTCTTGATAACCGCGCGCAATCAACTGGCGACGCAGGTCTTTAATCGGCATCTTAGCTTCTGGTACTTTGGCGAGCGGTGTGGCCGCTGCAGGAGTACGTACTGGCAAACGGTTATAGCCATAGATGCGGGCAATTTCTTCAATAAGATCGGGTTCAATCGCCATATCAAAACGATAGCTAGGTGCCGCAACACTCCAACCTTCTGTAGTGGACGTCAGCACCATGCCTAAACGCGTTAACATGTCTTCGATGTCTGCTTCAGGCAAGGTTAGGCTAAGCACTTGTTCGATACGTGATTTACGCAGTGGAATCGTGGCCGCAACCGGTAAGTCGGCTTCGCTGGTGACATCGGTGATTGGGCCGGGCTGGCCGCCACAGATATCCATAATAAGCTGAGTCGCACGCTCCATCGCGGTGCGAGCCAATTCAAAATCGACACCGCGCTCAAAACGGTGCGATGAATCGGTATGCAAGCCATAACCACGTGCTTTACCAGCAATCGTGATGCGGTTGAAAAACGCAGCTTCAAGCAACAGTGATTGGGTATCGCCGCTCACACCTGAGAATTCACCACCCATGATACCGGCAATGGCCAATGGCTTAGCATGGTCGGCGATCATTAGCGTATCGCTGTTGAGTTCGATTTCTTGGCCATCGAGTAAAGTTAGCTTTTCGCCCTGCTCGGCCATGCGCACGCGAATGCCGCCTTCAACTTTGTTTAAGTCAAACGCGTGCATGGGTTGGCCAAGTTCCAACAAAACGTAGTTGGTAATATCGACCACGGCATCAATTGAGCGAATACCGCTGCGGCGTAGTTTTTCAACCATCCATAACGGGGTTTCAGCATTAACGTTAATGCCTTGAATAATACGGCCCAAATAGCGTGGACAGGCGTCCGGTGCGAGTACTTGAACTTCAGGTGCTTGGCTAATAGACGGCGGAACGGCATTAATCACAGGGCCATTCACTGGCACTTGGTTTAATACACCCACTTCACGCGCCATACCGGCAATGCTTAAACAGTCGCCACGGTTAGGAGTTAGATCAACGTCGATAATGGCGTCGTCTAAACCTAAATAAACACGGATATCTTGGCCAACAGGCGCTGAGTCTGGCAGCTCCATCAAGCCATCAGAACTTTCTGCCATGCCGAGTTCAGCTTCGGCACACAACATACCGAATGACTCGACGCCGCGCAGCTTGGCTTTTTTGATTTTAAAACCGCCAGGAAGCTCTGCTCCGATTTTAGCGAAGGGAATTTTCAAACCTTCGCGCACGTTGGCGGCACCACACACGATCTGGAAGGTTTCGGTGCCATCGGTCACTTGGCATAAGCTCAACTTATCAGCATCTGGATGCTGTTCACGGCTAACCACTTGGCCAACCACAACGCCGGTAAATTGCCCTGCTACGGCTTCAAAACCATCAACTTCAAGACCCGCCATCGTTAGCTGATCTACTAATTCTTGGGTACTGGCTGTTGGCTGTACCCATTCGCGTAACCACTGTTCGCTGAATTTCATCTGTGTAACCCTTTACCTAAATTGCTCTAATACGATGGGGTGAAAATTAACGGAACTGCTGTAAGAAGCGCAGATCGTTTTCGAAGAACAAGCGCAAATCGTTAACGCCGTAGCGCAACATCGCGAGTCGTTCTACACCCATACCGAAGGCAAATCCGGTGTATTCTTCAGGATCGATATTGACGTGGCGGAACACCTCAGGGTGAACCATGCCGCAACCACCCACTTCCAACCAACGACGCTTAGTGCCTTCTGGTGTTTCAATAACCCATTCGATATCAATCTCAGCCGATGGCTCAGTGAACGGGAAATACGAAGGACGCAGACGTATGGTTAGGTCTTTTTCAAAGAACACGCTCAAAAACTGCTGAATCGTGCCTTTTAGGTCGGCAAAGCTAATGCCTTTGTCCACTAACAGGCCTTCCACTTGGTGGAACATGGGCGAGTGAGTTTGATCATAATCGCAACGATACACTCGACCCGGACAAATAATGCGGATCGGTGGCTCTTGTGATTCCATGGTGCGCACCTGCACCGGCGACGTATGCGTGCGCAGCAGTGTGGTGGCATCAAAATAGAAGGTATCGTGCATCGCCCGCGCAGGGTGATGAGATGGAATATTGAGTGCCTCAAAGTTATGGAAGTCGTCTTCCACTTCTGGGCCTTCAGCAACGTGATAACCGGCATTACTGAAAAAAGCTTCAATACGCTCTAGGGTACGCGTTACTGGGTGTAAGCTACCTTCCTGCACGGCACGGCCAGGTAAGGTGACGTCGATGGTTTCAGACGCCAGTTTGGCATTAAGCGCGGCGGTTTCTAAAGCCAGCTTGCGCGCATTAATTGCGTCTTGTACCTGATCCTTGGCAACGTTAATGACAGCACCGATCTTTGGACGATCTTCTGGTGCGACATTGCCTAGGTTTTTCATCAGGGAAGTAATTTCGCCCTTTTTGCCTAAGTACTGCACCCGCACTTGGTCTAGCGCAGCAACATCTTGTGCACTTTCTGTCGCAGCCAGCGCTTGTTGGGTCAGAGCCTCAAGGTTTTCCATCGTTGTTTTCCAGCGGTTGAGTTCGTTTTGACAAAAAAATAGGGGAATGCCTTAAAAAGCCACTCCCCTATTCCGCAGATGCCACCGAAGTGGCATCAATTTTCGGTTATTAACCGATGAAATTACAGGCTGGACTTGGCTTTTTCAACCAAAGCCGCAAACGCTGCTTTTTCATTTACTGCTAAATCAGCCAGAACCTTACGGTCAATTTCAACAGTCGCTTTTTTCAAGCCATTGATGAACTTGCTGTAAGACAAGCCGTTAACACGAGCACCGGCGTTGATACGCGCGATCCACAGTTGACGGAACTGACGCTTACGCTGACGACGGTCACGATAAGCATACTGACCAGCTTTAATAACCGCTTGCTTAGCTACACGGAATACACGGCTACGAGCGCCATAGTAACCTTTAGCCTGCTTCAGAATTTTTTTGTGACGACGACGAGCGACAACACCACGTTTTACACGAGCCATAGTTTATCTCCTGAACAGACCAATTAAAGATTAGGAAGCATACGTGCAACCAGAGCTTTGTCTGATGCATGTACCTGAGTCATTCCGCGTAGGTGACGCTTACGCTTAGTGCTCTTCTTGGTCAGGATGTGACTACGGAACGCTTTACGGTGTTTGAAGCCGTTTGCGGTCTTTTTGAAGCGCTTCGCAGCGCCGCTCTTAGTTTTGATTTTAGGCATGGGTTACTCCAAAAGTTAGTGATGCGCACAGAAACTAAGACCCTGTACTACATCTGCCATATCAACAGAAACTCGCTGCACACATGTGCACTTGTCTCTGTAATAGCTGGTAGAACGAACAAACCCCAGCCCGAAAGCTAGGGTATTGATCTTCATTTGCAGACCAGACTATTTCTTTTTGCTAGGGGCGATAACCATGATCATCTGGCGACCTTCCATTTTAGGATGTTGCTCAACTGTACCCAGTGCTTCGAGGTCTTTCTCGATGCGCTTCAGGAGCTCCATACCAATATGTTGGTGTGCCATTTCACGACCACGGAAACGTAGCGAAACTTTCGCTTTGTCGCCGCCTTCGAGGAAGCGTACCAAATTACGTAATTTAATTTGGTAATCGCCCTCTTCAGTTCCAGGACGGAATTTCATTTCCTTAATCTGGACCTGATGCTGTTTCTTTTTGGCTTCGGCTTTCTGCTTTTTCTCTTCGTAAAGCTTCTTGCCGAAATCCATGATCTTACAGACAATTGGGTCGCCATCTGAGATCTGTACTAGATCCAGTGCGGCTTCTTGTGCGGCCTGCAGTGCTTCTTCGATAGTGACGACGCCAACTTGCTCGCCATCCGCTCCAATCAATCGGCACTCTGTGGCACGGATTTGATCGTTTATCGCGGCTCTATCGTTACGGCCGCCCTTTCTGTTATCACGTCTGATGATCTAATTCTCCATTCCAAACCGCCCGCGCTGCGCGATGCTGCCATTCAGTATCTCAACGAATGCATCAATGCTCATCACGCCAAGGTCTTCACCTTTGCGTGTACGCACAGCAACAGTGTCTGTTTCTACTTCTTTATCCCCTACCACAAGCAGGTAAGGTACCTTGTGTAAAGTGTGCTCGCGGATTTTAAAGCCGATCTTCTCGTTTCTCAAGTCCGCATTAGCCCTGAAGCCAACTGATTTGAGTTTTTGCGCAAGATTTTGGCAATATTCACCCTGATTATCGGTAATGTTCAAAATTGACACTTGCTGGGGAGCCAACCATGGCGGCATCGCACCTGCATAATGTTCAATCAAGATACCCACAAATCGTTCGAACGAGCCTAGGATAGCACGATGTAGCATCACTGGCGTCTTACGCTCGCCATCTTCGTCAACAAATTGTGCGCCTAAGCGTTCTGGCAACATGAAATCGAGCTGGATAGTACCACATTGCCACACGCGACCAATGCAATCGCGTAGTGAGAATTCGATTTTAGGGCCATAGAAGGCACCTTCACCCGGCTGTAGTTCCCATTTCAAGCCCGCTTCATTTAAAGCGTCTTCAAGTGCCGACTCTGCTTGATCCCATAAAGCTTCGTCACCGATACGTCCTTCTGGACGAGTCGATAATTTCATTTCAACGTCATCAAAACCGAAGTCTTTGTATACGTCGAGGGTCAACTTAATAAAGTCGGCCGCTTCTTTGCGGATTTGGTTTTCAGCACAGAAAATATGCGCATCATCTTGAGTAAAACCACGCACACGCATAATGCCGTGCAATGCACCTGATGGCTCATTACGGTGACAGCAGCCAAACTCAGCCAAACGCATTGGCAAATCACGGTAGCTCTTCAGGCCTTGGTTAAATACCTGAATATGGCATGGGCAGTTCATAGGCTTAACCGCATAGGTGCGCTTTTCTGATTCAGTTACGAACATCGCATCTGAATAGTGCTCCCAGTGGCCAGACTTCTCCCACAGCACACGGTCTACCACTTGTGGCGTTTTAATTTCTAAATAACCGGCATCGTTTTGTACTTTACGCATGTACTGTTCAAGTACTTGGTAAATAGTCCAACCGTTTGGATGCCAGAACACCATACCCGGCGCTTCTTCTTGCAAGTGGAATAGATCCAATTGCTTCGCCAGTTTACGGTGATCGCGTTTCTCTGCTTCTTCTAAGCGAGTGAGATACGCTTTCATCTCTTTTTTGTCGTTCCACGCAGTACCGTAGATACGCTGAAGCTGCGCATTCTTAGCATCGCCGCGCCAGTAGGCACCCGATACGCGCTGCAACTTGAAGATGCGCATCACACGAGTGCTAGGCACGTGTGGGCCGCGACACATGTCGGTATATTCTTCGTGGTGATACAAACCAACAGAGGTTTCACCTTTTTCGATCAAGTCGTCGATCAACTCAACCTTGTAATCTTCGCCGCGGTCTAGGAAGACCTGACGCGCTTCTTTTATAGGTGTCATCTTTTTAACGACGTCATAGTCGGTTTTGATGAGCTCACCAATACGTTTTTCGATTGCAGTAACGTCTTCTGGTGTAAATGGACGTTCGTAATCGATGTCGTAATAGAAGCCGTTTTCAATCACAGGACCAATGGCCATCTTCGCCGTTGGGTAAAGCTGCTTCACCGCATGACCAACCAAGTGAGCAAAAGAGTGACGAATAACTTCTAGGCCTTCTTGATCACGACCGGTAATCAAGGTGACGTTAGCGTCTTCTGTGATGAGTTCACATGCGTCGACCAATTCACCATTAATACGACCACACACAGTTGCTTTCGCTAAACCGGGGCCAATATCTTCGGCAACTTGCATCAGAGTTACTGGATTTTCGAAACTACGTTGAGAACCATCAGGAAGGGTAATAACAGGCATATCGACCTCGTCAGTGGTGGCCCCCACGACAGGCCACATGAAAATAAAAGAGGCG
>Ga0105357_10000914_pt1 | contig 15870 bp, 14 predicted proteins | sample GOMGulsemesocosm_4_FD_83660 | JGI IMG/M metagenome (GOLD analysis project Ga0105357, IMG submission 83660) | Methane-oxidizing microbial communities from mesocosms in the Gulf of Mexico - GOM15B Gulf of Mexico | ecosystem: Environmental > Aquatic > Marine > Cold seeps | place: USA: Gulf of...
AACCCGCCACCAGGCGGGTTTTTTGTTGGCTCGGATACCGACTCACTCGTCGGCACCGTCCTTTTTCACTTCGGCTTCCATGCGCTTGAGGCCGATGTGACGGACATCGGTACCCTTGACCAGATAGATGACGTGCTCGGCAATGTTACGCGCGTGGTCACCGACCCGCTCCAGCGAGCGCAGTACCCAGAGGATGTTCAGAACCCGGCCGATGGAACGCGGATCTTCCATCATGAAGGTCACCATCTCGCGCATCGCGGTCTTGTATTCCTGATCAACCGCCTTGTCCTCACGGGCAACGGCAAACGCCTGCTCGGTATCCATGCGAGCGAAGGCATCCAGCGCCTCCTGCACCATGCGGCGCACGTGGTGGCCGATATGGCGGCACTCAACGTAGCCACGCGGCGCCTGCCCCTCCTCCACCAGGTCAAGCGCACGCTTGGCGATCTTCGACGACTCGTCGCCGATGCGCTCCAGATCAACGATAATCTTGCTGATGCTCACGACCAGACGCAGGTCGCTGGCAGCGGGCTGGCGACGCGCCAGGATACGCAAGCAGTCCTGGTCGATATCCAGCTCCATCTGGTTGATCGCATCGTCCTTTTCACGGACTTGCTGAGCCAGCCTGGTGTCGCCTTCAACCAGTGCAACGATGGCATCGTTGATCTGCTTCTCGACCAGGCCACCCATTTCCAGCAGGTGGGTACGGATTTCCTCCAGCTCGTCGTTGAACTGCTGGGAAATATGCTGAGTAAACGCTTCTTTATCTGACGGCATGATGCATGTCTCCCTCGGTTAGCCGTACCGACCGGTGATGTAGTCTTCCGTCTGTTTCTTCGACGGATTGGTGAACAGCGTGTTGGTGTCACCAAACTCGATCAGTTCGCCCATGTACATGAAGGCAGTGTAGTCGGAGACCCGCGCCGCCTGCTGCATGTTATGGGTCACGATCACAATGGTGAACTTGGACTTCAGCTCGTTGATCAGCTCTTCGATCTTCAGCGTCGAGATCGGATCAAGCGCCGAGGCCGGCTCGTCGAGCAGCAGTACTTCCGGCTCAACCGCAATGGTGCGGGCGATACACAGACGCTGCTGCTGACCGCCAGACATGCCCAGAGCAGACTCGTTCAGACGGTCCTTGACCTCATCCCACAGCGCCGCGCCCTTGAGTGCCCACTCGACTACCTCATCCAGCGTGCGCTTGTTGTTTACACCCTGAATGCGCAGGCCGTAGGCGACGTTCTCGTAGATCGACTTGGGAAACGGGTTCGGCTTCTGGAACACCATGCCGACGCGACGACGCAGCTCGGTGACGTTGACGTCCTTGCCATAGATGTTCTTGCCGTCGAGCAGGATTTCGCCGTCCACGCGGCTACTGTCGACCAGATCGTTCATCCGGTTGAAGCAGCGCAGCAGGGTCGACTTGCCGCAGCCGCTCGGGCCGATGAACGCGGTTACCCGGTTGCGCGGAATCCTCATGCTGACGTTATGCAGGGCCTGCTTGGTGTCATAAAACAGGGACAGGTCCGGCACTTCCAGCGCAATGGACTCCTTGTCCATGTTCAGTTCCTGCTGGGAGCGCCCCAGGGCGCTCATATCCATGGCATGGGTTTTGGTGGTGTTAGACATAAGTGTGCGTCCGCCTAGAAAGAGTGATCAGTTTTCCAGCGCCTTGTACTTTTCGCGCAGGTGGTTGCGAATCGAAACCGCAGCAAAGTTGAGCGCGGCAATGACGCCCACCAGCAGCAGCGCAGTGGCATATACCAGCGGCCGCGCTGCCTCGACGTTGGGGCTCTGGAAGCCGACGTCATAAATATGGAAGCCCAGGTGCATGAACTTCTGATCCAGGTGCAGATAGGGATAGTTGCCATTGAGCGGCAGGGTCGGTGCCAGCTTGACCACACCGACCAGCATCAGCGGTGCCACCTCGCCGGCGGCGCGGGCAACGGCGAGAATCAGACCGGTCATCATCGCCGGGCTGGACATCGGCAAAATCACCTTCCACAGGGTTTCCGACTTGGTTGCACCGAGGGCCAGCGAGCCCTCTCGCAGCGACCGTGGAATCCGGGTCAGGCCCTCTTCAGTCGCCACAATCACCACCGGCACGGTCAGCAGCGCCAGGGTCAGTGAGGCCCACAGCAGACCGCCGGTGCCCAGGGTCGGCGCCGGCAGCGACTCGGGGAAGAACAGCTGGTCGATATTGCCACCGAGCAGGTAGATGAAGAAGCCGAGACCAAATACGCCGTAAACGATCGAGGGAACACCAGCGAGGTTGTTCACCGCAATGCGGATGGTCCGTGTCACCGCACCCTGCTTGGCATATTCGCGCAGATAGACCGCAGCCAGCACACCGAACGGGGTGACAATGATCGACATCAGCAGCACCATCATCACGGTACCGAAAATCGCCGGGAACACCCCACCCTCGGTGTTGGCCTCACGGGGCTCATCGCTGACGAACTCCCACAGCTTGCTGAAATAGTGACCAACCTTCGCAGTCGGGCCCATGGCGTTGGGCTGGAATACCCGAACTACCGCACTCAGGTTGATGTCCTTTTCGCGGCCGTCCATCGCTCGCACGCGGATGCTGTCGCGATTGAACTCCCGATAGAGGTCGATCAGGTTGGCTTCCAGCTCCGCATACAGATCATTCTGAACCTTGCGCTCGGCTTCCAGCTGCGCCTTGCGGTCATCGGTCAGCGCATTGTCCAGCTCGTAGCCACGCTCGCGAAGACGAATGCGCTCCAGCTCGGCGTTGATCTTGCCAATGGCGCCGGTCTCCAGCGCATGGATCTCATCGTAAATACCCAGTGCCCGATCGACCGCCGGCTGCAGTGCTGTCCAGGCCTGATCGCCTTCGGCGATGACCTGACCGGCCTGCTTGACCTGCAGCAGATAGCCATAGAAGTTGCCCCACTCGCGACGCTCGATAACGACGATATCCTCGGGCGCGCGCTCGTTTTCCAGCCAGTCGGCGACGATCCAGCGGAAATCCGCGCCGTACAGGTCACGATTGCCGACTTTCAGCAGCTCGCGATCCATAAACTCGGTTTTTTCCGGATCCACCGGCAGGCCGGCACCATGCAGACGCTCGGTCGGCACCTGTTCGCGGGTAGTGACCTCACCGATCAGGGTAATGGTCGGCTGACCGGGTATGGTGTATTCCGCCTCGATGACGTCAGCCGGCCAGAAGTGGCTCAGACCGCGCACAGCGATCAGCAGCAGCAGACCCAGGGTCATGATCACCGCGATGGCGACCGCGCCTGCATTCATCCAGACCCAGGGGCTGCCCGATTTGAACCAGGTTGTGAAGTTGCCTTGTTTCACTGTCTAGAGTCCTGTGGTCAGAGAGAGGCGTATTTCTTGCGCAGGCGCTGACGAATCAGCTCCGCCGCCGTGTTCATCAGGAAGGTAAAACTGAGCAGCACCAGCGCTGCCAGGAACAGCACCCGGTAATGGGTACTGCCCACTTCCGATTCCGGCATTTCGACCGCGATATTGGCCGACAGGGTGCGCATGCCTTCGAAGATGTTCCAGTCCATGATCGGCGTGTTGCCGGTGGCCATCAGCACGATCATGGTTTCACCTACCGCACGGCCCATGCCGATCATCACCGCGGAGAAGATACCCGGGCTGGCGGTCAGAATGACCACGCGACTGAGCGTCTGCCACGGGGTGGCGCCAAGCGCCAGCGAGCCTTGAGTCAGGTGGCGGGGCACACTAAATACGGCGTCTTCGGCAATCGAGAAGATGGTCGGGATCACCGCAAAGCCCATGGCCAGACCCACCACCAGTGAGTTGCGCTGATCGAAGTTGATGCCCATGTCGCGGGTCAGGAACACCCGCATGTCGCCACCAAAGAACCAGGCCTCGATATAGACGCTCATGGCAAAACAGGCCCAGCCCAGCAGCATCACCACCGGGATCAACAGCACCGCTTCCCAGCCCTCGGGTACCCGCAGCCGGATACGTGCCGGCAGACGGCTCCAGCCGTAGGCAAAGGCGATAAACACGATCGGTGTCAGGATCAGCAGAGAGACGATACCCGGCAGGTTGTCCTCCAGCAAAGGCGCCAGCCAGAGACCGGCGAGGAAGCCGAGAATCACCGTCGGCAGCGCTTCCATCAGCTCGATGATCGGCTTGACCTTGCGGCGCAGCGCCGGCGCCATGAAGTAGGCGGTGTAGACCGCAGCGGCGATCGCCAGCGGCGTTGCCAGCAGCATGGCGTAGAAGGCCGCCTTGAGGGTACCGAAGGTCAGCGGCGCCAGGCTCAGCTTGGGTTCAAACTCGGAGGTGGCCGAGGTCGACTGCCAGACGTAATCCGGCTCCGGATAGCTTTCGTACCAGACCTTGCCCCACAGCGAGCTCCAGGAAATCTCCGGGTGCTCGTTATGCACGTCCCAGTAGCTCAACTCGCCGTTACCGTGCTCCACCAGCAGATGATCGGCACGCGGACCGATGGCTACGGCGCTCACCGTACCCTCGCCCAGCGGCTCGACCAGCAGATTGTTGTGCGCGGTCGAATTGTAGATGCCCAACTGACCAGCCGTATCGACAGCAAGGAACACCTTGCGACGCTCTTCCGGTTGAATCAGCGCAATCGACTCGCCCTGCTGCTGATCGAAATCACGCACTTCGGTCAGCAGCGGGTGGCCGTTGCCGCGCACCATAAACCACTGTTTCAGCTCGCCGCTGCTGTCACCGACAATCAGCGAGATACCGCCGAGCATCAGATTGACCGAGGTAATCGAGGTGCCCATGCCCTCAACCACCTTGTAGCGACCATTGAGCTCGCCCTTTTTGCGCAGCGCCAGCACATCAATGTGCTGCTCACCGTTGACCACATACATCCACTGACGCAGCGGATCGATCAGGATGCGAGTGACCTCGCCTTGAGCGGGGTCGAGTGCCAACCGGGATTCGCTGCGAGTTTCGGCACCGGTCATCATGTTGCGCTTGATGCTGACACTGGTCGCCACCAGATCGCTGCCGATGCTGCCGGCCAGGGTCAGACCGTTACTGTCGCTGCTCATGGCGACCTGATCCAGTGCACGCCCCTGCTCGTCCAGGGTGATCGCTTCCTGACCGTACGGGAAGTTCAGGCTGGGCGTAATCAGCCGCACATCGTCCGGATAGGTCACCTTGTAGTCATGCTGGGCAATCAGCACCTGGCCATTGCTCAGGCCCACCACAAAGCGACGGGAATTGGGGGTTTCCACGTTAAAGCTGGTCACCTGCGCACCGGCCGGAATCGGCAGCTGCTGTTGCAGCACCGCCTTGCCGTCACGGGCATTGAAAAAGCTCACCTGGCCGCTCCGGGCCACGCGAATCGCCACCTCGCCCTGCTCTTCCATCGCCAGCATCAGCGGCGGATCGTCGGCCTGCACCCAGCTTGCGCTGTAACGCTCGCGCTCCTCAATCTCGGCCCCACCGAACAGCGGCAGCACCTCATACAGCAGATAGAGGAAAATCAGCAGGACAGCGACAATAACGCCAAGACCACCGACCGCAACGTACCAACGGGTAAAATGGTCCTTGAAATGACGCATGGCCCGATGGCGCTGCATCGCCGGAGTATTGAAGTCGACGCTGGACGTCTTGGATGGGGATTGGGTAGTCATGGCGCACACCCTACAGGGTCAATGTGACGAATTGATTACAGCCTGATGACGGCAAAAAAGGGGCGTGTCAGTGACACCCCCCTTTTTTGCCCGGCATCCGTGCCCGACAGCTGCGAACTTAGAAGCCCAGTTGCTCGTGGACGTTATCCACAGCGCGCTTGGGCATCGGCACGTAACCGTCCTTGAAGACCACTTCCTGACCCTGCTTGGACAGCATCATCTTGACGAACTCGCGCTCCAGCGGAGCCAGCTCGCCGTTCGGGGCCTTGTTCACGTAAACGTAGAGGAAGCGCGACAGCGGGTAAGTACCGGCGATAGCGTTCTCTTCGTTGGCTTCGATGAACGGCTGACCTTCTTCTGCCGCCAGCGGGATGGCGCGAACGCTGGAGGTACGGTAGCCCAGACCGGAGTAGCCGACCGCGTTCAGCGACTGGCTGACCGACTGAACGACAGAAGCAGAGCCCGGCTGTTCGTTCACGCCGCTGCGGAAGTCACCTTTGCACAGCGCATTTTCCTTGAAGTAACCGTAGGTACCGGAAACCGAGTTACGGCCGTAGAGCTGGATGTCGCGATCAGCCCATGCACCGGTCAGACCCAGCTTGCCCCAGGTATCCAGATCTTCACCACCGCACAGGCGGGTAGCGGAGAAGATACCGTCAACCTGAGCCATGGTCAGGCCTTCGATCGGGTTGTCCTTGTGAGCGAACACAGCCAGGGCGTCGATAGCAACCGGAACAGCGGTCGGCTTGTAGCCATAACGCTCTTCAAATGCCTGGATCTCGCTGTCTTTCATCATGCGGCTCATCGGAGCCAGGTTGGAGGTACCCTCGGTCAGAGCCGGCGGCGCAGTGGACGAACCTGCTGCCTGAATCTGAATGTTGACGTTGGGGTACAGGCGCTTAAACTCTTCGGCCCACAGGGTCATCATGTTGGCCAGAGTATCGGAGCCGACGCTGGACAGGTTGCCGGATACACCGCCGACACGCTGGTAGTCTTCCAGGGCCGGATCAACGGCGGCAAAGCTGGAGCTGGCGGCGACGCCGGCGGCAGCGAAGGTCACAGCAGCGAACAAGCGCTTGAGTTTCATGTCATTCTCCTGTTGAGGTAGTGTTTGCAACACGCGACTCAGTATTGGGATGCGATGTGACAACTCTATTCAGGAATTATGACAATTGTGTGAAGGGCGCAAACTCCGCGAGATAGCGGGCACAACGCGCTCACACAACGATTGAGAGCCTGCCCCCAATCCCTTACCATAGGCGGCTTGCCGCGCGGTCGGCGTTCCGCCGAAGCTTGGCACAACAATTACAATAGACCACTGTCGAGTCTACCAATGCACGAATTAGATACCGATCCCGTGCCACAGGGCGAACTGGCGCTGAAAATTACCGCCCTGCCGCGGGACTGCAACAGCTTTGGCGACATTTATGGTGGCTGGCTGGTAGCCCAGATGGATACCGCCGGCACCAGTATCGCGGCCCGCATAGCACGCGGCCGCGTTGCCACCGTTGCGATTGACCGCATGGGGTTCATGGTGCCGGTTCCGGTTGGCGCCCAGCTCGCGTTCCATGGCGAGGTACTGGATATCGGCCGCAGCTCGATCAAGATACTGGTCGAAGTCTGGAGCGAAGATCTGGCCCACGACGAAAGCCGCAAGGTAACCGAGGCCACCTTCGTCTTCGTTGCCATCGACGATCGCGGCCGCACCCGGGTCATCCCGTCCTGATCGAGACGGCTGCCCGGCGGCCCTGACGGACTGCTGTCACATGTTCCAACGCCTTACCGCCACGGGCCTCTCACTGGCCTGCCTCATCGACCGTGCCACCAGCCTGCTGGGGCGCAGCGTTGCCTGGCTGACACTGCTCATGGTGCTGCTCACCTGCGCCGTGGTGCTGCTGCGTTACGGCTTCGATATCGGCGCCACTGCTACCCAGGAACTCATTCTCTACGCGCACTCGCTGGTGTTTCTCGGCGCCGCGGCCTGGGCTCTGCAGCGCGATGCCCATGTACGCGTCGACATTTTCTTCCGCCGCCTGCAGCAGCGCGGCAAGGCGCTGGTCGACTTGACCGGCAGCCTGCTGTTTCTGCTGCCCATGTGCCTGTTTCTGGCGTACAACTGCTGGGATTACGTCGGCATGTCGTGGCAACGACAGGAGCGCTCGGCCGATGCCGGCGGTCTGCCCTGGGTCTATCTGCACAAGAGTTTCATCCTGCTGCTGGTCGCCAGCCTGCTGCTGCAGGCCGTGGCACAGATCCTCAAAACGCTGGCGGTACTGAGTGGCGTCCGGCCCGGACACCTGCCAGCCAGTCATGAGGAGCACCTGTAATGGGCGGGGAATTCATGGCGATTGCGCTGTTCGTCTGTCTCTGTCTGGCGTTGATGGCCGGCTACCCGGTGGCCTTCACCCTGGGCGGCATCTCGCTGCTGTTCGCCGGTATCGGCATCATCTTTGACCTGTTTGAGCCGAGCTTCCTGGGCGCCCTGCCGAGCCGCCTGTACGGCACCATGACCAATCAGACACTGATGGCGGTGCCGCTGTTCGTGTTCATGGGTGTCATGCTGGAGAAATCACGCATCGCCGAGGATCTGCTCGACGCCATGGCGCGACTGTTCGGTGGTTTGCGCGGCGGGCTGGCGTTCTCGGTTTGCATCGTCGGCGCGCTGCTGGCGGCGAGTACCGGCATTGTCGGCGCCACCGTGGTCACCCTCGGCCTGCTGGCGCTGCCGACCATGCTGCGCCGCGGCTACGACCCGGCGCTGGCTACCGGCACGCTGGCGGCAACCGGCACCCTCGGGCAGATTATTCCGCCGTCGATCATTCTGGTGCTGCTCGGTGACGTGCTGTCCAACGCCTATCAGCAGGCGCAGCAACGGCTCGGCATTTTTTCACCCAAGACCGTCACCGTCAGCGACCTGTTCGTCGGTGCCCTGCTGCCGGGATTGCTGCTGGTAGTGCTGTATCTGCTGTATCTGGCCTTTGTCGCCTGGCGCCAGCCGGAAAAACTGCCAGCGCCGACGCCGCAAGAGCGCAGCGCCGTCTCAATCGCTCACTTGCTGCGCAGCCTGCTGCCACCGCTGCTGCTGATCGTGGCGGTGCTCGGCTCCATTCTGGGTGGTGTCGCCACACCGACCGAGGCCGCCGCTGTCGGCGCGTTGGGGGCAGGTCTGCTGGCGCTGGGCAAGGGGCAGCTGAGTATCGTCAAGCTGCGCGAGGTGGCCCAGGCCACCGCCGAGATCAGCGCCATGGTATTCATGATTCTGCTCGGCGCGTCGATCTTTTCGCTGGTATTCCGCGGGTTCGGTGGCGACGAGCTGATCCACGAGCTGTTCCACTCGCTGCCGGGCGGCGCCTTTACCGCCACACTGGTGGTGATGCTGGTGATCTTTCTGCTCGGTTTTATTCTCGACTTTATCGAGATCACCTTCGTGGTCGTGCCGATTGTCGGCCCGGTACTGTTGAGCATGGGCATCGACCCGGTCTGGCTCGGAGTGATGATCGCGCTGAACCTGCAAACCTCGTTCCTCACCCCGCCGTTCGGCCTGTCGCTGTTCTATCTGCGCGGCGTCACGCCTGCCGGCGTCCCTACCTCGGCCATCTACCGCGGGGTATTGCCGTTTATCGTCATACAGTTGCTGATGCTGCTGATCGCCGCCTGCTGGCCAGGTCTGGTGACCTGGTTGCCCACGCTGCTGGCGCAATAACACCCGCCCGGTTGGGCCGCCTGCAGCGCCTCAGCCTTCCTTGCCGGCAGCCACCTCAACACCCACTCTATCCTCCAGCAGCGCGCTGGTCGCGGTCTGCACATAGGCCTTGAGCTGCTCCTGCAAATCGCCCGGCACATGTGCCTGCTCGGTGACAGTGGCCTGCGGACCGAGCTGGTAGCGGTAGGCACGGGGCTGCTCACCACGCGGCTGCACCACCAGTTCATCACCGCGCAACAGCCCCACCGTCTGACCGCCGCCTGACGGCTTGATCACGCCAAAGCCCTTGTCACCGGCAGGCAGCGCCAGCAGATCACGCCCCCAGCACTGCTGCTGCACCGCGCCGCCGAGGCGCCCCATGATGGTCGGCACTACGTCAACCTGGGTGCCGACAATGTCATTGCGCTGGCCAAAGCGCTCGGTGATACCGGGCGCGATCAGCAGCATGGGCACGTTGAAGCGCAGCAGATCGAGATCGGTCAGCTGGCGCGGCGTGCCGAAGCCATGGTCGCCAATCACCACAAACAGCGTATCCCTGTACCAGGGCTCGTTGCGGACCTGATCGAAGAACCGGCCCAGCGCCCAGTCGGAATAGCGCATGGCGGTCAGGTGCTCGTCGTTAACACCCTGCCCGCTCACGGCATCCACCGGCAGCGGGTCGGGCAACGCGTAAGGCGTATGGTTGGACAGGGTCTGCAGCAGCGCATAGAACGGGCGCGTATGATCCAGTGCATTCAGTTCGGTGACAGCACGGTCAAACATGTCCTGATCGGATACGCCCCAGGTCGGGTCGGAAAAGACCGGATTGACGTAGTCATTGCGGCCGATGAAGTGGCGCATGCCCTGCTTGCCGAAAAAGCCCTTCTGATTGTCCCAGGCAAAGTCGCCGTTATAGACATACAGGTCGTCGAAACCTCGCTGGCTCAACAGCTGCGGCAGACCGGAAAACGCATGGCCACCTTCCGGCTCCTGCATCAGGTACTCGAAGCCCGGCAGGTTGGGGAAGCAGGCCATGGTCGCGAACATGCCCTGATGGGTGTGGGTGCCGTTGGAGAAGTAGCGGGTGAACAGCAACCCCTCCCTGCTCAGCCTGTCGAACTCGGGGGTAATGCCCAGCGGGGAGCCCAGCGCCCCGGTGTAGTAGCCGGCAAAGCTCTCCATCAGTACCACCACCACATTGCGCACCGGCAACACGCTATCGACAGCGGGTTCAGATACGCGACGCACCGGCGCCAGCTCGGCGTCAATCAGCCGGTCATGTTCGGTCAGCAGCAGGCTTCGGGTAATCCCGGTCGCCTGGTCATCGTCCATCAAACCAAGCCAGGCGTTATTGCGATGATCAGAGAACTGCGCCTTGGCGGCCGAATACAGGGTCAGCGCCGGCGTCAGGCCGAGTTGATTGGCAAAGGTCGAATCGGTGGTGAAAGCGTCCCCCCAGCGCAGCGGCGGGCCCTGACGCAGGGTGCCACGAGCCAGAACCGTTGAACTGACTAGCAACAGCAGCAGCACCGAGATGCGAGCCGCCAGCGCACCCAGACGGCTGTGCCGACGGTTCGCTGCGGTCGCGGGCAGCCTGGTACGGCGGTCCAGCCAGCGAAAACCGCGATACATCAGCCAACTGACCAGCGCCATACCCAGCAGCAAGCGCACCACCGGAAAGCCATACCAGAGCATGCTCAGTACAGTCGCCGGATCTTCCTGCAGATACTGGAACACCAGCGTGTTCAGGCGCTGGTGAAACTCGCGGTAGAAGCTCAGCTCGACAGTGCCAAGCAGGCAAAGCAGCACGGTTGCCAGCGTCAGCCACAGGCACTGCAGCGTGCGCATGGCCATCAGCCGCGCACTGAGGACGGTCAGCATCAGCGGCGCACCGACGATAACAACGACCCGCAGGTCGAAACGCAGGCCATTGAAGAAGGCTTCCAGCAAATCGCCACGGGTTACCTCGGCGGCCAGCTCCCAGTTCCAGGCCAGCAGCGCGCCGCGCAGCAGGGTAAGCATGAGCGTCAGTGCCGCCAGCGCACCAACGATAAATATCAGTTGGCCGCGCAGGCCAACCACCGGCCGGCTGGCCGGAGCAGTAGAGTGGGTCATCAAACAGGTTCCACAGGCAGGCCCGCTCAGGCGGGCGAGAACAGAATCAGGCTCCAGACGCTGGTGATCAGCAGCAGCGCGAGCATCTGCGCCGCACTGCCCAGATCCTTGGCGCGCTTGGACAGCGGGTGCAGCTCAAGCGAAATACGATCCACTACCGCCTCTATGGCCGAATTGATCAGCTCAACGATCAGCGCCAGCAGCACCACCCCGACCATCAGTGCGCGCTCTACGCCGCTGACCGGCAACCAGAACGCCAGCGGGATCAGCACTACGGCCAAAAACAGCAATTGGCGGAAGGCGGCCTCAAAGGTCAAGGCTGCCCGCAGGCCGGCGAGCGAGTAACCCGCCGCCCTGATTATCCGGACCACACCTCCACGACTTTTCAGTTTCAGCGCATCGTCAGCGCCGGACAGGGGCTCAGGCCGCATGACGGCTGTCCCCGTTACCGCCGGTCAGGCTCTGATAGCAGGCCAGAAAATACTGCCAATCCTCGTCAGGCATCCCTTCGCGGTGGCGGCACAGCTGGTCCAGGTCATGCCGCACCGCTCGACTGCGCAGCAGGCGACGACGGCTCTTCTCCAAATCCAGCAGTGCGACCTCGGCCCGGTCGCCGTTAACCCGGACATAGATATGCTTGGCGTACAGACAACCGTGCTGACGGCGCCCCCCGTGCAGCCGCCGCAGCACCACAGCCAACTGCTGCAGTACGGCACGTCGCCGGGTTACTGTCTCCTCGCTGGCGTACCACTGGCCCAGACTGACAAAACCAGTCAGCTCTTCGGTCACCAGCAACCCTTGCCACTGTCCTTGATGCTGACGGGCAGCACAAAAAACCAGTTTGGGTACCGGCACACCAAGTTGCTCGCAGGCACGCAGCGCCAGCTCCTCCCTCAGCACCGTGGGCCGACCAAGAGGGTGCAACCAGGTACGATAGACATGCCCAACCTGACGCTTGCTGTACAAGCGGGGCAAGCCGCGACTCTGGGGCGGCAGCAACTTGACCCCGCTCTGGCCACCGCGGCGCTGATTCGGCTCCTCTACCCACTTGCCGTCCATTTCCCACCAACGCTCGAAGCGTGCCTGACCAAAGGATGGCAATCGGCCCCGGGCCGAGATCACGGCGCTCATGCGTCCGCCTTGCGCAGCACGTAGACCCGCCACATGGCGTAGCCGGGCAGGAAATCGTGGTGGCTGATTTCGCTGAAGCCCGCCTCGCGAAACTCGGCTTCAATCACCTCGCGGGCCACCACAAAGCGGTTCTGATTCTGACCGGCACGCCCTCGCTTTGCCCGGCGCGCTTCCAGACGACTGCGCTTCCAGGACTTGTAATTGCCATCGACCCAGAGCGAGATGATCAGGGTATCGCGGGTGACACGGGCGCATTCACGCAGCAGGGCAAGACGGTGCTCATGATCGGCAACGTGGTGAATCAGCCGCATGCAGAAGATGCTGTCGACCGCGTTATCGCCCAGATCGATATCAAAGGCGGAGGTCTGGAACGCCTTGACCCGCCTTACCACCTCCGTCGGCTGGCCGGCCAGTGCGGTCTGGATCATGTCCGCCGAATTGTCGGCAGCCAGAATGACCCGATTCGGCGCCTCGGCCAGCAACGGCCAGAAACGACCAGCGCCGCAGGGCAGGTCCAGCACCAGATTGGGGTCACCGGCGTCTTTCAGCGCGCGGCGAGCCAGCTGCATGTCACGCCAGTTGGACAAACGACGCGACAAACCGGCCTGATGCTTGTCGAAATACTGTTGTGAGTGATCGCGGTCGTACTTGTCGGAGAACGCGAGCTCGATCGGTTTGCTTTCGGACATGACAATAACCCTGGTGGGAGTAGGTGCTGCCAGACTAGGCGCCCACGGATCAAGGTCGTGTCAAAGCGATGTCAAAATTTCGTGAAAAGCCAGAGGCCGAGCGATATCGGCCCGCGCGCTCGGCGGTGCAGCGGGCAATCAACCCAGCCGCACATCGAAACAGCTGCCGCCGGCGGCCAGCGAATGCATGCTGACTGACCAGCCCTGATGGGCGCAGATACGCTTGACCAGCGACAGCCCCAGCCCCAGCCCTTCACCACGGGCCTGGTTGCCACGGACAAAGGGTTCGAAGATGTCGCTTTGCTGGTCGGTTGGCACCCCGGGCCCGGTGTCTTCCACGCGGAAGCAGCCCGCTCCCAGCAGCAATCGAACCTGCCCCTGTTCGGTGTAGTGCAGCGCATTGCGCAGCAGGTTGGACATGACCGTGCCGAGCAATCCCGGATGATACTGGCCGCTATCCTCCGCCTCGACGATCAGCTCAAAGCCCAGGCCCTTGTCGGCAAAGGCGCCCTGCCAGCGCTCGACCTGCTCCTGCGCAACCGAGAGCAAGGAGGCATTGCCGGTCATCCTGACCGGCTGGCCCTTGGCTCGCGCCAGCAGCAGGAAGGTGCCAACCAGCTCGCGCATCTCCTCGGCAGCACGGGCAATGCGCTCGACCTGCCGTTGCTCGCGCTCGCCCAACTCGGCCGCTTCCAGCAGCTCGGTCGAGGTGGCGATAATCATCAACGGCGTGCGCAGTTCGTGACTGACATCGCCGGTAAACAGCCGTTCACGCTCCAGCGACAGGCGCAGCTGGCTGAGGGTGGAATCGAAGGCCTCGGCCAGGTGGCCAACCTCGTCGTCCGGGTATTCCGGCGCCAGTGGCGGCGCCAGCGGCAGCAATTGATCCCGGTGTCGCACCTGACCGGCCAGCCGGATGATCGGCGCCAGAATCTTTTGCGCCATCAGCCAGCCCAGCAGACAGCCCAGCAGCACGCTGAGCATGAAGCCGGCAAACACCACCGCAAACAACACCTTCTCACGCGCCTCGAACTCGGCCTGCTCCTGCACCAGTACGTAACGCTGCTGGCCAATGTCACGGATGAACACGTAGGCCGCGTGCTCGTCATCCACCAGTTCGCTGAAACCCTCTTCCATATCCCGCAGCAGCTCAGGGATCTGGTATCCGGGCATATGCGAGGCATACAGCCGGGTTTTGGCATCCAGCCTGGGAGGCTGGCCACGGGCCAGATCCTGCTCCAGCACCGTGGTCAGCTCTTCACTCATCTCTTGGGAGACCAGGTGCTCTTCGACAAAGTGCACGATGGCAACAATGCTCAGCGAAAACACCCCGCTGACCGCCAGCGTTATCAGCGTAAACGCAATCACGATGCGCCGCCGCAGCGGCTGCTTGCGGATCATTGCGCCGGCTCCGAAAGGCTGTAACCAACCCCGTGCACGGTGTGAATCAGCGGCGTTTCAAAGGGTTTGTCGACGATCTGACGCAGCTGGTGAATATGACTGCGCAGGCTGTCGCTGTCGGGCAACTCGTCACCCCACAGCGCCTCTTCCAGCACGCTGCGGCGGATCACCGCCGGGCTCTTGCGCATCAGCACTTCCAGCAGCTTGAGACCGACCGGGTTGAGCTTCAGCGCCTTGCCGGCGCGATTGACCTGCAGGGTATCGAGGTCATAGCTCAGATCACCGACCTGCAGTCGGTGACGCCCGCTACCGCTGCTGCGGCGCAGAATGGCTTCGATGCGTGCCACCAGTTCGGACAGCGCAAAGGGTTTGAGCAGGTAATCGTCGGCGCCCACCTTGAGCCCCTTGAGTCGATCGTCCAGCGCGTCGCGCGCGGTCAGCATGATGATCGGCGTGTCGCGACCGGCGTCATCGCGCAGGCGCTGGCACAGCTGGTAGCCGTCCATGCCGGGCAGCATGATGTCGAGCACGATCAGGTCGTAGTGCTCGCTGACCGCCAGATGCAGCCCGGAAACACCGTCCTGCGCGCAGTCCACGGTGTAGCCCTTGAGCTGCAGATAGTCCATCACATTGGCGAGGATATCGCGGTTGTCTTCAATCACCAGAATGCGCATGCAGGGAGAGTCTCCGAAGGGAATAATCGACGCGGCTTGACGAAATTTTCACAGCGCGTTGACGCAGCGCCGACAGCAAGATCACCACACTGCGACGGTCGATTTCAACCATGGACCGTCACATGCCCCTGCTCAAATCCGCCCAGGCCCGTTTTCTTGGCTTGCTCGCAGCCCTCTGGCTCGGTGTTTTCGTTGTTACCCGTTCGATCCTGTTGCTGACCCACCTGGGCGAAGCGCAACTCAGCGCCAGCGGTGTGCTGCGCCTGTACGGCGAAGGCGCAATCTATGACCTGACCTTCCTGCTCTACGCCCTCGCGCCACTGGCACTGTACCTGCTGCTGTGTCCGGCCTGGCTCTGGCGCAAGCGCTGGCACCTGCGCCTGCTGCAGGTAGCCATGACCTTTGGCGTCTTCCTGATGCTGTTCACCGCAGTGGCCGAATGGCTGTTCTGGGACGAGTTCGGGGTGCGCTTCAACTTCATCGCGGTCGACTATCTGGTCTACTCCGACGAGGTGATCAACAACATCCTCGAGTCCTACCCGGTCTATCCGCTGCTG
>Ga0105357_10000915_pt1 | contig 15867 bp, 9 predicted proteins | sample GOMGulsemesocosm_4_FD_83660 | JGI IMG/M metagenome (GOLD analysis project Ga0105357, IMG submission 83660) | Methane-oxidizing microbial communities from mesocosms in the Gulf of Mexico - GOM15B Gulf of Mexico | ecosystem: Environmental > Aquatic > Marine > Cold seeps | place: USA: Gulf of...
CCCCACCCGACAAAGTACCCGACTTGCCACAGCACGCAAGGAATCCACCCTGAGGCATGGACGCGGCCCCGTTCAATGCGTATCATTGCCGCGCTGAAACGCACCTGCCGCCGACTGCAACACGCAAAGGCAGCCAGGGTGCGGCCAAAGGTCGCAACGACCGCAACAGCGCAACGCACTCGTAGCTCAGCTGGATAGAGTACTGCCCTCCGAAGGCAGTAGTCATAGAGTTGAGATAAGAGTCAGCTAGTGGTCCAATGGGCCGCAGCAACAAATACGCACCTGTAGCTCAGCTGGATAGAGTATTGCCCTCCGAAGGCAAGGGTCGTGGGTTCGAATCCCGCCAGGTGCGCCATATCTCCTTGTAATAAAACGTTTTTTCACAAGAAGTCGGCATTATTTCGTCCGCCCTCTATCCCCCTCAGACGCTCCCATCACTCTCGCGAACGAGAACCTCACCAGAGCACTAGCCCCCACACTGCCGAACGGCCGATCAACCGCTTGTGCCAATCCTGTGCCCAATCCGTGCCAGCCCCTTTAAAACACTGAGGAGTGCGCTGACATATTTGAGCACTAGCCACGGATCAGCCACCGACTCGAACAACAACCGGATTCACGTGCACTGAATCGCCCCTGGTATCGTAGGCATCTTTTGGCGTCCGCGATTGGCCGCTAGCAGCGCATCAGGACAGGGTGTCCATCTCACTTACGCCGCGAATAGCTGACACCTTGCTTAGCTCCCCATTGAGATACCAGAAAACCTCAATGGACCAGGGCTTTAGCCATCTGAACGATCGGGCTGCAACACAGCCGCTAAGAAGCGGACGTGCGCGACAGGCAGGCGATGAAGCTGCCATACTTTAGCTCCATATAGCGAGGGAGACGTTATGGACATACCTGATAGCTGGCGAGTTGTCTGCCAGGATGCTGGGGATAACAGCGGAGACGTTATTGTTGAGCTTCCATCCGAGCTACTTGAGAAGCTTGGTTGGAATTTAGGAGATGAGCTGACAATTGAAAAGGGAGAGGGGCACATTTCGCTAAAGCTTCTGCAGCGCCTTACTACCGCGAGCTCCTAGGATAAGTCCGCTAACAGCATCCCTCTTGGCGGGATCCAGCCTGTCGCGACAGACGCTTCCCGGCCAGAGGAAGACGCCTGCTTATTGTTTATATCAGCACTAGAGATGATGCTTGAAACTGTCGACGACAGCAGGGGCGATTCAGTTTTATGCAGCACTCATTTCCACTGTTCATTTGCAAGTTCATAGCTGTTCAGCTGCTCTCTCAGCAATCGCCACTGCGGCAGATGCTGGTCAAGCAGCTTGGTGAACCGCTCATTGTGATGACGTTCCAGCAGATGCGTCAGCTCGTGTACCAGAATGTACTCCAGGCATTGCGCCGGCTTCTTGGCCAGCTCCAAGTTGAGCCAAATGCGCTGGGCTTCGATGTTGCAGGTGCCCCACTTAGTCTTCATGCGCTTGATGCCCCAGGTGCGCACTTCAACCCCCAGCTTCGGTTGCCATTTTTCCAGCAGCTCTGGCAGAAGGCGCTTCAACTCTGCACGATAGAAGTCTTGAAGCACCTGCTCGCGCCGCTCGACGGTGGTCTCCGGGCGTACGAATAGATCCATGCAGGTCTTCCCGCGCAGCGCCACACGCAGTGCTGTACCACTGCTCTCGTACACGCGCAGGCGATACCGCTGCCCCAGGAAATAATGGCTCTCACCACTGACCATGCGCCGCTCGGACTGCCGGGGCTGGGCCTGAAACTTCGCCTGCTGGCGTTTGATCCAGCCCAGCTTGCCGACTACTGCCAGGCGCACTGCTTCATCATCTACCGCCAAGGGCGCAGCCACACGCACGCGCCCTAGGGGCGGATAAACGCCCAGATGCAGGTTCTTGATCGGCTTGCGCACGACTTCCACGGTCAAGCCGCTGACCGTGATGCAGCGGGACTCAGTACTCATGCTGATGCTTGACCAGTTCCAGTAAGGCATCCAGCCGTTCGTTGTCCTGTCCTGCCAAATATTCGCCCCTAATATCAGCGACGTCTCTACCCCATTGATCCAGAGCACCCTTGATCGCCAGACGCACCCGCTTGATCTTCATGGCATTGCCGCGCCAGTCGTCCTGCCGGCTATCCAGCACAGCGGCATCCACAGCCAGTGCTAGGCTGGCATTCTGGCCCAGGTTGTCATACAGAGCCTTGCGGGCCGGGGTATTGATTGAACCGGGATAGTTGGTCGAGCTGGTGGGGTTCTTGGCCTGCTGGGCCAGCTTCACCACTTCATCCAGGTATTCCTGGTAGCTGATGGCGTCTTCCTTGCGCTTGGCGATCAGCGCATCCAGAAGCGAAGACATGGTCTCGTAATACTTCGGGTTGATCGGCGACTCATCGACGATCAGCTTGCGCACGTTGTTCTCGATGGTCTCGGCGACGGCTTCCTGACTTTCGCGGATGCCCTTGGGCAGAGCGTCCACCGCATCGACACCACGCTCGACGATCAGCTGGATCAGCGACATATCGTCGAAGGCAGAGATCTTTTCGCTGTCGTCGGCACGGATGTAGGTGTCGATCAGAAAGCGCATGTCCGGCTCGTAAGCCTTCAAGTCGATATAATCGCCACTGGCCAGCTTCACCTCATCGCGCACCTTGGTGAAGTGATCAACCTCATCCTTGATCTCGCTTATTTCTTTGGCGCTATAGCCGGCCTCTTCCAACTCGTTGGCCAGATTGCCGAAGCAGCGAATCAGCGCTGAGGTCATCTTGTACAGGTTCAGGCGCTTCGGTTCGTTGGCTTTGAGCACCTCGGCATTACCTGAGTCGGTGCCACAGAAGAAGCGGATATAGGCCGGTGTGTCCTTGGGCTTCTCTACGGGTTCGCACAGGGCCTTGACCGCCTCGCGGGCTTCCTCCAGGTCTTCCTGAGCTTTGCTCAGCCGGTCTTCCAGCAGGCCTGCCACATCGGCCTTGTCGTAACCGTCCAGTGCGCCGCTGGTGTAGTCGCCAATGGCGCCTTCCAGCTGCTTGAACAAGTCCTTGTAGTCGATGATGTAACCGTACTGCTTGTCCTCACCGTCCAGACGGTTGACCCGGCATATAGCCTGAAAGAGGCCGTGGTCACGCATCTGCTTGTCGATGTACAGGTAGGTGGCTGAAGGCGCGTCGAAGCCGGTCAGCAGCTTGTCCACCACGATGAGCAGGCGCATCTGCCCCGGCTCCTTGATGAAGCGCTGCTTCACCTCCTTCTCGAAGGTTTCCGGGTCTTTGTCGCCCAGCATCTGGTTGTAGATTTCGTACTGGCGAAGCTTCTCGGTCAGCCCTTCTCCGGTGGCTTCGCCCTTGATATCGGCAGGCGAAGGCTTGTAGCTGGTGACGATGGCGCACTTGTCGCCCATCCCGGCCTTGCAGAACAGCTCATAGCACTTGCAGGCTTCGAAGATGCTGCTGGTGACCAGCATGGCGTTGCCCCGGCCATCGGCCAGGCGGTGCTTTGTAGCCATATCCATCAAAATGTCGGCGACGATCTTCTCCAGTCGCGACTGGCTCGACAGCACTTTCTGCATGGTGCCCCAGCGCTGCTTGAGCTGCGCTTTGGCAAGGTCGTTCAGGCCCTTAGTCTTGGCCTCGAACCACTGATCAATTTTCTTTTGCGAGGTGATGTTCTGGTCGATGTCGCGGGCTTCGTAGCGCAGGTCTAGCACCACGCCATCGGACACTGCCTCGTCGAATTTATAGGTGTGGATGTAGCGACCAAACACCTCGATGCTCTTCTGCTTGTCGGCCTTGAGCAGCGGTGTGCCGGTGAAGCCGATAAACACGGCATTGGGCAGAATAGCCTTCATCGCCTTGTGCAGTTCGCCGGACTGGGTGCGGTGGCACTCGTCGACGAACACATAAAGGTCGCCCTTGGCGCGGAAGTCCGGCGGCAGGCTCTTGCGCAGCTCCTCCAGAAACTCTTCTACATCGGCATCCTCTCGGGTACCGAACTTGTGGATCAGCGAGCACAGCAGCCAGGGCGAGGGTTGGTTGAGTTTGTCGATCAGATCGGTACCGCTGGTGGTACGCACGATCTGTTCGTTGACGCCGGTAAATACCTTCTCGATCTGCTCATCCAGCTCGGTGCGGTCGGTGATGATCAGCACCCGCGAGTCCTGAATGTTTTCGCGAATCCATTTGGTCAGCCAGACCATGGTCAGGGACTTACCCGAGCCCTGTGTGTGCCAGATGATCCCGCCCTCGCGCTGCCGCAGATAGCGCTGCGCCTCGCGGATGCCGAAGTACTGATTGTGCCGGCAGAGCTTCTTCACTCCGCTGTCGAATACGATGTAATCGTGGATCAGCTCCAGAAAACGCGCCTTGTTGCACAGCTCAAGCAGATGCCGATCCAGCAGATTGTCGGCAACGGCGCTGTCCGCGTTTTCCTCTTTCCAGGTGAGGTAGTACTTCTCGCCGGTCTGGATGGTGCCGTAGCGCAGGCCCTGGCTATCGTTACCAGCCATCACGTACTGCATGGTGGAGAAGAACGGCTGGATAAATTCAGCCTTCTGGTTATCCAGGTTCTGCCGGATACCCTCGTTCACCGCCACTTTGGAACGCTTCAGCTCCAGCACGCCCAGCGCAATACCATTCACATAGAGCACGATATCCGGGCGCTTGGTGTTGGCCTTAGCATCAGCGCCCTTGACGGTGACTTCCTCGGCAATCGCGAAGTGGTTGCGCTCAGGATGCTTCCAGTCGATCAGCCACATCGTCTGGGTGTTCTCACCCACCTCGGGCTTGATCTTCACTCCATAGCGCAGCAGTTCGTACACCGCCTTGTTACGGTCATACAGCCCCTTGCTGGCATCGTTGGCGACCCGGTTAAGCTCGAAGATGGTGCGGCTGACCAAATTGTCTTCAACGCCCTGCTCCATGAGCCAACCGCGCAGTAGCTCAGGCTCGATATTGGCGTTGTTCTGGCGTTCGGCCCAGTCGCCGAGGTGCTTATAGCCCAGCGCCTGCTGAAACAGTTTGGCCACACGTTGCTGGGTCTTTTTTTCGATCTGGCCGACAGTGCTCATCAGTTTGTTTCCTTTATGCGTCCTGCAATGGAGGCTGCTCTTGCCATACTATTTTGTCGGTAGCTGTGTGGCCTTGGTTAATGCACTACTTGCGCTTCAACTCTTTAGGGAGAAAGGCGTCGATCTCTTCGTCAGAGAACGTCATATCTTCCAGCTCTTGGAGAGCCTTCTGAGCGGCACGATATGCTGCGTAATTGGTGCTCGGCGCACCTGCATAGGCTGTATGGAGATCTTTTACAAGCCTGTCCCGTCTTTCCCGAATATCGTCAAGAGAAAAATCTCCTGCTCGGATATCGGTCAATAATGAAAGATACTCCTCTCGGATAATCCAAAGATCGGATCCAGCTTGGCGGTGTTTTTGAGCTATTTCGCCAAGGTCATAGTCTTTCGTATAGGTATTCAAAATTAGCAAAATCGTTGATAATACGGCGCTGATCGTCGCGCCAATAATTCCGTCCTCAAAAAATGTTGAAATAATCCCGCCAGTCACAAGCGCTGACAGCACGATTTGAGAAATTTTAATAAATTCGTGGCGGGAACTAAGAATGTCAGCGCACTTTTCATGGGTTTTGTGTGAGTACACAACACGCCCGTAGCACTCGCGCAACTGACCTTCAAGTATTTTCAGCTCTTCATTCATAGTCGCTTTCATCCGGCGTAATGGGCACGTGAATTCTATTTTTTGCGACCACCACACCATCTTTTACACAGTAACATTCGACCACATGATCTCCTTGGAAGGTCGTCTGCTCCGATCTGCGCATATAGCCTGCATCTTTTACGATCTGGCCACGAATGCAGTCTCGTTTCTGAGCCTCAGCCCCCCTGTTGAGGACTTTCCAATAAATTTCATAAGGCTCGACAGCTGAAATTTCCGTTATCTTAAACTCCAAGTTCTTATTGGATTTCAAAGGAATTCTATTTTTTAATATTTCTCTGAGGAGGTGCTTTCTAAATCCATTTTGCTTGATCTCACAGTCAACACTCAGGATCTCTCGGACGTCTACTGCGAACTTGTCCTCAATAAATTCTTCTGTATTTCTCCAGGATACAAAAATATTTTCGTCACTTGCCCGCTTCTCAGTAACTTTAGAGGCAGGGAAAGGCCGTCCATAAATCTTTTTCCACTTATCATTAACGTTGGATTTTCCGTCAGCCTCAATCGCCGCTAGGCATAGCTCGTGAGCCTTCTTGGCTTTGCGCTGAAATTTCTTCTTTACCCTTACGCGCTGACGGCTTCCTGGAGCGGCATATTCACTTTGCTCAGGAAGATCAGAAAGGTACTTGAAAAAATCACGGCTCATGTAATCGTAATAAAGGAAACTTTTAGTATCGTACTCGGCTGTAGAATTGAGAAAATTATAAGCCAGTGTATCAATTAAAAGACCACCCATCGCAACGCCATGCTTGTTTTTCCAAGCGCGAGCCATTTTGCAGAGCCGCCTTAAGTTAGAGTTTTTGGCTGCATCTAACTCAGCTACTGCATCCATCTCTGCCCGAGGTTTCGTGATTTTCCAACTACCACCATTCTTGGTGTCAGGGTACTTGTAGCTTTTGTCGTCTTGTTCGAAAACTGGCTGAACCTCAACATGAAAGTTTGTGTAGGTTACGGTAACCACCAATCGGTCAACTCGGACTTTTGTCAAAGGGTAACGAGCAAGAATCGCATCTTTGGTGTCCTGCAAAAGCGCCAGTTGCCCGCCGGCCTTGTTATAGCTGTCCCACTTTGATTTGGGCATGATATAGAGCATGTCCAAGTCCGAGATGCCATTGATCCCTGTCTTTCTGCCAAATGAACCAACTTGAAGCGTATTAGCTGTCTTTGAATCAGTGTCGCGGAATTGCTTGTTCAGTGCGCCAGTTAACTCTCCATAGCGAAGGCTAATGGTTTCAGCATTGCCAATTGCCAGATTGCCAAGAAACTCTGAAAACATATCTGAAGTGCTCATACCAGCCGAATCCTTCCAGTAAGTAGTTCCAGCATCATGCCCTGCTTGAGTTGACGCGCCTTTTCGCGACGGGCTTCGAGGGCGGTGAGCTCGGTGTCCATATCGGAGAGGATGGTGGCGATGGCGGATTGCTCCGCTTGGGTTGGCGGGAGTCGCAACTCAAGTGTCCGTAGCTCTGCTGAGTTGATGGAGTCGAACGTTGATCCCTTTGAGAGACGAGCCCATGATGATTCAATAGAAATTAAGTAGTGGTACAGAAACTCTGCCCCCCCTCGAATGGCACAAACACCACGCCCCAAGCAAACATCGAATGCTGCGCGCGCCACTTCGCCAACCGGGGCCCGGACAGAAAGCAATATATCTCCGCACTTTCCTAGCTTTGTAAGCTCAGTTGTGAAGATTCGCTTGATAGTGATTCGATCAGCGATGTCTGCGTTGCCTTGGATGAGAGGAAGGCCATCACCATGCCTGTTGTAGTTCGATGAGCTGGGTGACTGCCCCATAATCAGCTCTACGATATCTCCCAGCTGCTTGATCTCCCACGCCCCTCTAAATCCCGGCAGGCGGCGTTGGCCGGTGAGGAGTTGTTGCATGGCGGCTTGCTGGATGTTGCGCTTTTTGGCGATCAGTTGATCCAGATTGCTGATTAGGGTGTCCATGTCGAGCAGAGCCTCAGCAATTGCCTGTTGTTCTGCAATCGGTGGGACTGGAACCAGAAGTTGCAACATGTCGCCGACATTTAGGTGCTTCATGGTTGTGCCAGTTTCAATCTCTTTAAAGGCATTCATGCCTATTTTGGAATTAAAGTACTGGCAGTAATAAGCTGGGTGGGCGAGGCTTTTTATAAATCTGCTTATTATCAAGGCGTGGCAATTTGAGCCACTGAGATATTCGGGAACAACAGTAGAAACACCAATCTCGCCCGTTTGGATCGTTAGTACATCGCCTGTGCGCAAGCATGACTTGGTGTGCGACTTATGAAAGTCTTGAGAGACTTTGCGGATGTTGGTGAGATTAAATCCGTTAGGCTCGACATTAAAACCTTGGATATAGGTCACGCCATCATCGGTCTCTACATAGGCAGAAGTGGCTGTGCCAACAAATCCATTGGTCATCACGGACACAATCTCTGAAAGCGGTCTAACTGGCCATCTATCAGGGAGGGTGCCAATACCCGAATGCGTGTAGCCCGCGCTAACTAGGTCGCTCATGCCTCAAACCCCATCTTCGCCAGGTGTCCATTGACCTTGGAGGCCAGTGCCTCCACCTCGGCATTCAGTGCCGGCAGCGGTGTGGCATAACGCTCTGCCAGTTGGCGGATACGGCCAGTCAGGGCCTGAGACACGCGATCCAGTTCGGTCTGCACATCGGCTTGCAGGGTGGCCAGCCATTTGTCGTCCACCACTAGGGTTTTCAGCTCGGCCTCGCTGAGCTGGGCGTAGTGAGCCAGTACCTTAGCATCCAGCGCCTTCTGCGTAGCTTTGACCTTTTTGCTAGCCTCGGCCTCGCGCTCGATCAGTGCTAGACACTGTTCCAGCGCCTGGCGTTCTTCATCGGCGTCGCGCTCGTGCTTGATGGCCTTGAGGCGCGCCTTGACGCTGGCAGCAGTGAGCTTGCCCTTGTCGGTCTTGCCTTCGGCCAGCGGGCCGTCTTCGCCGCCCTGTTCTTCATCCAGCTCTTCCAGCTCAAGGCTGATGGCGTCGCGCTTGGCTTCCAGTTCGGAGATGGCGGCCGCCTCGGCAGCGTAATAGCGCCGCACGACCAGCTCGGGCGGCAGCAAGTCGGTATTGGGTTCGCCCTTGCTTGAGCCAGTGACAACTAGCGGCTGCCAGCCATCGATTACCAGTTGGTAGACATCATCCTGCAAGGCGGCGTACCAGTAGTCCTGAAGGTGTTGGTACACATCGTAAGCGTCCAGCAGCGGAGCGGCGTCGAAACGATGCAGCAGGTCTTCGGCCAGTTGTTTGAGCAGCGCCTTGGGCTGATAGCCAATGGTGATGCCGGTGAGGTTCGGGCGGTGTTCGTCACGCCAGCCTTCGAACAGGCCCGCCACCGCCTGGCGGAAGGTGTCGAACTCAGGGTGGCCGAAGATGGTCGGCTTGATCTCGCTGATGGCAACCTTAAGGCTGAGGTAACCAGGGCGCAGTGGCTCGAACAGCGCGCCGCGCAGGTTGGGCATTACCTCCCAGTAGGCATGCAGGGCGTCGATATCACGCTCGGGAATGCCTCCATGCAGGTGGGCCTCGATGTCCTGAAGATCCTCTTCTTCGCTGGTGTCGATATAGCGCGGGATATTCAGGTTGAAGTCGTTGGCTTCAATCTCGGCCATGGGCACCAGCCGCGCGAACTTCTCCACCTCGATCTGCTGGGTGAAGGTATCGACGATTTTGTGGATGTCCTGCTCACGCAGGCGGTTCTTGTTGCCATCCTTGATAAAGCCTTTGCTGGCGTCGATCAGGAACAAGCCCTTGCGCCCGGCACTGCCTTCCTTGTCCAGCACGATGATGCAGGCAGGAATGCCTGTGCCGTAGAACAGGTTCGCCGGTAGGCCGATGATGCCTTTGATGTATCCCTGCTGGAGGATGCGTTTGCGGATGGCGGCCTCGGCACCGCCCCGGAACAGTACGCCGTGGGGCAGAATCACTGCCGCCTTACCGGTGCTCTTCAGTGAGGTGAGCATGTGCAGGAGGAAGGCGTAGTCGCCGTTCTTCTCGGGCGGAATGCCATAGCTGAAACGGTTGTACTCATCCTCAGCCGGGTTGAAGCCATTGCTCCAGGCCTTAGTTGAGAACGGAGGGTTCGCGACGATAAAGTCGAACAGCTTGAGGTAGCCCAGTCGGTCTTTGAAATGCGGAGCGGACAGGGTGTTGTCCTTCCAGATCTCCGCCGTGGGGCAGTCATGCAGGATCATGTTCATTTTGGCCAGGGCGCTGGTGGCGTTGTCCATTTCCTGGCCGTAGATGGCCAGATCCAGCCCTGTGGCGCTCTTTGCTTCGTCGTGGGCCTTGAGCAGCAGCGATCCTGAACCGCAGGTCGGGTCATAGATGCTCTGCTTGCTGTCAGTGGCGCCGGCCAGGCCGATGACTTGAGATATGATCCGAGAAACTTCAGCCGGGGTATAGAACTGCCCCTTGCTCTTGCCGGACTCGGTGGCGAAGTGCCGCATCAGGTATTCGTAGGCATCACCTAGGATGTCGTCACCCTGAGCGCGGTTTCCTTTGAAGTTGAGTGCCGGGGTGTTGAAGATGCTGACCAGGTTGGACAGACGGTCGACCATCTCCTTGCCCTTACCGAGTTTCTCCTGGTCGTTGAAGTCAGCCACATCGATGACGCCGGTGAGGTTATTGGCCTCAGCCAGGCGAGCGATGATCTGGTTGATCTTGTCGCCGATCTCCTTGTCGCCCTTGAGCGCCACCATGTCAGCAAAGCTGCCGCCGGCGGGTACTTCGATCAGGGAGTGGGGGTTGCCGGCGTACTTATCCGAAACGTACTTCACGAACAGCAGCACCAGAACGTAGTCCTTGTACTGCGAGGCATCCATCCCACCACGCAGCTCGTCGCAGGATTTCCAGAGGGAGGAATAGAGTTCGGATTTCTTGATGGCCATCGGGGTTCTCAGTTTACTTTCTTTGTGCCGCTTATCTCGCGGATTTCGATTTGTGTTAAAACGCTCAAAATGCTCAGGCAACCTCAGTCCGCTTAGGCTTGCTGATACCACCCTGCAGCAGCCCAGTCCAAATTCTCGGGTATCAGGTAGCGATTACTGGCATCGGCCAGTCGCCGGTTAGCCATGTCTTCTGCAGCTTTGAACAGGACTTTGCAGACCTCAGGCTCAGGGCTATGGGCACTGTGCTCGGCCGGCTTCAGTAGCCATTGGCTGACTTGGGTGGGGTTCAGCCTGACTTTGCCGCCGTCAACCTGTATGACCACAAACTCCTGTCGCATACGTTTGCCCTGCGGGCCCTGCCAGCGCAGCATTGCACCTAGCAACGCCCCTTCGCCCAGCTCTGGTGCCTTAAGCATGGCAGCCAATCCGCCAAAGTCATACTCACAAGCTTTGCTCAGCAGGTACTGCATAAGCTTGGAATTGAGGTCGAGCATATGGGTATCCGGCCGATTGGCGGCCAGCAGGCGGTCCAGGGTTACATCCATTCGCTGGGAAGCCTTTAGCGACAGCCCCATGTCACGCATCACCCGTTCTGACAAACGGATGCGTAGCAATCGTTCCTTATGGATTCGTTCAGCGACCTCAATGCCCAGTTGATCGAACATTCCGAGAACGAAGCTGTAGAGATGCTCTATGGTAATTTCGAGCTCACTGCGCAGTTCGTTGGGGTCGCTGGTGGCGGCATGGGCAAACAATTCTTGCTGCTTGGCCGCTGCGGTGCGCGCCTGTTCCAGTGCTTCGTCGATGCGATCACGAGTACGGTCTATGCCGAGCTTTGTGGCCTGTTGCAGGATGTCCTCTACGTCAATCAACTCAGCCAGCTCGCCGAGGATTTCATCCTTCAGGCCTTCGTTGAACTCATGGCGCTGCACCTCGGCGAGGTCAGTCACCACGCTGTTGATTCGCTCGTACATCAAGTCGACGATGTTTTGATCCAAACTGTCGGTTTGCTGGATGTTGAACACAACCACTTTCTTTTTTTGGCCATAGCGGTACAGGCGACCAATCCGCTGAACCAGGCGCATCGGGTTCCACGGCAGGTCGTAGTTGACCATGATGTGGCACTTGCTCTGCAGGTTGATTCCTTCCCCGCCTGCCTCGGTTGAAATCAGAAAGCGCCCTTGTTCCTCGAAACGCTTAATGGCCTCGCGTCGTTCGGCATGCTGCATGGAACCATTGATGAGCTCGACCTGGCCGCTGCCATAGCGATCAGTCAGTGCTTCATGCAGGTAGTTTTGAGTCGTGCGGTATTCGGTAAAGATCAGCACCTTCTCGGCTGCGTCAATCTTGCCGATAATTTCTTCGATAAACAGCTTGAGCTTAAGGTCATTGGCCTTTAGTGCTGCCGCTTCAGCGATCAGCTCTTTCAGCAGCTTCACTTCACCAGCGAAGAACTCACGGGCATCACTGGTGAACTTTTCTTCCCACTCGCCCAGGTAGCGCTCATCGCTCGGCTCCTGTACATAGGTACTGTTTTCTTGATCGTCGAGCAGGCGCTGGAGCCGATTACACAGTGCCCGATGGATAGCTGCTGTGCTGGAGGCCGCCAGCTTGCGGTAGACGGTCATTACGAAACCAATCGCGTTTCCGGTCTTGCCCAGGGATTCGCCAGCGTCATAGCCCTTGCGCAGATAGTCTTGAAGGGTCTTATCGAACTCCATGGACTCAAAGCTACTGGGCACCTGCAAAGCCTTGGTGAGCTTACCCTGGAAGATGAAATTGCCTTCTGCATCGGTTACGTCGGCTTTATGGTTGCGGAATACCATGTCGTGCAGAATCTCAGGCTTCAGATTCAGCGCCATCAGTTCGGTACGACGCTCAGGACGAAGCAGCTCAAGCAGTGCCACGAACTTGTCCTGCATGCCCTGGTGAGGGGTCGCGCTCAGTAGGAGCATGTGTTTGGTATGGCTACGCAGGCTTTTTGCCAGGCCATAGCGCTCAGAGCTGTCCAGTTTTTGCCCGTACTGACGCCGACTGAGTCGATGGCCCTCGTCAAATATCACCAGATCCCACGGTTCTGCCTGGAGCAAGTTCTCCAGGTGACCTTCCTGCTTGAATCTATCCATGGAACCGATGACACAGTCGTGCATCTTCCATTGACGAGGCTCATTGATAAAAAAATCCTCGCCATAAATCTCGAAGTCTTCCAGCTTGAACTTGTGGTACAGCTCTTCCTGCCACTGTTTAGTCAGGCCTGCGGGAGTGATCAGCAGGATGCGCTTGACCAGGTCTCGTTGCCGGAGTGCATGCAGCAGCATGCCGGTCTCAATGGTTTTACCCAAACCGACATCGTCAGCAATCAGCCAGTTGAAGTTGCCTGAGGCGAGGATGTGGTGCACCAGGTTAATCTGATGAGGCAGCGGATCAATGTCCAGATGAGCAAGGGCTCCCGTGTTTTCATTCCACACCTTTATGGCATAGGCCAGCATGCGCAAGCGCATACGCTCGGCATCCTGGGCTTCGCCTTTGCTGGCAGTCACAAACCGGTGCTTAACACCCTTTACCTGACGGAGGTACTGATACGGCAGCCAGTGGCGCTCTCCACGTTCAGGAAAATCTACAAGGGCTTGCTCACTGCCCGCCAGGGTGCGCTGCTGCATGATCACGCCCAGCCCCAGTGAACGAACGCCGTTGCCGGGCGTGCTATCGACCACATCCATGCCATTTTTGAAGCCTGAGCTAACGTCACAAGCATCGACGTAAGCCAGCCTTTTTTCCGGGCTGAACCAATGCACCTGAAGCTGATCCCCGGTCTCTTTGGCAATGACCATTTTGACCACGCCACGGCGCTCTCCCTGTCTGCTGGGCAGAGGCTGGCTGACCCAGCAACCAGGGACATGGACAAGTTTTAGGGGCTTCATGGGTAATTCCTTTATGTCACGTCTCAATACTTGTTGAGGGGCGTTAGCTATTTATATTTTGCCTGTCTGGCTGAGCGGCAGCGCTGACCATTGAGGTCGGGCGTCTTCAGGTTCTTCACTGATGGCGACTGCCTCAGTTTTGGTATTCCCGTTTGCGTCATTACTGGCGTCCTGCGAGCGATTTTCTGCATTGACCGGTGGTGGCCTCTCTATGACAGGCTTGTCGCTGAAATAGCAACCAGGCTCCTGCGGATGCTTGGTTTGAAAGACGCCATACCCCCTTAGAATCTCGGTTTTCTGATGCTCCAGCGGGTCGCATAGACCCAGATCGCTGTACTCCTCAGCAGGGAGTTCATGCGGATTACAAAAGTCAAAGTGCTGACTGGCTGGCAAACACCCTTCCAGATTGGCGAATCTGAACCATAGATAACGTGCAAAGGCCTTGAATGCCCGGCGCAACGTCTTGTTTTCGTACCAAGACATAAACAAATTTTCGAGGAAAACCTCAATTTCTTCCACCTGGGGCAAAGACTCGAAAGAACGGACTATCAGCAAAGCTGAGGGCCAGGACAGCACATACTGGGACAATCGACTGCTGCCGGTTCTATCAAAAGAGATCCAGTAAATGTCATTCTCCGCCCAAATGACCTTGATATGGGCTGCCAGGATCAGCTCATCAGGCGTCAGCCCTTTTTCGATCTCTCTCTCCAACGCAAGGCGCGTCGCTCCCCAACCGCTTAGTACGAAAATTTGCTGAATCAGGGGCAGAGCACTAGCAGGCCAGTTGGCTTTTCCGATCAACTCTGCCGCTTTTTGGAGGGCACGATCCTCCCGAGAAACTATGTCACTTAACCAACCGTCAGAGTCAGCAGTTGAAGCCTCTTCATCACCCAATGCTTCGTCGGGATCAAAAGCATAAGCGGCATATTCGTCATCCAGATCACGAAAATCATCAAGGTCACTAACGGCGGATTTTTCTAACCCAGCCTCAGGCTCGAGAATGGTGAAATCCCGCAAATCAAGATCAAAATCGATCTCGTCTTCCAAGTCGTCAAACCCCAGATCCAGCTGGGATGATGTTGGTGTTTTTAAACTTGGGCTCGAGAGCGTGAAGTATTCACGCTCCTCATCCTCATCCTCACCCTCATCGACTTCGTCAGATATTTCATTGTTAGATCGAGATTTGAAAGTAGATATCTCCACGGTTGGTATTGCCGCTGGCTCTGCTCCAGAGCCATCAGAATTCACAGGTTCTAGCGCATGCGAACCTGCTGGATGTACAGGGGGCAGAGCCCGGCCTGATTTGCTGTACACCTTGACCGTGGCGAATCCTTCACCCACATCTCTTTTCTCCTTCGAGTGAGCGAGTGTGAGGATGGGTTTAGCGGATGTAGTCTGACTACGCAGACTCTCCGTTAGATATTCGTCTCTGCGGTCTTCGTCTAAAGCCGCCGCCGTGGTATCAGAGGTATTGCCGGTTTTGACCTCATTTATAAATCTTGGAGCTTCAGAGGTAACTGGGCATGCTTGTTTCTCCCACCAATCTTCAGCTTTCAAGGCAGGGTATTGAGAAGCCGAAATCTGGATGAAGTCTAATGAATCGTCGACTGTATCGGGCAGTGCCTTGTTGCCCTGCACTGCCGGGCTCTCCAGCGGGCTCAGGTGCTCAGCTGCGCCATTGATGAATGCTAGGTCACCGTCTGTTGGCAAGTCGTCTGCTGACTCTTCAGGCCGAAGCTCGACATAAGCCTGCTGATGACGTTTGAGGAGCAAAGCACGCTGCATGGCCTCTGCGCCATCTGTTGGGCGGTGTTGCAGCATGTAAACACGGCTTAGCAAGTGCACGACATCTGGATCTTCGGACGCCTCTTTTGCATCCAATAGAAGCGACTCAGCAGCCTGAAACTTACCAGCTGCGACCAGCTCATTGACGTCTTTGATAAGCAGCTCTTTGCTACGTTGCTTGCTCTTGATCGAGAGCGTTTGCGGAGCGCGATTTTTTTTGAAGTGAATAATGAGTTCAAGCCTGCGCTTGATATCGTCTGCTGACTGATGGTTTTTCAGGAATTCGGTAAGAAGTGCTCTGGCTGTGGCCTGTTGCCCCTGACTCAGCAGGAGCGAAAAAGCCTGTAACAGCCCTTCTGAAGAGTGGCCTTTAAGGCACGAACGGATCTTCGCCTCCAGCTCCTTTGGATCCGATGCAGCATAGTTCCACAGTTCGTCTAACAGCGATTCCCAATCCATTTCCATAACTTCTCCATGACAACACAGACAACCCCAGCGAAAATCATTCCACTCAGGGGCGCATTGCCCCTTATGCCTGGACC